>Ga0206939_10013_pt1 | contig 55839 bp, 53 predicted proteins | sample Alteio_BWOrgHeat_10_FD_152921 | JGI IMG/M metagenome (GOLD analysis project Ga0206939, IMG submission 152921) | Enriched cells from forest soil in Barre Woods Harvard Forest LTER site, Petersham, Massachusetts, United States -... | ecosystem: Environmental > Terrestrial > Soil > Temperate forest >... | reverse complement strand
CGTTATCACCAAGCCTTTCCACTTCGAAGGCTCCCACCGCATGAAACTGGCGGAAGCCGGCATCGCCGAACTGCAGAAGCATGTCGACACGCTGATCATCATTCCAAACCAAAATCTTTTCCGTATCGCTAACGAAAAGACCACCTTTGCCGATGCTTTCCGCATGGCGGATGAAGTTCTCCAGTCCGGCGTGCGCGGCGTGACCGATCTGATGGTTATGCCGGGCCTGATCAACCTCGACTTCGCCGATATACGCGCCGTCATGGCCGAAATGGGCAAGGCGATGATGGGTACGGGCGAAGCGATGGGCGAGCGTCGCGCGGTTGAAGCGGCTGAAGCGGCCATTTCCAACCCGCTGCTTGACGATATCTCCATGGAGGGCGCTCGCGGTGTGCTGATCAACATCACCGGCGGTCTCGACATGACCCTGTTCGAGGTTGACGAAGCCGCCAACCGTGTCCGTGATGAAGTCGATCCGGATGCCAACATCATCTTCGGCTCCACGTTTGACGAAGCGCTGCAGGGCAAGATGCGTGTTTCCGTGGTTGCGACCGGTATTGAAGTCAATGCCGCGCAGCAGGCGCGTCCTCTTCCTCTCACCAACCCGATCGTTGAATCCAACCGCCGCCCCGGTATCTCCGTTTCAAACGGCAGACCGGTAAGCGCAGGCTATGCGGGCGGCTACGACAGGGCGCCTTTAAGCGCGCCGCGTCAGGACTTCGGCGGCGGCATCCCCGCTTCCATCATGCCGCAGCACGCAGCTTCGCCGTCAGCTTACACAGCAGCACACAGAGCACCACAGCCGATGGCGCGCGCTCCGCAGATGGAACAGCACGCTCCGGAAGCGCCGCAAATGACGATGGGCCACACGGCTGCCACCACTTATGCGGCCACTGCCACGGCACGCAAGCTGGACGAGGCGGATGTCAGTGTTGAAGATACATGGACGAAGCCTGCGCAGACGCAGACGATCAACCGTCCGACACAACAGCCTTCCGCAGCCCAGCCGCGTGCACAGCGTCACGGCAACAGCTTCATTCCGCCGAAGCCGGTTGATCCGCGGTCTGCGCATACTTCTTCCTCCGGTGATCTGTTCGCTGAAACGGCTGTTGCCGCGCAACCGCGCGCGCCGATGGCTGCTGAAAAGCAGGTCAAGAAGTCGCCTTCTATTTTTGAACGCTTTACGATGCAGCGTTCAGAGGGTAACACGCCTGCACCGCCGGCCCGCCATGAGGCGGCACCAAAGCTTTCTGTTGAAGAGGGCGGCAAACAGGCAGATGACGAGCTGGATATTCCGGCTTTCCTCAGACGCCAGGCTAACTAAACCTTAATATCCTAAAAAAGCCCCGGAGAAATCCGGGGCTTTTTTTATGCGATAAATACTAATTAAATCATGTGGTTGCCAGTGTATCGGTTTTTGTCTGTAAACGAATTGTTAAGAAATTTATTGACTTTTTATGACGTTTTCATATATTCTACAGATACGTATCAGAAAAGGGAAATGCCGTGACCAGACACCATGCCACTTCTGCCCTGAGAAAAATATTGGATGCCGGCGTTTCGTTGGCAGTCAGTTTCAATGATAAGGCACGTTCTGGTTCGGGACAGGCTAATACGGAGTCTCTGGGTTCGGGACGTACTTCCACTGCGGGCCGGGTTAGCGCTGTCGGGCTGCACCCCCATACACCGGAAAGAACATTTGAAGCCCTGAAGCAGATGCTCAAAGCGGGCAAGATAGCGCTGGCTCATGGCGTGTCACTGGATTCAGTTAAACATGCTCTGCACAAACCTGAAAACAAAGGCCTGGGCGTTATCAATGCGGTAGCGAAGCTGACCAAAAAAGAGAAGCTGCTGAAGCCGGCGCTGAAGGCCGTTTACAAGCTGAAGGCTTTAACACCAGAATTACATTAATTTCTTTTCAACCAGATCGGCGAGATTTTTAACAGCCTCCGGCTGTCCGCAGGCTTTTGCAGCTTTTGCGGCATTTTCTAACAGCGCCGGGTTTTTCATCAGGTCTTCAAGCTGTTTTGCCAGCGCGACGGGCGTGAAGCTGTCCTGAGGCATCACCCAGGCGCTGCCCGTGCTGGCCAGCATTTCTGCATTCAGGTACTGCTGGCGGTCGGCATGCTGGTAGGGCACAAAAATTGCGGGCCGGCCCACCATGGCAATCTCGGCTACCGTTGAGGCACCGGAGCGTCCAATAAAGAGGTGGCAGGACGACAGTCTTTCCGGCATGTCATTAAAAAAGCTCTTTATCTCCGCTTTGACGCCTGCCTTGCGGTATCTTTCAGCCGTTGCCTCCGTTTCAACATCCCGGCACTGGTGAACGACATGGCAGCGCTGGCGGATATCGTCCGGCAACAGGTGCAGGGCTTCGGGGACTGTTTCGTTAAAAATATGAGTAAGCGCCGTGCTGCCGCCGGTGATAAAAATTCCGAAAGTCCCGTTCGGGTCCGGATAAGGATTGCCCCTGACGGCGCGGATGGCGGCCCGTACCGGGTTGCCGGTGACGGTGACCTTGCCCTGATTGGCTGGTTTGATGCCGCGCGTGTCCGGCAGGGAGGTGGCGATTGCGATGGCCCTGTCAGCAAGATGCAGATTGGCTTTGCCAAGAATGGCGTTTTGTTCATGCAGCAATGTTTTAAAACCCAGATGCTGCGCGGCGAACATCGTTGGATAGGACGGATAGCCGCCGAAACCCACGACGAGAGCGGGCCTGTGTTTTTCGAGCATGATGGCGGCTTGTCCGATGCCTATCAGGATATCGCCTATCGCTTTTATCTTGCTCGCGATCCCGGGCTTGAATGTGGCGGCGCGCACGCAGAGGATTTGCACCTTGTCACCCAGCTGTTTAAAAGCATTGCCGCGCTTGTCGGTAACGATGATGACTTTATGCCCGCGATTAAGCAGCTCCTGCGCCAGCGCTTCCGCCGGATACAGATGCCCGCCGGTGCCGCCGGCGGCAAGCATGATCGTTTCAGCTTTCATCATGCGGCCTATTTGATTTTCGTTTGCGGGTGAGCGACAGCAGCATGCCCATGCCTAATCCAAACGACAGCAGGGACGAGCCGCCATAGCTGATAAACGGCAGCGTCATGCCCTTGGCGGGCAGGAGCTGGAGGGAGGAGCCCATGTGGATAAGGCTTTGCAGTCCGAACTGTACCAGCAGCCCCGCTGATGCGAGGATAATAAACAGGTCTTCGCTGCGGTAAATGCGGCTGATGCTGCGAATGATGATGAAGCAATAAAGCATGATGAGGAGAATAGCGGCGAGCATGCCGAATTCCTCGCCCGCGACGGCAAAGACGAAATCCGCATGGGCGTCGGGCAGGGTCAGCTTGACCTGTCCATGGCCGGGACCGACGCCGAACAGGCCGCCGTTGCTGAAAGCGTCAAGCGATTTCTGCACCTGGTAATTGTCGCCCGCCGCAGGATCGAGAAAGCGGTCGACCCGGCTGGTGACGTGCGGCGAGAGCATATAAGCGCCGAACAATCCGACCGCGCCCACGCCTATCAGCCCGATGATAAAGAGCAGCGGCAGGCCGGACAGGAATACCTGCGCGCCCCAGATGCAGGAGAGCACGAACGACATGCCCATATCAGGCTCCATCAGCAGCAAAAATAAAATTGTCAGGTAGATGCCGATAGTGAGCTGTTGGCCGGGGAAGCTCTGTTTCTGCCGTTGCCGCGCAATCAGCCAGGCGCTGACGATGGCGAAGCAGGGCTTGGCGAATTCGGAGGGCTGGATTGATCCGCCCGGGAACGAGACCCAGCGCGTCGCCCCTTTCACCTGTACGCCGAACAGGAGGGCCATGACCATCAGCACCAGCGTGATCGCCAGCGTGACAGAGGCCACGCGCCACAGCGTTTTCTCCTGCATGAAGGAAACGCCAAACATCAGCGCCACGGTTGGCACCAGAAAGGCCAGCTGCCGTTTCACAAAGTAAAAAGGCGATAGCCCGATCCGCTCCGCGACCGATGGCGACGCCGCCGTCACCAGCACGATGCCGCATATAATCAGGACCATCAGGGCGATAAGCGTCAGGCGGTCGACGGACCACCACCAGCTGCTGAGGACGGATTTATCGGTGCGTGCGGTTGTTCTCATGCCCGGGCGCCTTTCGCACAGGGGGCCAGTTTTTTCACCTGATCAACAAAAGCCTCGCCGCGCTGCTCGAAGTTTTTGAACTGGTCAAAGCTGGCGCAGGCGGGAGAGAGCAGCACGACGGCGTTTTCAAGTTTCTCCTTCTGCGCCATGTCATGCGCGGCGACCAGCGCCTTGTCCAGCGTGCCTGCGCGCGTGAAGGGCGTTTTCTGCTTTTCGAGCCATGTCGCCATTTTTTCCTGTGCGTCACCGATCAGGAAAGCGTGACGGACATGACTGAGGTATTGCTCGCAGTCAGGATAGCCGCCATCCTTCGCTTTGCCGCCTGCGATCCAGTAGATGGGATTGTAGGTGCGGAGCGCCATGGCGGCGGCTTGGTCGTTCGTTGCCTTGCTGTCGTTGATATAGGTGACGCCGTTATGAAGGGCGATGATATTCTGGCGGTGGGCGAGGCCGGGGAAGCTTTTCAGCCCGGCGATAATGGCGGATACGGCGACGCCCTGCGCTATGCAGGCGGCGTAAGCCATTGCCGCATTCTGCCAGTTATGCTGGCCTTGCAGCGTTTTGCATTGTTTCAGGTCAAAAATTTCGCGGCTATTGTCTTTCAGGATGCCATCAGCCGTGACGCAGACGCCTTCTATAAGAGATTTCAGGCATGAAACGGGGATATCCCTGCGGGCCGTGTTGGCGATATCGCCGTATACCTGCCGCGACCATTCGTCATCCAGCCCGATGATGGCGGTTCCGACGCCGCGGAAAATATTTTTCTTGGCGGTGATGTAGCCCGCCATATTGCCATGCCGGTCGAGATGATCTGGGCTGAGGTTAATCAGAATGGAGATATCCGGCGCATATGTGGGGCAGAGGTCAAGCTGGTAGGATGAAAGTTCGAAAACGTAAACGCCTTTGTCGGACAGCTGCGGCAGCGAGAGAGAGGCCTCGCCGATATTGCCTCCGACGGATGATTCGACGCCTGCAGTTTTAAGAATGTGTCCGATCAGCGACGTGGTTGTCGATTTGCCGTTGGTGCCGGTAATGCCGATGGTTTTTATCTTCGGGTGGGTGAGATGAAAAAGCTCGATATCGCAGACAATCGGGCAGCCCGCTTTCTGTGCCTGCAGGACGACGGGGTGCGGTTGCGGGTGCGTAAGCGGAATACCAGGCGCAAGGCAGAGCAGCGAGAAACGGCTGAAGTCGGCTTTCGTAAGATCCTCCGTCGGCAGACCTTCCCGCGCGGCGGCGTTATCGTCCCACAGAACGGTTTCGATGCCTGCCGCTTTGCAGGCTTCATAGACCGCCATGTTGCTGCGCGCCAGACCCACAACAGCAATGGGCCTGCCTTTGAGCTGCAATTTGAGCGGCTTCAGGTCGATCATCTTACCTCAGTTTCAGCGTTGAAAGCCCGACCAGCGCCAGAATGATAGCGATGATCCAGAAACGGATGACCACTGTTGTTTCCGCCCAGCCCAGTTTTTCGAAGTGATGGTGTATCGGCGCCATTTTGAAAACGCGCTTGCCGCGGGTCTTGAAGGAGACCACCTGAATGATAACGGAAATGGTTTCCATCACGAATAGCCCGCCGATAATCGCCAGCACAATTTCGTGCTTGGTAATAACGCTGATAGCGCCGAGAGCGCCGCCCATGGCGAGCGAACCTGTATCGCCCATGAACACTTGCGCGGGCGGCGCGTTATACCAGAGGAACCCTAGCCCCGCGCCGATCAGCGCGCCGCAGAAGACCGCCAGTTCCCCCGCTTCCGGCACATTGTGTATCTGCAGGTAATTGGAGAAAACCAGATTGCCGACGAGGTAAGAGATAATGCCGAAGCAGGCGGTGGCGATCATGATGGAGCCGATGGCGAGGCCGTCAAGACCGTCCGTCAGGTTCACGGCGTTCGCGGCGCCGACGATAACCAGCACGCCGAAAATGGGGAAAAACCAGCCGAGGTTGATCAGCACATTCTTGAAGAAGGGCACGGCGAGGCTGCTGGCAAGCGGCTCGGAGGTGAAATCCGTGAAGGCGATGGCGGCGGCAAGCGCGATTGCGCACTCCAGCACCAGCCGCAGCCTGCCGGGAACGCCCTTGTGGCTGCTTTTTGTCAGCTTGGCGTAATCATCCGCAAAACCGATGGCGCCATAAGCGAGAAAAACCCAGAGCACGATCCACATATAGGCATTGGAGAGATCAACCCATAGCAATGTTGAAACAGTGACAGAAAAAATAATCATCAGCCCGCCCATCGTGGGCGTGCCTTTCTTTTTGTGATGCGTTTCCGGTCCGTCGGAGCGGATAGGCTGGCCCTTACCCTGCTTTGATTTGAGCCAGCGGATCACGACGGGGCCGATCATAAAACTGATAATCATCGATGTCAGGATGGCGCCGCCAGTACGGAATGTCAGGTATTTGAAGAGGTTGAACAGCTCGAAATGGTGTGCAAGCGGGAAGAGAAGGTTATACAGCATGCTTTGTTTCCTTTGTTTTCGTTTGCGGTAGAGCCATGGATTGCAGAGCCTGCACGACGTAAGACATTTTGCTTCCGGCGGAACCCTTGATCAGAAAAACGTCGCCGGGTTTCGCGGCGGCGGTGACAAGAGGCGCCAGCATCTGGCTGTCCTTGGTATGTGCGCCGTGCCAGTCAGGCGGCAGCATCTGGTAGAGCGCGTCCATCAGCGGCCCGCAGCAGAAAAGCAGATCCGCTTTCGCCTTCAGCAGCGGGTTGGCAAGACCTGCATGAAGGCGCGGGCCTTCTTTTCCCAGCTCCAGCATGTCGCCCAGCACGGCGATGCGCCTGCCGCCGGGCGCGGGCTCGACCATGGCAAAAACTTCAAACGCCGCCAGCATCGAGGCCGGGTTGGCGTTATAGCTTTCGTTAATGATGGTGAATGGCGGTTCGCCTTCGGCGATCGTCACAAGAATGCGGTTGCCGCGGCCCTCGATAGGCTCTGAATTTTTTAGCGCCTCGACGGCGACGGCAAGATTGCCGCCCGCTGCTTTTACAGCCGTAAGAGCGCTCAGCGAATTCAGGGCGATATGTTTGCCGGGAATATTCAGCTTGTATTTCACGCGCTCGCCCAGAATGTCGGCGGTGACTTTGGTGCTGTCGGCGTGCAGGGCGCAGTCGACAAGGCGGGATTGCGCTTCTTCATCCTCGCCGAAAGAGAAAATATTTCCGAGCCCGGCTTTCTCGGCGTGGGATTTCAGCCGTGCGAAATGCGGGTTGTCGATATTCAGGATGGCGATACCGTTTTTTCCCATGCTGCCGAATATCTCCGCCTTGGCATCGGCGATGGCTTCGGCATTTTTAAAAAACTCTATATGCACGGGCTCGATGGTGGTGATGATGGCGATATGCGGCTTGACCTGCTGCGTGAGCTTCTCCAGTTCGCCCGCATGGTTCATGCCCAGCTCGAAAATGCCATAGGCGGCATCCTGAGGCATATTGGCGAGTGACAGCGGCACGCCCCAATGGTTGTTGAAGCTTTTTTTGCTGGCATGTGTTTTGCCGAGGGCGCTGAAAACAATATAGAGCATCTCCTTGGTGCCGGTTTTCCCGGCCGATCCGGTGACGGCGATGATTTTCGCCTTGCTGCGGGCGCGGGAGGCGGCGCCCAGTTTTTCCAGCGCGGCCATGGTGTCGTCGACATGCATTAACGTGCCGGAGGCTGAGGTAAAGCCTTTCCTGACGATGGCGGCGGAAGCGCCGGCCTTGAAAGCGGCTTCGACATAGTCGTGCCCGTCCAGCGCATCGCCTTTGAGAGCGAGATAGACTTCGCCCTTTTTCAGTGTGCGCGTGTCGATGGAAACGCCGGTGGCGGTGAAGCCGCTTGTCGCTTTGCCGCCGGTGGCCTGCTCGATTTCACGCGCTGTCCAGAGTGTCATTTGCTGATCTCCAGAACGGCGTTACGGGCTTCGCTGACGTCGTCGAAAGGCAGTATTTCTTTGCCGACGATCTGCCCCTGCTCATGTCCTTTGCCGGCGATAACGAGAACATCGTCAGGCCCTAAATGCCTGATGGCGGTGCGGATGGCATCGCGCCGTCCGGCAATCTCTGTCGCTTTTGGTGCGGCTTTGCCGCCGGAAGCTATAATGCCCTGCATGATTTCACGCCGGATCGTGGCGGCGTCCTCGGTGCGCGGGTTGTCGTCGGTGACAATAACCTTGTCGGCAATGCGCGTGGCGATTTCGCCCATCATCGGGCGTTTGCCCTTGTCACGGTCGCCGCCGCAGCCGAAAATGACGTGAAGGTTTTTCGGTGTGTGAGGCTTGAGGGCCTTGAGCATTGTCTCCAGGCCATCGGGGGTATGTGCGTAGTCGACATAAATGGGCGCGCCGTTGGGGTGTTTTGCAGCCAGCTCAAGGCGCCCGCGCACGCTTTGCAGCCTTTCAAGCGCATAGACGCCCTGCATGTGCAGCAGGCGGTTGTCCGGATCTTCGGCAAGGACGAGGCCGAGTGCGCAGAGGGCATTGGAGGCCTGAAAATCGCCGACGAGGGGCAGTTCAAGTTCATAGCGCTCGCCGAAAACAATCAGCTCGATAAACTGTCCGTCCGAGAGGGGGCGCTGTTTGGCAAGACGGATATCTTTGGCTTTTTTGCCGTAGTCGATCACGCGCAGATCACGCTCTTTGCAGACGGCGCGGATGGCATCGGAATAAGGCGTGTCGCTATTGATAACGGCAACGCCGCTGTCGATGACCACCTCGCGGAACAGGCGCAGCTTCGCCTCCAGATAGTTTTCCATCGTGCTGTGGTAATCGAGATGGTCGCGGGTGAGGTTGGTAAAGCCGGCGGCGGTGATGCGCACGCCGTCGAGCCTGTATTGGTCAAGCCCCTGGCTTGATGCCTCGATCGCCAGATGCGTGACCCCCGAGGCTTCAAGCTCGGCGATCTCGGCATGCAGCGTGACGGGGTCCGGCGTGGTGAGTGATCCGGCACGGTTAATGCCGGGCGCGGTGATGCCGATGGTGCCGAGGCATGCGGCGGCGTGCTCCATCGACTGCCACATCTGGCGGCAGAAGTTGACGGTGGAACTTTTCCCGTTGGTGCCGGTAACGGCGACGATAACATCCATCTGCTTGCCGAAGTAGGCGGCGGCCATTTTTGCGAAACTGCGGCGCGGGTTTTTGTCTTCCAGCACGACAACGGTTTTTGAATTTACCGTCGTGCCTTCCGGTGCGAGGATGGCGGCTGCGCCTTTTTTGATGGCTTCTTCGATAAAGAGCCGTCCGTCCTGTTTCGTGCCGGGGAAGGCGGCGAAAAGATATCCGGCGCGCACTTCGCGCGAGTCGGAGGTGAGGCCCCTAATTTCTGTCGCGGCGGCCAGCATATTGTTGCTGGTCTTGATGCCGTCAAGGTCAGTGATCAGTTCCAAGAGACGCAAGCGTGCTTCCTTCCTTAAATTCCTTCAGATAAGCGGACATTTCTTTTTCAATATCCTTATGGGTGCGCTCCAGATCGGGCGGAATCTGGTAGAGCGGGCCCATTTGCTCGATAACATTCGCCACTACCGGCGCCGCCGTCCAGCCGCCGGTGGAGTAGCCGTGAGTATCCGGCGTCCCCTGCGGCTCATCCAGTATGGCGAGGACGGCATAGCGCGGTGCTTGTATTGGGAATACACCAATAAAAGATGAAAGAGAAGCATTATGCTCATACGAGCCGTGAATATTTTTCTCGGCGGTGCCGGTTTTGCCGCCGACGTCATAGCCGGCGACGGCGGCCTTGGTGCCGGTGCCGTCGGCGACGACCAGTTCCAGCAGCTGGCGCATTTTATTGGATGTTTCGGCGCTGACGACACGCGGGCCTTCCGGCGTGAGCGAAAGGTTATCGCGCTTCTCCAGCCTGACCAGCGTTGACATCGGCATGATGCCGCCATTCACGAGCGCCGACGCCGCGCGTATCAGGTGCAGCGGGCTCACGGCAATGCCATGACCGAAGGAGGCGGTCAGCGTGCTGACCTCGCTCCAGGGCGAGGGATAAAGCGGTGCGCCGCGCTCCGGCAGCTCGACCGGCGCCTGCGTCATGAAGCCCATGGATTTATAAAAATTCTTGAGGCTGTTTTCGCCGAGGCTGTCGGCCATTTTGGCGGTGCCGATGTTGGAGGAATAGATAAAAATCTCGGGAACGGTCAGCGGGCGCTTTTTTGCATGATAGTCGGAAATCTTGAACCGGCCCACTTTGATGGGCTCGGACGCGTCGAACACGCTGGAGAAATGGACCTTGCCACTATCGAGGGCGGCGGCTGTGGAAAAGAGCTTGAAGGTTGAGCCCATTTCGAACACGCCAAGGGTAGCCCTGTTGAACTTCTGTTCGTCAGTCGCGTCGCCGATATGGTTCGGGTCGAAATCCGGCAGCGAAACCATGGCGATGATCTCGCCGGTATTGACATCCATCACCATGCCGATGCCGTCCTTAGCGTGGAATTTTTTAACAGCCGCGCCGAGCTCGCGGTGCATGATGTGCTGGATGCGCATATCGATCGTCAGCTGAACCGGCTTTTCGGCCCCAACCAGCTGTTTGTTGAAATACTTTTCTATTCCGGCGATGCCGTTGCCATCCACATCGGTATAGCCGATGATATGCGCTGTCAGGCCCGCATCCGGATAAATGCGCCGGCCTTCATCCTGAAAGCTCAGAGCGGGGTTGCCGAGGGCGTTGATGGCGTATTCCTGCTTTGGCGTCACGTCGCGCTGGATCCAGATGAACTCCTTGCCGGAGGATAGTTTTTGCAGCAGGTCGGCGTACGTTTGTTCCGGCAGGATGGCGGCGAGTTTTTTAGCCAGCGCCGCGGGGTCCTCCACCATCGTCGTGTCAGCGTAGACGGAGGCCATTTTCAGCGATGCCGCCATCAGGTTGCCGTTGCGGTCCACGATTTCGCCGCGCAGCGGTTTGGCGACCGGCGTGCTGTCTTTATTGCCGGCCAGCGTCTCGGTGCTTTTGTGGCGTAAGAGAGTGAGATCCCCCATGCGCAGGCCGATCGCGAGATAGCCCATCATCAGCACCATCACGACCCAGACCAGCCGCCCGCGCGCCTGATCCAGCGCCAGCGCCTGCGCGCCGGTAATGGTCAGCTTGTTTTGCTGAAAGACGTCACTGGCCATTACTCGATACCTGCATGCAGGCTTTTCATCACATCGCCGAAGCTGCGGGTCTCTGCAGAGCCGGTGTCGTCGGCAGGTCCTTTGTCAGGGGCAGATCCTGTATGCGCAGGTTTCCGCAGAAAGGCGGGCGCGACGGGCTTGCGGATGTTGATGGCGGGTTTTGGCGTTTCAGCAGACGCGAGGCGGGGTTTTATAGCAGGCATCGTGTCAGATGCAGGCGCTGCAGCTGTAGTTGTCACGGGAGCAGCGCTCCGCAGGGGAATATCTTCCACCCTGATAAACTGGCTGCCTTTCAGGGGCGTCATGTTCAGGTAGGTTCTTGCCAGTTTTTCCAGACGTTCCGGCTGGTTGAGGTAACTCCACTCGGCATTCAGGACGCGGAGAGATTCTTCTTCCTTGCCGATGGAAACGTCCAGTGCGGCGAGTTTTTCGCGCTCGTCGTGGACCTTCTGGCTGGTGTGAAAAAGAACCGTGCCGCAGAAAGCAGCCAGAACCAGCCAGAGCAGGGTCGATTTACGCATGGAGAGCCTCCATTGCCCAGGCGGGAGCGGCGCTGCGGATGCCATATCTGAGATGCGCCGAGCGGGAGCGCGGGTTTCTGCCCGTTTCTTCCGGAGAGGCTTTCAGGCCGTTGGTTTTTTCAATGACGAAAGTCGGGCGCGGTCCGGTGGGTGCGGCGGGAAGATGGCGCGAATTATTGCCGAGAGCGCCGGCGCGTTCCTTGAGAAAGTTTTTGACGCACCAGTCTTCGAGCGAATGGAACGATACGACGACCAGACGTCCTTCCGGCTGTAAAATAATTTCGGCGGCCTGCAGCGCTTTTTCCAGCTCGCCCAGTTCGTCATTGACGTGGATGCGCAGCGCCTGGAATGTTTTGGTGGCGGTATCGGTTCTCAGTTTCGGGTGCTGCGGCAGCACGCTGTGCACGATATCCGCCAGTTGCAGCGTTGTCGCGATAGGCGCGAGAGCGCGCGCAGCGACGATCCTTTTTGCGATCTGGCGGGAGGCGCGTTCTTCGCCGTAGGTGAAAATGATATGGGCGAGCTCTTTCTCGCTCGCTGTGTTGACGATATCGGCGGCGCTCGGGCCTTCCTTGCTCATGCGCATATCCAGCGGGCCGTCCTTCTGGAAGGAAAAACCGCGCTCTGCCGTCGTCAGCTGTATCGATGACACGCCGATATCCAGCACGATGCCGTCGATGTGTTCCACATTCTTGTTTTTTAACAGCTGGGTGATGCTGCCGAAGCAGCCGTGCAGCGGAATCAGCCGCCCGGCAAAGTCTTTCGCCATGCTGATGGCGCGGGCATAGGCTTCGGGATCGCGATCGACGGCGTAGACGGTGCAGTCTGCAGCTTCGAGAATGGCGCGCGTGTATCCGCCGGCGCCGAAAGTGCCATCGACGTAAACGCCGCCGTCTTTTGGCCGCAGAGTATGCAGGACCTCTTCCAGCATCACCGGAATATGGCCGGATGACGACTGCGATACATGCTGAGAGCGTGAATTGATCATCGCTAGCTAAACACCAAAATATTTTGTTCTGTCAAACCTGTCCGCTAAAACGTTCGGCCCCCGCCGACAGGAATAACCCCTTGTTAACCCTCTGTTAACTTTACACACAGGCTCTGCGGGCGTCAACGTAAGGGACATAAATTTATACATGCTCGATATTTCGTGTTTTTAACATATAAAAAGAAAACGCGCCTTTGCGGGGCGCGTTTTCTTTTTTGGAATGATGGTGTCGATATTAAATCGAGAACCCTTCGTCGCCCGTGATTTTCGGGCCATCTTTTTTAGGGACTGGTGCGCTTTTTACCAGCTTGGGAGCCGCTGCATCGCTCGCATCGATCTTGAAGGGGGAAGCCAGAGCGTCCGTAACCTTGTTGAAAGCGTCAACCAGTCGTGCATCGAGCCCCTTGTCATTGCCCCAGAGCGGTTTGATTTGCTCGAAAACGACTTTTGCGGGGAACAGGAGTTTCTTGCCTTGCATTTCCGCCAGTTTGGCCTGAGCGGGTAATTGCTGGAGACCAAGGATCTTTTCAGCAACTTGAATGCTCTTGGCATCGGCACTGGCTTCGGTGGCCAGATACTGGCCGCTCTTGAGGGGGGTAACGGAGCTGGCGTGAAGCACTTCGGCGATCGGGCCGGTGACGCCTTTGCCGAATTTTTCTTCGAGGATTTTATCTTCCACCGGATCGCGCCTGCAGTCGATCAGAATTGCTGCGGCAAGACGCTCCGGAGTGGCGTTTTCGCTATGTTTCTGTATTTCCAGCGCGGAGGCGAATCTGTCTTTGGTGAACATTGCATTAAACTGCTGTTCGGCAACCTGCGCTATGCGCGGCTTCTGCGCCTCGAGCGACTGGTCGAGTTTAGCCAGCTTGCTGTTATAGTCTTCTTCGCTGAGCTGTCCGGAAGCCTGGGCATTATCCAGCGCGGTTATTTGTTTCAGGTATGAATCGTTAAGCTGCTGTTCAACCATTTCACGCGCGAGTGATTTTGTATATGTGGCAGCAAAGTTGAAGGCTTCTCTGACAAGTGTATTTTCTTTCAGTCCTGTATCTTCAAATTTCATGGCTTTCCTCCAGTTGGGTTAGAATCACATAATGTTATAGGGTAGGATTACAGAAATATCACAGACTGCAGTGTTGTACAATGTGTTTTCTGACATAAGCTTATGATCAATTAAACATTTACAGCCATGAATGTCATAATATATCTATAGCGCGAAATTGCAGAGGCTGAGTGCCTCGTCGCGCTCATCTATCCGGCTCAGAATTTTTATAGCCGGAGATTGTGGTGTCAGTTTTTTTAGGAGGAGCTTAAGCGGACTTAGGTTTCTTCGCCCTTGTCCCTTTTTGTGCGGAAGCTGTCGAGCGATATGACCTCGCCTCTTTTCTTCTCTTTCTCGTCCTTGTCCACGTCAAGGTCTTCCGCCTCGAAATGGATTTCATCGCCGTCGTCTTCCGACAGCGGCTGGAACTGCAGAGCGAAGTTGACTGAAGGATCGGCAAAGATAGTGACCGCCGACAGCGGAATTGTCAGGCGTTCAGGCACGTTATTGAAGCTCAGCATCACAGTGAATTTTTCATCGTCCACTTCCAGATCATAGAACTGATGCTGCAGCACAATCGTCATTTCACCCGGATAACGCTCTTTGAGATAGCTTGGAATCTTGACGGCGGGGTGATCGGTGAAAAACGTAATATAGAAATGGTGGTCGTCGATCAGACCTTCTTCGTCAACCACTTCCTGCAGCGCTTGCTTCACGACGCTGCGCAAGGCTTTCTCCACCATTTTGTCGTATCTGAAGGCTTCTTCGTTGTCGCGCGTCATTTATTCCGGCTCCGCAGCTTTTTTGCACTCTGTCGTGTCAGTCTAGTCAGACTTCGGGGGCATGTCACTGAATTTTATGGGTACATTATGTCGAAAAAGAAATGGCCTGCCAAGGCGTAGCCTGGTTGGTCTCGTAACGATTAGTCCGTCTATGCCCAAGAGGGCTTCGCCGTGACATTCTTCGCCATAAACGAGCGAAGAATGGGGGCAGTTCTGTTGCTAGGCCTGCCCCCACGCCCCACCTTCTCTATCACTAGCGAAGGGATTGAAGTGCTAACTTGTCAGGTCGCTGTTAAGCAACGAGACGAAGTTCAGCCATTGCTGGCTGGTTGTCGTTAGCATTTATAGTTTTTAGCCCGATAACGGTGGATACCATGCCGGACGAAAGCAACTGCCTTTATTACGCACGTCGATCCTATTTCGGCCCCGCCACTCTTCGCCGTTTAAAGCAAACTGGCTTGCCAAGTCGAAGCCTGTTTGCTCTCGAAAACAACTAGTCCGTCTATGCCCAAGAGGGGCTTCGACGTGACAGTCTCTGCCGTTTTCACGGCGGAGACTGGTGGAGCCGCCGGGTACCGCCCCCGGGTCCGTATCGCCTATTCCGCAGCACGTTTATCGTCATAGCCAGCAAGCTGGCAATTCCTATTATCCCCTAAATTACAGAAAAAGGCTAGAGAAAGATTGAGTAATGGAGCCGCTAATACACTATTTATAGTAGCATACATAGAGTTTTTACTATCTTAAATTGTTTATTTTACTAATGTATAGCGCCTACGAAGCGGCACACCATTTTATGGTGTTGGGAGCGGCGGGTGCATAATCCGGTCAATCCAGGCTATCAGCAGGGCTGACAGGACAAACACAGCGAGAATGATGGTCTGCCACATAACGGTGCGGTCGGTTTGGTGATCTATGTCGATAAACGTCTTGAGAAGATGAATGGATGAAATGCTGACCAGCGAGAGGGCCAGTTTAATTTTGAGCGTGCCGGTCGAAACGTGATCGAGCCATTCGGGTTCGTCGGGGTGGCCGGTCAGCTTCAGCCTCGAGACAAACGTTTCATATCCTCCGATCGTCACCATCACAAGCAGGTTGGATATCAGGACGATATCGACCAGGCCAAGCACCGCTACCATCACCTCGGTTTCCGTGAAGTGCACGGCGTTGCTGAGGAGGTCCCATACTTCGTGCATAAAGCGGTACGCATACAAAGCCTGAACAAAAATGAGGCCGAGATAAAGCGGCAACTGAAGCCAGCGGCTCATAAAGATGATGCGGGCAAGGGGCGGTAATTGCTTTGTTTTCACGGGATGTCCCTTTTTTAGAATAATCAGGCTCTGCTATTATTCTAATCCGGCACCGGCGGCATAGTCAACGCGTACAAAATAAAGGCCGCAGGAAGGTGCCATGGCGCCGCCCTGTGCGCGGTCTTTGGCTGCCAGCACGCGTTTGACTTCTTCCGGCGTCCATTTGCCTTCGCCGACCATCCGCAGGCTGCCCGCGATATTGCGGATCTGGTGATGCAGGAACGACCGCGCCTCGGCCCAGATTTCGATATGCCTGCCGAAAGCAAGGTTATGCTGCACCTCGATCACATCGCAGCGATCGAGCGTGCGGATGGGCGAGTTAGCCTGGCAGGCGGCGGAACGGAAGCTGGAGAAATCATGCTTGCCAAGAAGATACTGCGCCGCTTTGTGCATCGCCGGCACATCCATATCCCACGTTACATGCCATGCGCGGTTATGATCAACCGCCGGCGCACCCATGCGGTTGACGAGCATCTTGTAACAATAGACGCGGTTAAGCGCTTTAAAGCGGGCGTGGAATTCCTCCGATACCGCTTCTGCCCTGACAATGGATATTGGCAGTGGGCGCAGGTGGGCGTTGAGTGCGTCGCGCACGGTTTTTTCGTTGGTGTCTTTCTCAAGATCGACGTGCGCCACTTGCCCCACCGCATGCACGCCCGCATCGGTGCGACCGGCGACGTGAATGGTGACGGCCTCGCCGCAGAAATCGTGAATGGCTTTTTCAATCGCCGCCTGCACGGAAGGATCACTCTCCTGCCGCTGCCAGCCGACAAACGGCGTGCCGTCGTATTCGATCGTGAGTTTCCAGCGTTGGGTCATCCTCGATGCCACACTGAATTTATTTTTAAAAGTGACACGGGTAACCTCTCACCGTCATACCGGCGAAAGCCGGTATCTCTGTCCCGCACTGTAGCAAGATACCGGCTTTCGCCGGTATGACGGGGTGGATGGTCATGACAGCATATCCCCCACATTCAAATGCGTGCCGTTCATAAACGAAATGCCGTCCATGGGCTTTCTGTCCTGCGGCTGGATTTTTTTGAGCAGCAGGGCATCTTTGCCGCAGGCAACAACCAGATGACGGTCGAGAATTTCACCCGGCTTGCCCTGTCGTTTTTCAATCGCAACGTCCAGCACCTTCATGCGCTGGCCGTTATGCAGGCACCACACGCCCGGCCACGGATGCAGGGCGCGGAGCTGGCGTTCGATTGTCGTTGCCGGCTGCGTCCAGTCGATCTTGCCATCTTCCTTGGTGAGCATGGCGGCATAGGTCATGCCTGCGTCCGGCTGCTTCTGTGGCGCGGGGTTTTTTCCGGCGGCGATCAGGCTAAGCGTTTTAACCACCAGTTCCGCGCCCTGCACGGCGAGAGCATCATGCAGCGTCGCGGCGGTTGTTGTTTCCGTGATCGGCACTGTTCCGCGCATCAGCACAGGACCCGTATCGAGCCCTGCTTCCATCTGCATAATGCAGACGCCGCTTTCTTTATCTCCGGCGAGAATGGCGCGTTGTATAGGCGCGGCTCCGCGCCAGCGCGGCAGCAGCGAGGCGTGAATATTCAAGCAGCCATATTTCGGCGCATCGAGAACCGCCTGCGGCAGGATCAGCCCGTAAGCGGCGACCACGGCGATATCGAGATTGAGATCGGCAAAAGCCTGCCGTGCCTCCGCGTCCTTTTTCAAGCTCAGGGGTGTACGCACGGGGATTTTCAGTTCTTCAGCGCGGAGCTGGACAGGGGACGGCTGCAATTTGTGTCCGCGCCCCGCCGGACGCGGCGGCTGGCAGTAAACGCAAACGACTTCATGCCCGCTTTTCATCAGCGCATCAAGGATATGCACCGAAAATTCCGGCGTGCCCATAAAGGCGATTTTAAGAGGGTTACTCATGGGTTTTAAAGAAGAACATGGCTCTCGGCCATATCCTCTTCGTTTTCCTTGGTGAATTTCTTGAGCTTGCGCATCAGCATGTCGCGCTTCAGCTTTGAGATATGATCAACGAAGAGAACGCCGTCGAGGTGATCCATCTCATGCTGCAAACAGGTGGCAAGCAGGCCGTCGGCTTCGATCTCCTGATTTTTGCCGTCGTAGTCCATATATTTTATCCGCACTTTGTCGGGGCGGGTGACGTCGGCATACTGGCCGGGGACGGAGAGGCACCCTTCGTTATAGACGCGCAGATCTTCCGACGACCAGACGATCTCCGGGTCCACAAAACATTGCGGTTTGGTGCGGCGGTCTTCCGGCTTGATGTCATCGCCGCGCGGCTGGTTGATATCCAGCACCAGAATACGTTTCGACTGGCCGACCTGCGGCGCGGCGAGGCCGATACCGTCCGTGGCGTACATGGTCTCGAGCATATCGTCCATCAGCTTGCGCAGGGCAGGCGTGATTTCCTTCACGGGCTCGGCCTTTTTCTTCAGCACCGGATGCGGCGCGACGTATATGCGGAGAACGGTCATGGTTCAGCTGTTCTCCACTTTCTTAAGCGGTTCCGTTTCATCCAGAAGTTCCTTGGGCATGTTCTTGGATGTTTTGACGCCGAGCGTTTTCAGATCCTGCGTGCGCTTGATGATATTGCCCTGACCGGTCGAGAGTTTCTTGAAGGCATCATTATAAACATTCTGCGTCGCGTTGATTTTGGAGCCAAGCTCCTGCATTTCTTCCACGAAGCTGACGATTTTATCATAGAGCCCGCCGCCCTGCCGCGCGATTTCCTGCGCGTTGCGGTTCTGGCGTTCCAGCCGCCACACGGAGTCGATGGTTTTCAGCGTGGCGAATAATGTCGACGGGCAGACGATAACGATTTTCTTGTCCCAGGCGAAGCTATGCAGGCCCGCATCCTCCTGCATGGCCAGCGAATAGGCGCCCTCGATCGGCATGAACATCAGCACGAAATCAGGCGTGCCGAGTTTGTCCGTATCCTGATAACGGCGCTGCTCAAGGCCGTTCACATGGGCGCGGATGGAGAGCAGGTATTCCTTGAGGTAACGCGCGCGTTCACCCGCATCTTCCGTGGCGCAATATCTCTCGTAGGCCGTGAGCGATACTTTCGCATCGACGATGATGTGCTTGTCCTCCGGCAGCATGATGATGACATCCGGCTTGATAACGCTGCCGTCGTTAACATGACGCAGGCCGAGGCTTGTGCCCTGCACGATATAATCCGTGCCCTTGCGGAGCCCCGAGCTTTCAAGGATTTTCTCAAGAATGACTTCGCCCCAGTTGCCCTGCGCCTTGACGTCGCCTTTCAGCGCCCTGGTCAGGCTCTCCGTCTGCTGCGACATCTTTTCGTTGACGGAGACGATGTGCTTGATTTCTTCTTTGAGGGAGATCTGCTCCTTTAGCTGGTTGCCGAAAGAATCGTCGATCTTTCTCTGGAACTCCTGCAGCCGTTCCCGCAACGGGTTCAACAGGTTGCCAAGGCCTTCCTGGGACTCTTTTTTGAATTTGTCCGTTTTTTCATCAAAGATGCGGTTAGCGAGGTTTTCGAACTGCAGGGAAAACTTTTCCTCCAGCTGCGCCACCTTGTCTTTGAGAAGGGTGCGCGCCAGCAGGTATCCAAGGACAAAGCCAATGCTGATACCCAAAAACATATACATAATATTATACGATATCAACATGGCTATAACTTTTCCTCAAGGGCCTGAAGGTTTTTTAATATTTTCACATCTATTAGGCAATTGTAATTCTAGTAGCGCATAAAAACAAGATATGTAAAAAAATAAATGAGTATATGGCCTCTTAAACGCCATGGAATTGTTTTAAAGTCAAAAAAGCCATCCTGCAGGGCAGGTCTTTTTCCGAGGAGAATAACCTATGTATTATGAACGCCGTTCCCAACCCGTTGTTTCCAAGACACAGTTTTTTCTGCGGCTGGCGCGGTCTTTGCGGCTGGCCGGTGTGGTTGTCGGCGTATCGCTGCTCATGGGCATTTTGGGGTATCATTTTTTAGGGCACCTGAACTGGGTCGATTCTTTTTTAGAAGCCTCGATGATTCTGGCCGGAGAAGGGCCGATATCACAGCTGCAGAATGATGTCGTGAAGATTTTTGCCTCGCTTTACGCTTTGTTCAGCGGCTTCGTGCTGCTGGCGGCGGCGGGCATCGTTATAGCTCCGATCCTGCACCGGCTTATGCATCACTTTCATCAGGATAAATAGTTTTGCCGAAAATTTTAACCGTGCAGGATTTTATCGGCGATGGCGCCCGCCGTTTCAAGAAGGCGGGTCTCTCTTACGGTCATGGCACGGATAACCCTCTTGATGAAGCGGCCTGGCTGGTGCTCGAAACACTGCGCCTGCCGCTGGATGAAACCGCGCCGTTAGGCAAGAAGCTCACGGCAGCAGAGGCCAAGGCCGTGGCGTCTATCATTGAAAAGCGCATCAAGACGCGCAAGCCCGCTGCCTATCTGCTGAATAAGGCTTACATACAGGGTCTTCCATTTTATGTTGATGAACGCGTGATCGTGCCGCGCTCGTTCATCGGGGAGCTGCTGATAGATTTTGATCTTATGCGCCCGCCTAAGACTGTCCTTGATCTCTGCACAGGCTCGGGGTGTCTTGCTATTCTTGCGGCGCATGTGTTCCCGCGTGCCAGAGTTGATGCCGTGGATTTATCGGCGGCGGCGCTGACTGTGGCAAAACGCAATGTGCGCGAGCATGACATAGTAAAAAGAGTCCGGCTTTTCAAAGGCGATCTTTTCAAGCCGCTTAAAAGCAAGAAGTATGATCTGATCATCACCAATCCGCCTTATGTCGATGCAAAGGCCATGAAGCATCTGCCGCCGGAATATCAGCATGAGCCGAAAATGGCGCTGGCGTCGGGGAAGGATGGCCTTGACCTTGTGCGGCGTATCCTGAAAGAAGCGCCCCTGCATCTCGCTCCCGGCGGCGGGTTGCTTTGCGAGATTGGCCGCGGCCGCAAGCTGCTGGAAAAAGAATATCCACGTCTGCCGTTTCTGTGGCTGGATACCGAGCTGAGCGCGGGTGAAGTTTTCTGGCTTACGCGGGAACAGCTTGCCGCGGGGCGCTGATCCTGCGTGGCGCTGCCGTTTTTTTCTCCACCGGCTTGACCATTTCAAAACCATCCTGATCCTCGTAGAATTTTGTCAGGAGCCTTTCTTTTACAAAGCCGACACTTTCATACAAATGAATGGCACTGGCATTGTCGACGCGGACTTGTAATACAAGCCTGTCCGCCCCCGCTTCCTGCAGGCTTTTGGAGACACGTTCCAGCAGTGCGCGACCCAGCCCATGTCCCTCGTGTGTTTTTGCGACAGCAAGGCTAATGATTTCTCCGCTGCCATCAGCAACACCGAAGGATTCGCCGCTGCCATTATACTCAATCTCGGCGAGAACATATCCGGCAGGGCTTTTGGTTTCGGAGTCGGGTGTGGCAATCAGCATAACTACACCCTGACTCTTGAGACTGGCGCTAAGAAAAGTGTTTAGCAGTTTTTTCTCATACCTTTCTTCGGGCGCAAAACTTTCTTCTTCAATGGCAATAATAGCTTCAATATCAGAGGGTTGTGCCTGTCTGATTGTGCCCTGAAAACTATCCCTGATACTGCGCTCCATAAAAACTCCGCTACAAGAATCAATAATATCCATATTGTATAATAAAATTATAAATATGTCAATTACGCTGGTGAGGAGGTCTAACGATACTCTGCGATAGCATCGAGAAAGATACGTCCGTAGCGTTCCATCTTCTTTTCGCCCATGCCGTGAATCAGGGCGAGTGCCGCCGTTGTGGCGGGTTTGGCGGCGGCCATTTCATAGAGGGTTTTATCGTGGAAGATAACGTAGGGCGGCACGTTCTGGGCCTTTGCCAGGGCCATGCGTGTGGCTTTAAGTGCCGACAGCAGGGTTTGGTCGCCCGTAAAGTTTTCAAGAGCCTCGATAGCGGCGCTGCGCTTCCTGCCCTTTATTTTGCCGGTGTATTTGCGGAGCGAGATTGTTTTCTTTTCCTTCAGGAAGGACTGTCCCTGCGGGGTCATGCGCAGGCCGCCGTGCCCCTCGCTGTCGACGGCCAGCAGGTTCTGCGCGACGAGCTGGCGGAAGATGCTCTGCCATTCGGATTTGCTGATATCCGCGCCGATGCCGAAGGTGCTGACTTTATCGTGGCCGAACTGCTGGATACGCTCGTCTTCTTTGCCTTGCAACACATCTATGAGATAGCTGACGCCGAAGCGTTGGTCGGTGCGGTAGACGCAAGAGAGCGCCTTCTGGGCTGCAATCGTGCCGTCGAATGTTTCCGGCGGCGTCTGGCAGGTATCGCAGTTGCCGCAGGGTTCTCCATGGTCGCCAAAATATTCGAGAATAACCTGTCTGCGGCAGCTTGCCGCCTCGCACAAGCCCAGCAGTGCGTTCAGCTTCTGGTGCTCGATACGCTTCTGGTTGTCCGGTGCATTTGAAGCCTCGATAAAGTTGCGCTGCATGGCGGCATCGCTCATGCCGTAGACCATCAGGGCGTTTGCGGGCAGTCCGTCCCGACCGGCGCGGCCTGTTTCCTGATAATAGGCCTCGATGTTTTTCGGGATGGTCATGTGCGCGACAAAGCGCACATCCGGCTTGTCGATGCCCATGCCGAAAGCGATTGTCGCCACCATGATAATTTTGTCTTCGCGCAGAAATTTTTCTTGGTTGCGGGCGCGTATTTCAGCAGAGAGTCCGGCATGGTAGGGCAGGGCCTTGAACCCCTGTTCACACAGCCATTCCGCCATTTCTTCCGTTGCGGCGCGGGAGAGGCAGTAGACGATACCGCTGTCGTTCGGGTGGCTATCCTTGATAAACCGCAATATCTGCTGTTTGCCGTTGTCTTTGACGACGATGCTGTAATGGATATTGGGGCGGTTGAACCCGGCAATGAATGTGCGGCCCTCCGCAAGGCCGAGGCCGTTGACGATGTCTTTGCGTGTCGGTGCGTCCGCGGTCGCCGTCAGTGCAATGCGCGGCACGTTCGGAAAGCGTGTGGCCAGTAAAGAGAGTTGCGCATAGTGCGGGCGGAAATCGTGGCCCCATTGCGAGACGCAGTGCGCTTCGTCAATGGCGAACAGCGCGACCGGCGACTGATCGAGCAGGTCGAGAAAGTCTTCCATCAGCAGCCGTTCCGGTGCGACGTAGACCATGTCGATCTCGCCGTTGCGGATTTTTTCTCCGGTTTCGCGGATATGCCCCGGCGACATGCTTGAATTGATCGCGGCGGCCTTGATGCCCAATTGCCGCAGCGCGTCCACCTGATCCTGCATCAGCGCGATGAGCGGGGAGACGATAATGCCGACGCCGGTGCGGCACAGCGATGGAATCTGGTAGCAGAGCGATTTCCCCGCCGCCGTCGGCATCAGCACAAAGGCGTTCTTTCCGGCGGTGACATGCTCGATAACCTCGGCCTGCTCGCCGCGGAAACTGTCATAGCCGTATGTTTTCCGCAGAATCTGCAGAGCCGCTTCTTGTGTTGGCGTCATGAACGGGTCAGCGTGCCGCGCGTGCTTTCTTTTTGACGACGGCGACCGGCTTCGCGGCGGGCTTCTTTTTCTGCGCCGGCTTCTCGGCCTTTTTCTTGACGACGGCTGCAGGCTTCTTGATAGCGCCCTCAGGATCGACCCAGCCGATGTTGCCGTCCTTGCGGCGGTAGACCATGTTAAGGCCGCCGTGCTTCGGGTTGTGGAACATCAACGCCGGCATGTTGCCAAGCTCGAGGCGCATCACGGCATCAGCGACGGCGAGCGTAAGGATTTGCGTTTCCATTTCAGCAATCACCGCGCCACCCGTGCCGCCTTCGGCCTGGTTGTCGTCAGCCGCGATCGTGGTATAGGCGGCAGCAAGCACATCCGGCTCGCTCTTGCGATGGTCGCGGAGCTTGTCTTTATAGCGGCTCAGGCGCTTTCCGGCGGCCTTGGCGGCGATATCAAAAGCAGGATAAGGATCGGCCGCTTCATGGTGCGTCTGCAGCACGATGCCGCCGCCGACGTGAATTGAAATATCCGCTTTGAAAAGGTGATTTTTTTCCTTGGAGAAAATAACCGTGGCTTCGATCGGATCACGGAAGTATTTTTTGGCGGTGTGGTTGAGTTGTTCCTGGACGTGCGCGCGCAGGGCGTCGCCGACATCAAGGTGTTTGCCTTTTACTGTCAATTGCATGGGATTTGGTGCCTTTTTGTTAAGGGAGCCTCTACCCCTCTTTATACTCCCTCCGGCGTTAAAATCAAGTTAACAGAAGGATTATACGGCGTAGCTTAATTTATTATTTATCCTGATTTTTCAGGCGTCTGCGCTGGACGGAGGACGGAATTTTCATAGCTTCCCGATACTTGGCGACCGTTCTTCGGGCGATATCGATGCCCTCTTTTTTGAGAGCCTCGACCAGATCGTCGTCCGACAGGACGGCGGCGGGGTCTTCGGCGTCGAAAAGGGTTTTCAGTTTGGCCTTGATCGCTTCCGAGGAGAATTCGGTGCCGCCATCCGCGCTGGAGACGCCGCTGCTGAAGAAATATTTCAGCTCGAAGACGCCGCGCGGCGTGCCGATGTATTTGTTGGTCGTGACGCGGCTGACTGTGCTCTCATGCATGCCGATGACGGCAGCGATATCGCGCAGGACAAGCGGCTTCAGGAACTCGACGCCGTAGTTGAAGAAAGCCTCCTGCTGCAGAATAATCTCGCCGGCGACTTTCATGATCGTCTGCGCCCGCTGGTCCATGGCACGGACAAGCCAGTTGGCGGTATTGAGCTGTTCAGCCAGGTATTCCTTATCTTTTTTCTGCTTCGCGTTTTTGCTGATCTCGGTGTAGTAGGTCTGGTTGACCAGTACGCGCGGCAGGGTGTCGCTGTTCAGCTCCACCGCCCAGCCGCCGCCTTTGCTCTTGGGCAGGGGCTTCATGAAAACATCGGGGATAACCGTTTGCGAGACGAAGTGGTCGAAGTTCAGCGCCGGTTTTGGATTGAGCGACTTGATCTCGCCGATCATGTCCTTCAGGTCCTGCTCGTCGACGCCGCAAAGAGCGCGCAGCTTCTTCATATCGTGCGTGGCGAGAATATCGAGGTTCTGCACCAGTTTTTCCATGGCCGGATCGAGCCGGTTCAGCTCGCGTAGTTGTAGCGACAGGCATTCGCTGAGATTGCGTGCGAAAATACCCGCCGGATCAAGCTGCTGCAGTTTGTGGAGAATGCCTTCGATGCGGCTGACATCGCAGCCGAGACGGTCGGCCAAGCCCTGCAAAGGCGCACGGAAATAACCGGATTCATCAAGATAATCGAGCATCAGCGTGGCGATGGCGCGGTCTTTGTTATCGGTGAAATCGACATGGATCTGGTCGAGCAGATGGTCGCGCAGCGTGGTGGAGGCGGCCATATTGTTTTCGAAGCTGTATTCGTTGTCCTCAAACTTCAGGTTGCCGCCCGCGCCGACACCTGAAAGCGTGGAGCGTGAATAATCGTAGTCCTCGCCTGACGCGCCTTCGGATTTGTCCGCGAAGCCTTCGCCGGTATCGAGCTCCTGTTCACTGTTGCTCTCGTGTGCTGCGCCGGTTTCCGCCGCGGCAGAAGAGCCGGTATCCATCACGGCGGTTTCGGACTGTTCCGTCTTTTGTTCAGGCGCGGGGCCTTCCTCGCGCTCGAGCAGCGGGTTTTTTTCCAGCTCGGCTTCGATAAATTCCGCCAGCTCAAGGTTCGAGAGCTGCAAAAGCTTGATCGCCTGCTGCAGCTGCGGCGTCATGGTCAGGTTCTGACCCTGTTTTAGATCAAGCCTTTGATTAATCGCCATGCCCCACTCCCTTTTTCAAGGGTAACATTTTTGGCGGAAAATGTCGCTTTTTTCAGGCCAATGGGCCGCTTATGCCAAAAAATTGGCTATAATCGGGCACGGGTAACACGAAAAACCTAGGGCTTCGGGGTTGCAGGGAGCGGCTGTGGCGCGTTTCTGGAAGCGGCTAGCGCCATCAACGCCACCGTATTGCTGGCACGGAGCAGGGAGTTGCGAGGCAGAGTAGATGTTTGTTGCTCGGCCGCTCTTGAAAGATAGATGGCCTCATTTTTGAGGAGTGTGGGAAAAGTGACCTTGGAGAGGTAACCGGGGTTTAGCTTGTCCAGCGTGATAAACATTTCAACTGCTGCATCAGTTTGTATGTCAACGGCGGGAGCTGTGGTTTGTGTTTTAATCTGTGTTAGAACTTGATAGAACACTGTCCCGAGTGATCTGGATAAATCCTGTTTTGCCGCTGTATCATCGGCGGCGGCGTCCCAGAGCAGTTCAAATTTTTCAGACAGATTTCTAGCTTCAGCCAGGAAGACATTGCTGTCTATCTTGCCATTAAGCTTTTCTGCAGCTGTCGCAAATTTTTCTGTCAGGGTTAGTTTGTTCTCGGCCATCTGTATTCTCCATAAGTTTTATGGAGCACAGTACCGATTTTGCAATAATCTGTCAATAATATTTTACTTAAAGACTGAACTTCTCGCCCAGATAGACGCGGCGGACGTCCTTATGTGCAACGATTTCAGAGGGTTTGCCCTCCATCAGGACCTGTCCGCCGTGGAGGATATAGGCGCGGTCGACGATGTCCAGCGTGTCGCGGACGTTGTGGTCGGTGATCAGCACGCCGATGTTGCGGTCTTTCAGGTGTTTGACGAGGTCGCGGATATCGCTCACTGCAATGGGATCAATACCGGCCAACGGTTCGTCGAGCAGGATAAAATGCGGGCGCGAGGCGAGGGCCCGTGCGATTTCGACGCGGCGGCGTTCTCCGCCGGAAAGCGCGATGGCGGGCGTGAGGCGCAGGTGGCTGATGGAGAATTCGGCCATCAGCTCCTCCAGCATGTGTTCGCGGCGGCGGTAATCTTCCTCCACCACCTGCAGGACGGAACGGATGTTGTCCTCGACATTCAGGCCGCGGAAAATAGAGGATTCCTGCGGCAGATAGCTGATGCCAAGGCGTGCGCGGCGGTACATCGGCAGCGAAGTAATATCTCTGCCATCGAGCGTAATGCTGCCGCTATCCGCGTCGATAAGGCCGGTGACGATATAAAAGCAGGTCGTTTTGCCCGCGCCATTCGGGCCGAGCAGGCCCACCGCCTCGCCGCGCTTTACGGTCAGCGACACATCCCGCAGCACCGGACGGCGCTTGTAGCGCTTCATCAGGTGGTCGACAACCAGCCCGGGCGGATTGGAGACGAGTTTCGGTTCGGCTGTTTTAGTCTCTGTCGTCAAGGCTTCTGGTCCTCTGGCTTCTGGTCTTTGGGCTTATCGCTTTTAGACTTATCATCCTTAGACTTATCGTCTTTAGGCTGCGGATAGAACGTGCCAGTGACGCGCCCTTCGGTTGCGGCATTGCCCGTTCCTGATAATCGGCTAATTCCGGTATCCATGTCAACGTCGGCGCGCGTGCCTTCCAGCCAGTTCTGGTCCTGCAGGATGCGTACTTTTCCGGTCAGCACGGCTTTCTGGCTGGTGACATCGTAAACGCCGTCGTCCCCCATCGCCGTTTCCGTGGCGGTTTTGATGACGACATGCCCGCGGGCGCTGATTTTATCGGCGGTCATTTTGCCATCATCGTCTTTGGTAAAATAGGCGCTCATGGTATCGGCGGTGAGGGTATCGGCGCCCTTGGTTGCGACGGGCGCTCCCACGGCGGTCATTTTGTTTTCGCTGCCGGTGAATTCTATTTTATCCCGTGCCGTCAGGACACTGTCTGCGGAGACGATCTTGAGATCTTTTCCGGTCATGACGGCATTGCCTGTTCTGACATCATAGACGGCATGGTCGCCGGTCGCGGTATAAGGCGCGGAATTGATCGTGACATGACCCTCGGCTTCCAGTGTCTTGATATCCGATCCGCCGTTGCTGTCGTTATAATGGGCCGTCAGCGTATCGCTATGGATATTCACAGCGCCCTGCGAGGCGATAACGTTCTGCCGGGCGGTATAGGTTTTGGCCTTGCGGTTCCACTCAAGTGATTTTACGGCTGAAATGGTGACAGGCTCTGTGGATGAAGCCGCAGGCACAGCTGCAAAGGCAGCGCTGTTTATCAGGATGATCAGGCAGGTGAAAATGATCTTTTTCATCCGCGATCCTTTCCCATGGAGAGACTGAAAAGCGTCAGCGTGGCGGGGCCGCCGAAAATGACCAGATCTCCCTGATCCGTCACGGACACGTTCTGCGCCGCGATCGTGCCAACCGGCCCCTGCGCTTGTACCGGCTGATCCGTCGAGGCCGTCTTTTGTTTCAGGTCGATGCGGATGGCCTGTGTGTGCATTTCATAGCCGCTGTCGTGGAATATAGCGACATCGTCTTTCAGGTCGAGCGTATCGGTTTTATGGTCGAAGGTGCCGGTTTTGGCTTTGGCCGCAAGCCATGTTTTATCCGCCAGCGTGATATCGGCGATCGGATTTACAAACAGGACGGTATCGGGCGCGTTAACGGCGCGCGTGGCTTTGTCGGCGGTAACGGTATAGGGCCGCCCCTGTTCGTCAACGCCTTCGTACTTCGCCTGTACCAGCTCGATCTGTCCCGGCGTTGTTTTCTCGGCGGGCGGCAGGGCGGCCATATTTTGCTGCTGGGGGTTGCCGGTTGTCAGGCGCATTATCAGGATGCCGACAATCGCCAGCGCCGCCAGCGGCAGGGCCAGCTTCAGAACCCAGACAAAAAGAGAGTATCCCTGACGAAAGACGCTGAGGCGTCTGGGTGTATAGGTGGTAAAGCGGCGGGGAAGATCCGGCTCGGTCACGCGAAACCTGCGCGCAGGCAATCGTGGATATGCAGCAGGCCGACAGGCTTGCCCGCGGCGTCGACCACCAGCAGGCAGGTGATGCGGCGGAAAGCGTTTTTCAGGTCGTTCATCACGGCCATGGCTTCCGCGACCAGCGTATCGGGCGATGCCGTTTTGGGCCCTGAGGTCATGATGTCTTTGGCGGTTTTGGTTAAAATATCGGCGCTGAGTTTGCGGCGGATATCGCCGTCGGTGATGATGCCGGTCAGGAGGCCGTTTTTATCGGTCAGGCCGATGCAGCCGAAACCTTTTTTGGTGATGATATCAATCGCTTCTGAGACAGGGATATTCTCCGAGGCAACGGGGAGCTGTTCGCCCTTATGCATGATTTCGGAGACTTTCATCAACTGCTGGCCGAGCTTGCCGCCGGGGTGGAAGACCTTGAAGTCTTTTTCCGTGAAGCCTTTTTTCTCGAGCAGCGTGACGGCAAGCGCATCTCCCATGGCCATTGTCAGCGTGGTCGAGGTTGTGGGCGCGAGGCCGTTCGGGCAGGCTTCAGGGCAGGGCGGCAGCATCAGCGCGATATCGGCACGTGTCGCCAGCGTTGAGTCAGGACGGCTGGTGATGCCGATCAGCGGAATAGCGAAGCGGCGGGTATATTCGATCAGGTCGTTGAGTTCTTTCGCCTCGCCGGAGTTGGAGAGCGCCAGCACGATATCGCCGCGCACGATCATTCCCATGTCGCCATGGCTGGTTTCCGCCGGATGCACGAAGAAGGCCGGCGTGCCGGTCGAGGCGAGGGTGGCGGCAATTTTTTTGCCCACATGCCCGCTTTTGCCCATGCCGGTCACGACCACGCGTCCTTCGGCCGTGAAAATCATTTCAACCGCCTGCAGGAAGCTGTCGTTCAGAAAGGCTGAAAGTTCCTGCAGCGCCTTGGCTTCCGTCTCCAGCACGCGGACGGCAGTGGCGAGCCCCTGCTTCTGGCCGCTTTCGGAAAGCTTTACGATGGTCATGTCTGATGCCCTTTCATGTGGCGCTGAAACGCAAATATATACCCTGTCGCTCCTTTTTACCAAACAACGCCTGTCCGTAACTAGCAGATTCTATTTATTTATGTCAATGTATTTATTGACAATAGGCTGCTTATATTGCATATTATAGGCAGCTCGGGATATGCCCGCGTTTTAAGGATTTTTATGTCTCAGCCGTATAGAAAGCGCAGCCCGCCCCAGTTCCGCGAGGTGCTGAAGTTTTTGAAAAGTCATTTCGGCAAAACGCCGTGGATGATTTTCGGCGCGTTCTTCTGCATGTCGCTGGCGGCGGTGGCGAATATCATCAATCCGCTGATCTGGGGCTGGTTCGTCAATACGGCGGCGGCGGAGATCCACACGCGCAACCTCGATAAAATCCTCTGGCCGATTTTGGCGCTGGTCTCCTCCAGTATTTTTGCCCACATTGTCACGCGGACAGCGCATTTTATTAATTGCTATACCGATACCCGCGTCCACGCCGAGATCGCGGCGGACTCGGTCAACTACGTCCATAGTTTCGAGACGGAATGGCACACAAATACTTTTGCCGGCTCCATTGTCACGGCAATAAAGCGCGGGCGGTCGGCGGCGCACCGTTTCTTTGATACGTTTTGCTATGATTTCTGGCCCGCAATTATTGCCGTTAGCGGCAGCATTATTCTTGCCTGGCAGAAGTCGCCGGTGATCGCCCTGGCGCTGGTTGTATATGCCGCCAGCTTTACGGCTTTCAGTGTATTTATCAGCCTTAAATACGTTGCGCCGAAAAACCGCATTTCTGCAGACGAAGACAGTCGCCTTGGCGGCACGATCGCCGACAGCGTCACCGGTTATGCCGCTGTAAAGGCTTCTGGCGCGGAAGCGCATGAATACGCGCGTATAAAATTTGCCGCCAACCGTTATGCCATGGCGGCCCGTTCGGCCTGGCTGGGCGCGAATATGCTGGCGCTCGCCCAGAACATTATCATCAACATTGGCCGTTTCGCGGCGGGAATGATTGCGGCCTATTACTGGAGCGAAGGAAAATTTTCCGGCGGCGACGTCATGTTCGTCCTGATGAACCAGCGCGTAATGGCGGATTATCTGGATGGCATCGGCAACCGTCTCCGCGATATCATCGAGTGCATCAACGATCTCGAGGAGGTCGTGACGTGGAAGAACCGCAGGCCGCTGATCGCCAATCTCGCGACGGTGGATATGTCCGGCTTCCCGCGCTTTGCGCTCAAGTTTGATGCCGTCACGTTCCGCTATACGGGTCAGTCAAAAAATGCCATCGAGAACTTCAACCTCGAGGTCAACCCCGGCGAAAAAGTCGCGCTGGTCGGCAGGACGGGCAGCGGCAAAAGCACGCTGTTCAAGCTGCTGCACCGCTACTATCACGCGCAGCAGGGAACAATCAGTATTGACGGCTATGATATCGCGGGCATGGATCTGCCGTCACTGCGCCGCCAATTGGCGCTGGTATCGCAGGAGCCTGTCCTCTTTCATCGCAGCCTTGCAGAGAACATCGCCTATTCAAACCCCGGTGCGACGCTGGAGCAGATCAAGAAAGCGGCGCATATGGCGCAGATCGCCGACCTGATCGAGACCCTGCCGCACGGCTATGAAACACTGGTCGGCGAGCGCGGGATCAAGCTTTCCGGCGGCGAACGTCAGCGCATCGCCATTGCGCGGGCGCTGCTGGCGGATGCGCGGATCGTATTGCTGGATGAAGCTACAAGCTCGCTCGATAACGAGACGGAGCATCTGGTGCAGAAGGCGCTCGAAGAACTGACGCAGGGCCGCTCCGTGCTGGCCATTGCCCACCGCATTTCGACCATTCAGGGCTATGACCGGATCATCGTCATGGAGAACGGCCGCATCGTCGAGACCGGCACGCATAAACAATTGCTGGAAAAACAGGGCTATTACGCGCGGCTGTGCCAGCAGCACACGGCGGAAGATATGCTGACGGAAGAAGTGGCGTAATTAATGCGCGAAGATATCTTCTTCTGCCCATCCGGCGACATCGAGTAAGGCGCGGGAGGGGAGGAAAGAGAAGCATGCTTCCGCCAGATGCATGCGGCCTTCGCGGATCAGCATCACATCAAGCGCGGTTCTCAGTTTATGCAGGTGCAAAACATCTGAGGCTGCATATTTGATTTGTTCCGGGGTGATCTTGTCCGCGCCCCAGTCGGTCGTCTGCTGCTGCTTGTCGAGCTCTACATGCAGCAATTCGCTGCATAGCGTTTTCAGCGAGTGGTGCTGCGTAAAAGTGCGGGCGATGCGCGAGGCGGTTTTGGTGCAATAGACCGGCGCCGTCAATACGTTCAGGTACATCCACAGCGCGGCGATATCAAACCTGCCAAAGTGAAACAGCTTGGTGACTTTCGGGTCTGCCAGCAGCTTTCTCAAATGCGGCGCGGCGTACTGGTCGGCCTTGAGCTGGACAATATGTGCGTTGCCGTCGCCGGCGGAGAGCTGGACAAGACAGAGCCGGTCACGCACAGGCTTCAGGCCCATCGTCTCCGTATCGATGGCGACGGAAGCGCCGAAATCGAGGTTCGCAGGAATATCGCCTTGATGCAGGGTTACGGTCATAGTTTCTCTTTCGCGAAGGGTTAGCGCTGACATTTAGCCAGTGTTTATAGACTTAGTTGAGCAGCTTACCATCATAATCGCCGCCTGTCACGGGCAGGATTTGCTGAATTACTGAAATAATAGCTTTTTGCCTGATAGCCCATAGCCTTTGTTGGCTTCTTATATTTTTAATGCAGGAACTGTTCATGGTTTTGATTGTTAGCCATGTAGCTGGACCAGATGTCCGCCATCCAGTCAAACGCAGAAGCGGGACATGTATCATGGAAGACAGAGTCCTACGGCTTGATAAAAACATCAGAAACGCCGCTGTGATCGGTGCCGGCACGATGGGCAGCCAGATTGCGGCGCTGGTGGCCAGTGCGGATATACCCGTCCTGTTGCTCGATATAGTGCCTCCGGGCGTGAATGACCGTGATGTTCTGGCCAGAAAAGCTATTGAAAAAATAGCGGCCCAGGAGGGTCTCGGCAAAAGAAACAGCATACAGAAAATAGAGCCGGGCAATACGGAAGATCCACTGGACAGGCTGTCCGGCGTGGACTGGATTATTGAATGCGTATCGGAAGATCTTGCCATCAAGCACGATACATACCAGAAGCTGTCGTCTTATATTGAAGACCATGCGCTCGTTTCTTCCAATACCTCCTCTATTCCCCTGGCGGAGCTGCGGAAAGGATTGCCGCATCATATGCAGAAAAGAATGTGCATTACGCATTTTTTCAACCCTCCGGACAGCATGCCCCTGATGGAATTTGTGACGGATCGGAACAATAACCCGGAGGATACCGTGCGTCTTGAACGGTTTGCAGACATGCATCTGGGCCGGACTGTCATAGAGGTTCGCGACACGCCTGGCTTTATTGCCAACCGTATAGGCCTCTTCTGGCTGCTTGCTGCGATGGAAGAAGCTCAAAAAGAAAATATTCCGGTCGACATTGCCGATAGTATAATGAACGGTGCCTTCGGCTTCCCCAGGATGGGTGTCTTTGGGTTGGCTGATTTTATAGGCCTGAAGACGATACCGGATATCGTTAAATCCATGCGCTGTTACCTGCCGCCTGAAGATGAATTTTTACAGCTGAAAGCAGGGCTGGCGCTTATCGATGCGCAGCTTAAAGAAAAAAAAGGATTCTATCGCGACAAAAAAGAGGCCATGGATTTAAAGAGCGGAGCATATCACCCCGCCACGCGGCTCAGGTTAAATATTGCCGACTGGCGTACCTTCCTGCAGGAGGACACGCCTGAATCGCGCTTTGCCTGCCGTACGCTCGTGCGCGCCCTGAGTTATGCGGCACATGTGGCGCCTGCTATCGCCGAAAATATCCTGCAAATAGATGCAGCGCTGCGGGATGGCTATGGCTGGGAGTTTGGCCCTTTTGAAATGCTCGACCGGCTTGGCAGCGCCTGGCTGATGGAAGTTGCCGGAAAACAGGGTTTGCCTTCCCCGGAATTTATTAAGCAGGCCGCGGCACAGGGCGGGTTTTACCGGGAAGTTCCGAGAGAGGGGAAATCATACCTCTCTTTCGACGGAACCTACTGTCTGCCAAGAATAGGGCTGGAAAAATGGCCGCTCTCCCTGAAGACGGCAGGCAAAAAGCCCGTGCTGGCAAATGAGTCGGCGCAGCTATGGGATATTGACGACGGTGTTGCCTGTTTCAGTCTAGCGACAAAAATGGGTCTCATTGATGCGCGGGCCCTCGATTTGCTGGAACAGAGTCTTGATAAAGTGAAAACGGATTTTCACGGCCTTGTCATCGGCCACGATGGAAAGCATTTTTCAGCGGGCATGAATCTCCATGTTGTGGAAGAGTGTGCCGCAATGCAGGATTGGCAGCGCCTGGAGGATATGCTGCGGCATGGCCAGAGATGCATGATGAAGATCAGGGCGTCCCACGCTCCTGTCGTTGCGGGCATTTCCGGTTACACGCTGGGAGGCGGCTGCGAGATGACTATGCACTGCGCGGGCGTGCAAGCCCATGCCCATACGAAAATGGGCCTTGTTGAAGCGGATATCGGCGTCATTCCCGGGTGGGGCGGCCTTTCGGCGCATCTGATAAATGCAGTCGGGTGCGGCGCAGATAATATTGAGGCCATTACAACCCATGTGCTGCGCGCCTTCCGGCAGGCTGCTGCAGCCCAAAAAAGCAGCGACGCTGAAGAAATTCTCGCCATGGATCTGCTTCGGACGCCCGTCCGCATCAGCTATAACCGTAACCGCCTGCTGCCGGATGCAAAAGAGCTATGCAGGAATATTTCCATGACGCGGACGCTGCATCCGCAAAAGGCCATAGATGTTCCAGTCGATGCGCTATATACCGGCCTCCTGACAGAAGTAGAAGACATGCGTGCACGCGCGCCTGAAATGACGCCGCATAGGGCGCTTTTGTTAAAACACCTGGCGCAGGTGCTTAGCGGTCATGCCGCTATGAGCCGTAAACAACAGAGTGCGGCAGTGATAAAAGAGGGGTGGTCAAAACTAACCGAGCATGAGCTTATGCAGACATCTCTTGATGCTTTCATGGAGCTTGTGCGTGAAGATGAGTCGCTGCGCAAAGTGAAAGCTGTGCTGAAGCAGTAGGTTTACGCTATTTTATCTCGTAGAGCCCCATCAGATCGCCCTGTGCCAGCTTGTGGCCCGTCATGGCGTTTTCGACGGCGGCTTTGTCGGCGCCGGACTGGAGATTAAGCGTTATATCAAGCGCAAGAATATTGAAGAAGTAACGATGGGGCCCGTTCCCTTTGGGCGGGCACGGCCCGCTATAGCCCGTGACACCGGCGTCGTTTTTTCCCTGCATCAGTCCATCCAGATGATCGCTTTTCTGCAGGTTGGCGGGCAGGCCCATTTTACCGGGATCTATATTGTAGACGACCCAGTGCGTGAAGGTGCCTTTTGGCGCGTCCGGATCCTCCGCAACCACTGCAAAACTTTTCGTGCCGTCGGGTTCTCCGCTCCAGGAAAGGGCGGGGGATGTATTCTCGCCTTTGCAGGTGAATTGATCGGGTATCGTGCCGGCTTGCTTGAAGGCAGGGCTCGTCAGCTCCATTTTGACCGCTGGAATCTGGCTGAAGCCGGCCAGTGGCAGTGCGGCAAGAATGATGACGGACATAGCAAAGAAAAGAACAAGAGTTGTTAGTTTTAGTTTCACAGTGACCTCCTTTCCCGCTGAGTCTGCTCTTTTTACTGACGCGTGCTCATGAAAGACTGGGTTAAGGTATGAACCAGTTCCTGATGTTTTTTAAGCGTCGGGAGCGTATCGGAAGCGAATTTTTTCAGGCTTGCGTTATCGCCGTTCTCCGCATAGTCCGCAAAAATGGTGACGGCTTCATCATGGGCCTTGCTCTGCGCCTGAACATACAGGTTATCAAAAGTGGCGGCGGGAGCGGCGTTTAGTTCATCAAGCATATCCTTGGGATCGCCCTCAAGCTTCTCGGTCGCTGAGAGACCCGTGTTAGAAGATGCAAGCGCTTTCCTGAACTGATCCCCTATCTGGGTATGATCGGTGATTATCATCTGGGCGAAATCTTTTACATCTTTTGCAGAAGTTTTCTTTATAGCGATCTTGCTGGATTCAATTTCAAGCATATTGCCTAACGATGCGTTGCGCACAAAATCGGTTGTTTGCGAAGAAGGCTGTATCTGTGCGAAAGCAGGCATGCCGAAAGCCAGCATGGCCGTTAAAACAGATGATGCCGCAAGTGTCTTTAAATTCATGATATATCTCCTCGTAAACTGTTGTGCTTTAGTAAACGCGGCAGGAATTGGTTTTGTTCCGTCAACCAAAGTAAATAATGAACTTTTTTCCGTCCCATGTGTTGGCTTTTTGTCAGCATTTAATGAAGGAGAAAAAATAATGAACATTGTAACAGCAACTTTTAAAGATCGCGCTTCAGCAGAAACGGCTTTGCACCACCTTGAGGGCCTTGGAATCAAAGGCGAGCAGGTTAGCCTGGTTATGACGGATGAAACCCGCCACAACCATTTCAGGATTGATGAAAGCACAAAGGCCGATGAGGGCGCGATTTCCGGTGCTGCGCTGGGAGGCGTTGCAGGAATATTACTGTCAACGTTAACAACGGCCAGTATCATGACTATCCCGGGCATAAATCTCGTCGTTGCAGGCCCGCTCGTTGCGGCCCTGGCCGGCCTTGGCGTCGGTGCCGTTACCGGAGGGGTCGTCGGTGGATTTGTCGGCGCGGGCATTCCGGAGCATGAAGCGAAGATATACGAGAAGGAGATCAGAAACGGCGGCGTACTCCTCGCTGTCGAAGCAAGCGATAGAGAACAGAAGAAACAGATTAAAGAGGCCCTTAAAACCGCCGATGCTTATAATATAGCGGCGTAGTTATTCTGCCTCTGTGGCATGTTCCGGCATGAACTCTGCAATAGCGGCGCCTTTCCTTGTATCAGGGTTGCCACGAAGGTCAGGTGTTGCTCTGCAATAAGAACGTTTCCGCCTCTGCCGCCTTTGTCTCCAGCGTGCATTCATAGCATACGTCGCGCAGGTTCTGATCATAGATGCAGTACAGCGGCTCATTGCACATCCGGCAGTGAGCCAGCACTCTCGGATTGACCGTCAGGAGTCTGTTCATGTTGCTATCCTTCCTGTGATTTAATGGATATTCAAAGGAACAATGATAATTGACGAATGGTAGTGGCGCATATACTCCAATGTTCATGAGGCACCGGAGGTTCCGGCCTCATGGACCGGCGATGTGGGGGAACCATTTTTCTGCTTTTGCATTAGCTGAGATTAAAGGGAGAATTATGATGATGAAAACATTTATTTCTGCGGCATTTTTATTGGTATTAACGGCAGGTCAGGCAAATGCAGCCACGTCAGCCGGAAGCACAGCACCGGCCCTTCCGGCGATGAGACTCCCCCTGACGAGCGCGCCAGCAACAGGCAATATGAGCCCGTCAGCGCCTATCGGCGGCAATACACCGGCTTTCAATTCAACGGCGCCTTCAGACGGCATCGGTAACACAAATTCAAGTAACATAAACTCAAGCAACATAAACCCGGGCAATACAAACCCAATGGGCACGACTACTGCGCCGGGAGTGTCGCCGTGCAATTCCGCCAGCAATTCCGCGGGAACTTTGCCGTCGAACAGGCTTCCTAATAATAACGGGCTTTCTAGTAATGACATGGGTCCAGTGGCGGGCACAAATCCGGATGACGAGACGTCAGAAAATATGAATTCAATGACGCCTTCAGCCGGCGTCCCCGGCAACGCAGGCATCCCCAACAACGCAGGATCGCTCGCCGGCACCGCCCCTGCGCCGGGCGCTCCTCCTTGCGACTAGGATAACCGGATACTTCCGGTTTCATGGCGATAAACAGCACTCTAAAGAGGTTTAGTTATGGCTGCTGCGTCTGTTGGCAAAAAAGAGAAAAAACATCCCCATGCTAACGGTTCTCAATTTGAATCGGTCGCATTGCTTTTGCAGGGCGGCGGGGCGCTGGGTGCTTATCAGGCGGGGGTCTATGAGGCTCTTGATAAAGAGGGCATTATGCCGGACTGGGTCGGCGGGATATCGATGGGGGCCATTAATGGCGCGATTATCGTCGGCAACAAGGCATCCGAGCGTGTTGCAAAGCTCCGCGATTTTTGGGAGCGGATCACTACAGATAGTTCTATGGCGGGTCAACCAAGCACCTTTGCGCCGCTTATACGGCAAGGCGGCGAGTCACTGCGTGTGTTCTTAAATCAAATAAGCGCGGGAGTGTCCACCGTAAAAGGGGTTGCTGGGTTTTTTGTACCGCGCGTGCCGCCGCCGTGGTGTTTTCCGCAGGGAAGCCCCTCCGCCCTCAGTTTTTATACGACAGATAACTTCGGGAGGACGCTGGAAGAATTTATTGACTTCGATATCCTGAACTCATGTCAGTATCGCTATACCACCAGCGCCGTCAATATACGCAGCGGTAATTATACGACTTTTGACAGCCAGTCGCAGAAAATAGGCGTCGAGCACATCATGGCCAGCGCTGCCTTGCCGCCCGCCTTGCCGGCCATCGAGATTGAAGGCGAGAATTATTGGGATGCCGGACTAATCTCGAATACGCCGTTGCAATGGGTGATGGATAAGGCAACCAAAGATACGCTCGTGTTTCAGGTTGATCTTTGGAGCGCGAGAGGAGAATTCCCCAAAGACCTGATAGAGGTGGTAACAAGAGGAAAAGAGATCCAGTATTCCAGCCGCACCCGTGCCGTGACTGACCGCTTCAGGCATGTACAGCAATTACGTCATGCCTTTGCTGAACTTTACGAGCAATTGCCGGAAAAGCTAAAGCAGACAAAGGAAGCGCAGCTATTGCACGCTGCCTCCAATGAACACTTTTATAACGTCGTGCATCTGATCTATCGTGCCAGGGATTACGAAGGTTATTCGAAAGACTATGAATTCTCGCGGCTCTCGATGGAAGAACACTGGAAAGCCGGTTTCAACGATACGATACGCTCTCTCCGGCACAGGAAGATTCTGGAGCTTCCAACGAACAGCGAAGGCATCATGACATATGATTTGACGGGGAATTAAACTATGAAAGCCGATGATATTCGCGAGAACGCCTTTTGCATGCCTTTTGCCAATCCGGCCTATCCGCGCGGGCCGTACCGGTTTTATAATCGGGAGTTCATGACGATCACTTACCGCACCGATCCCGCTAAACTCCGTGCCGCCGTGCCTGAACCGCTGGAGATTGAAGGAGATCCGCTTGTAAAATATGAATTTATCCGCATGCCGGATTCTACGGGCTTCGGCGATTATTCCGAGAGCGGGCAGGTCATTCCGGCCATGTTCCGGGGTAAAAAAGGCAGCTATACGCACCGCATGTTTCTAAATGACCATCCGCCGATCGCCGGAGGCCGGGAAATCTGGGGCTATCCTAAAGTTCTGGCCAAACCGACGCTGCAGGCGAAGACCGATACGCTTGTCGGCACGCTGGATTACGGCCCGGTGCGCATCGCTACGGGAACGATGGGCTATAAGCACAAACCGGTTGATCTGAATGAGGTAAAATCCGCATTAACAGCGCCTAATTATCTTTTAAAAATAATCCCGCACGTTGATGGCTCTGTGCGTATTTGCGAGCTGGTGGAGTTCTACCTGAAGGATGTGCAGGTCAAAGGGGCCTGGGCAGCGCCGGGCTCTCTGGAGCTGTCACCGCACGCATTGGCGCCGGTTGCCGATCTGCCGGTGCTTGATGTGGTGTCGGCTGTTCATTTTATTGCCGACCTCACGCTGGATTTCGGCACCGTTGTTTACGATTACTTAACAGATCAATAAAGGAGAACGCCATGCTATTAGAAGGAAAAGTCGCCGTTGTCACGGGCGCCGCGAGCGGTATCGGCAATGAAATCGCCAAAACATATCTGCGTGAGGGAGCGCGGGTCGCCATCGCCGACCTGAAGGGCGCAAAAGAGGCTGCGCAGGCCATAGATTCTACCGGCAAGAAGGCCATTGGCATCACCATGGATGTCACGAATGAAGATCAGGTCAACGAAGGTATTGATCAGGCTGTGAAGGTTTTTGGCAAGATTGATATTCTTGTCAGCAATGCGGGCATCCAGATCGTCGCGCCGGTTGAGGAGATAGAATTCGCGCAGTGGAAGAAGCTGCTGGCCGTTCATGTCGACGGCGCCTTCCTGACCACGCGTGCAGCGCTACGGCACATATACAAACAAGGCACCGGCGGCAGCATTATTTATATGGGCTCCGTGCACTCGAAAGAAGCATCAAAGCTAAAAGCGCCTTATGTGGCGGCAAAACATGCGCTGGAAGGGCTAGCGAAAGTCGTTGCCAAGGAAGGGGCGGAGCATAATGTGCGCGCCAACGTGATCTGTCCCGGCTTTGTACGCACGCCGCTGGTTGAAAAACAAATTCCGGAGCAGGCAAAAGAGCTGGGAATTTCCGAGGACGATGTTATCAAGAATGTAATGTTGAAAGACACTGTTGATGGTGAATTTACAACCGTGGAAGACGTGGCGGCCGTTGCGCTGTTCTTTGCAGGGTTTAAAACCAACGCGCTAACGGGTCAATCACTGGTAGCCAGCCATGGCTGGTTTATGCAGTGACTGCTCCCGGGAAATTTTTCATTGCTTAGCCGGTTTCCGCACTAAAGCGCGCCAGCTGACCCGTGCGTACGACTTTGCGGTGGATATGAATAAAGAATAAACATGCACCGGCGGTATAAATAACAGCAAGCGCCAGCCCCCACATTAAAGGCGCTGAAGAAACCGTATGTCCTGAGGCAATGGCCCTGAGGCCTTCAAACACATAAGATGGCGGCAAGGTATGCGCCACGATCTGCATCCAGTGAGGCAATACCGATAGCGGATAGAACACACCGGCGAACGGCGAGAGAATAGCCGGCAGCGGCCAGATAAGCCATTCCGCAGACGGGCCGAAACGCAGCATAATGCCAGTCGCCAGAATGCCGAGCGCAATACCGGTGAGAAAAAGAATAAACAGGAAGGGCAGCACCATCGGCCCGTAAGCGAAAAGGGATAACCCGAATATAGCCGTCGCAAGCGCTATCATGATGATAAGGCCGATCAGACTGGTCGCGATGCTGCTCAGAACAAGCCCGCTCAGATATTCGCCAACGGAAATCGGAGAGGCAAAAACATTCAGAAGGTTGCGCGACCAGCTGTCTTCCATGAAGGCCATTGAAATGCCCTGCATGACGCGGATCAGGAAGTCCCACAGTAAAACAGCCCCTAAGACGGCGGGGATGAAGTTATAAGCCGTCGCCGCCACGCCGTTAAGGTAGCGCGTCATAAATCCCCACAGGATGATATCCACGACGATCCAGATGAACAGCGTCAAAAATCGCGGAAAGTTCCCGCGCATCAGGTAAAACTGGCGCAAAACGATAGAGAAAATACGGTTGAAGTTCATTCTACTTTTCTCCCAGCGTCAGCGGTTCACGGGCGACGGCTATAAACAAATCGTCCAGCGTTGCCTTGCCGTGTTCGGCGGGCAGCGTTTTAGGGTTCCCCTCGAGCAGGATTTTTCCGTGTGACAGGAAAAGCACGCGGTCGCATACTTCTTCAACTTCATGCATGTTGTGCGAGGTCCATAGAACACCGCCTACAGTTTCTGCGGCGAAACGGCGGATCTTTGCACGGATGTCACGCGCGGCGGAGGGGTCAAGCGAAGCCGTCGGCTCGTCCAGTAGCAGCAGGCGCGGCTTGTTGAGCATGGCTTTGGCAAGGTTGACGCGCGTCTGCTCGCCCGATGAAAGCGTGCCGCACTTTTGTTTTCTCAGCCGCTCAAGATCGAATTCACGGACAAGATCGTCGATCCGCTGGTGCAAATTCTTAACGTCATACATCAGGCCGAACACGCGCAAGTTCTCGTAGACGGTCATATTGCCGGGCAGCGTCGCATAAACCGCGGCAAAGTTGGTACGCTCGAGCGCCCGGCTGCGCTGCGCGCTGATATCAATGCCGTCGATGCTGACCGTGCCGCTACTCGGTGTCAGCACGCCGAGGATCATGCTGATCGTCGTCGTTTTGCCCGCGCCGTTGGGCCCCAGCAGGCCGACGATTTCATGAGTGCCGACGCTGAAGGATATTCCATCAACGGCAGCTTTGTCGTTATAAGTTTTGTGCAGGCTGGAGACCGAGAGGACCATGAAATTTTTTCTGGAGGAGGTTTAAGAACTGCCTGTACTTTACTCTAACAAATGCCTGGTTGCCTATTTCTTTGATCTGTTGCTATAAAGCATAATAGGTGGAAATTCTCAGCGTTTTCAAGCATTAATAAGAAAAGAAGCTGACCTCACAAATCTTTAATGTTCTCTGCATAACCGTGCCATGCGCGCCGGCCTATGATTGAATTATAGGCTGTGAAAAGAACAGTCCTCAAAAAACAAAGGAGAACTACCATGAAAAACAAACTCAAAATTGGCAGAACATTATTCGCCCTTGCAATGGTTATCGCCGTGACGAACGCCTTTGCTACAACGGCACGGGCTGATGAAGGACGCGATCATGACGACTGGAAAAAGCATGAAAGAGATGCGCGTGAATGGCATCACAGGCATCACCATAAGCAGCCTGTTATTGTGGAGCAGCAACCCAATATTGTTTATGCCCCCCCGGTGGTCGTAGAGGCGCCTCAGGCGGCGGCTGACACCGGCTCGTCGGGATTTAACATCACTATTCCGATCAACTTCCGTTAGGTCAGCTACGTCTAAAGAGATTTACCGGCCGCCACGATGGAGCCATTGTGGCGGCGGTAAGAAAAGTATATGATCACACATTCCGGGCTTAATAATGGGGGCTGGCGTTGAATAAGCATTTGTTACGCGGAGCTGTTCTTGTTCTTTTGTCGGGGGTATTTGTCTCGACGATGCTGCCGGCACCGCGCGCCGTTTATGCCCAGACCATGGGCGCTTATATGCCCGAACAGCTTGAGCAACTGGTGGCGCCAATAGCCCTTTACCCCGACCCGTTGCTGGGAGAGGTCCTCATGGCCTCGAGCTATCCTCTGGAAGTTGCCGAGGCGGCGCAATGGCGGAGTGCAAACCCGGGGACTTCCGGCGATTACCTCACCGCTGCGCTTGTGCAGCAGCCGTGGGACCCCAGCGTCAAAGGCCTGACGGTGTTTCCGCAGGTGCTGCAGATGATGAGCAATAACATTGAGTGGACGGAAGATCTGGGAGAGGCTTTTCTCGCGGACCAGCAGGGTGTCATGGATGCCGTACAGCAGCTGCGCCGTCAGGCGATGGCCGCGGGTACTTTGGCTTCGAGCCAGCAGGATGTCGTCTCGGAGGACAACGGCGCGATTTCAATTCAGCCGGCTGATCCGGCGATGGTTTATGTCCCTTACTATAATCCTTCCGCCGTGTTCTCGCCGTGGCCTTACCCGGATTATATGCCGTATGCTTTCGCTGCACCGCCCGGTGTTGTCTATGCTGGTAACGGATTGTTCGGTTATGCCTCGGGTATCTTTATCATCAATGCGCTCTGGGGCTGGGACGGATGGGACTGGCATGATCACCGTATCGATCTCGACGACCGCCGCTGGCGCGATCTCGACAATGGCCGTGCGCCCGTAAATCCCGGCGTATGGCGGTTTGACCCTGACCACCGTCATAACGTCCCCTATAAAGAGGCCGCGGTGAGGGAGCATTTCGAGAATACGCCCGTTCACGCGCCACACCTCTATCGTGGTTATAACGAGAATACGGATGTCTCCGTCGGCGTTGTTAACGAACGTCAGGAAGAGCGCCCCGCCGACAGGGCCGCGCCGTCGCAAAGAAATACAGAAGTGCAAGCGCAGCCACCGCGTTCACAAGTGGCGGAGCCCCAGCATCGCGTAATGCCGGAAGAACAGAGACGCCCGGAAGCAAGGGCACCGGAACAGCAGCATGCAGCGCCGCCGCTGTTTGAATCCTTCGCGCCCGGACGTCAGGTGAGGGCGGAAGCGGAACGCGGCAATGTCAGTGCGCAGGTGCAGGCGCAGCCGAAGAGTCCGGCGCCTGCACCTGCGCCTGTGCGAAACAATCCACCGGCTAACGACCGCAGGGGTGATCAACGATGAGCAGAAAATATTTTATACAGACAGCGTTAGTATTTGTTCTTCTGGCTGGAGCGTCTTCAATATCACATGCCGCGCAGCAAGAGGACTTCACGTCACCGGAGCTTGCCGGCAGCGCGCTGGCCGAGGCTAATAAAAGCGATAACGAGGAAGCGCTCCTGAAAATCCTGGGGCCGGAAGCGGCTGACCTCATTCATTCCGGTGATTCTGTGGCTGATGCCAACGCCCGGAAAAAATTTGTCGCCTCCTATGATGAGCTGCATACTTGGGAAAGCGCCAAAGACGGCAAGGAAGTTCTGGTCGTCGGCAATAACAAATGGCCGCTGCCCATTCCGCTTGTGCATGAAGGCGATAAATGGCGCTTTGATACCAAAACCGGACGGCAGGAAATCCTCAACCGCCGGATTGGCCGCAATGAACTTAACGTTATTAAAGTCTGCCGCGCTTACGTTGAAGCGCAGGCTGACTACGCCAAGGAATATCCGGGGCAACACGAATACGCGCAGAAGTTCAAAAGCACCCCCGGCGCGCATGACGGGCTTTACTGGGTGGCAGCCACGGGCGAAAAAGAAAGCCCGCTGGGCGCGCTGATGGCCAGCGCCGAAGCTGAAGGCTATGACAGCTCTGTAAAGCATGCTCCTTATCACGGGTATTATTACAGGATACTTAAAATGCAGACGTCAGCCGCACATGGCGGCGCCAAGGATTATATCGTCAATGGCCATATGACGGGCGGTTTCGCCCTGCTGGCTTACCCGGCCAAATACGGCGACTCCGGCATCAAGACTTTTATCGTCAATCAGTCAGGCATCGTCCACGAGAGGGATCTGGGTTCCGAAACAGATTCTATAGCCGCAAAGATAACGAAATACGATCCCGATAAAACCTGGCAGACGCCGTAATTTTGCCAACATTAAAGAAAATTAATATACTTAACATCATCTGGAAAGATGATGTGAGATATAATAAAATTATAAGCTAAGGACGTCCCTGTATATTTCCAGGGACATTTTTTAAAGGGGGATTCAATATGAAGCATCATTCTTTTACAGTACTGGCAACTCTTTTTGTTACCTTTGGCCTGACGCTGGCGGCGCATCCGTCTTTTGCCCAAACGAGTACGGAAGCGGGAACCGGCAGCACCGCAGGTGCGGGAACGGCGGGTACAGGCAACGGGCATCACAACTGGAAAAATAACGGGCAGTCCGGCAGCGGCAAGCAGAACCAGTCCGGGGAACGTCACAACCCGGCATGCGAGAGAATACTCGATGAATGTAAAAAAATGGGATTCATTCAGGGGCAATGGAAAAAAGATAACGGCCTCTGGAAGGATTGCTTTGACCCGATCGTAAAGGGCAAGGGTAATACCACGCAGGACGGTAAACCTATAAACATTCCGGTCAGCCAGGGCGAAATCGAATCCTGCCGCGCCTCTGAAGGTAAACGCGCGCATGGGCATAAAGGCGCCGGAACAACCGGGGCGGCTGCAACCACTACAACGACCGGCACAACCGGCAAGTAACCTCTGCGCCGATTCACATTGAAGTATCTCAGCCCTCGTGGTGCGTGGATGGACAATCTCGGTAATCGCTCTTGGATCAAATTCCCTGCTTTGCACTGAAAATACAGGGAATCTTTGTTTTTTCAGGCCAGAAGGCGTGATTACTGATGTAGCTGTAACTTGTCCCTGAGTTTTTTCATTTATATAGGTTCGTCCGGAATAGATATTTTTAGGGCCCGCTAAGCCTTTATTTTATAAGCTTATTTCTCTGTAACAAATCGGTAACAGAGACTAAACACTCCCGAAACATGATTTTGTCAAAATAGATTTAGTAGTCGCAGTGAATCTGCGAAGCCGCATTAAGCGGGATACTCAAATGGATAAAGAAAAACTTCACAGCAGAGGAGTAACCGGTATTGAAAGGTAATTTTTTATTAGAGCCTTCAAAAATTGCCTATACCGGCATGCAGATTGTTATATGTGCCGTCATTTTTTCTGTGGCTTTTTCCGCTGCCGTATATTCTCCCATAGCGCGTCTCCGTCTGGATATAAATCACACACAAGCGGAAATAAGGGGGCTTGTCTGCGAGACGCCCCTAACACGCGCCCTGGTTGACGCCCTGCGTATTAAAATGAATCCGGTATCAAAAGAAGCATGGACCCGCCTTGGCGGAGAGATGGACAATGTCGGCATCGGCTGCGCGAACTTCACCCTGGAACTCGCCCTTGCACAAAAAGCATGGCAAAACTTATCGGCCCCTGTAAACGGGATGTGCCCGGCAATGCCCGTCTTAAAATCCTCGATGCTTTCATTGATGGGATGCAAAGGGCTGTCGAAAACGTACCGAAAATATCCGGTCTTACGCTTGATACCGAGGAAAGGGCTTACTATCTTATCGGCCCCGCCGCCATTCAGGTCTGGTACACCGCGGAACGCTTAAAAGATCTCCAGGATGGAATAGCCGCAGGGAACAAGGATATTTTTAGCATCGGCAAAAACATGATGGATAAGGATATACGCGTTTTCGAAACTGACCTTGGCCTTGCATTCAGAGACAAAAATACCGGCGCTGAAAAGTTTGTGAAACGGACGAAAGACGCTTTTGCCAACTATCGCGCCAAGACACAGGCGCTGGTTTTCTCCCTGCAGAATGTTTCAGATAATAAAGGCGAGAGGCAAAAACTGTATGGAGAAGATCTTTTTGCCGTAGGAGATTTCTGGGCAGCCTCCGATGATAATATCTCCAAATTCTTCGAGCTGCGTCTCCTGGGAGTCAGGTTTCAGGAAGAAATACTTTTTCTTCGTGGCGCGCTTGTGGCGATGCTGGCAGCCTTCTGCGCGTTCATGGCCATTCGCTCGCGGCAGATGGCCGGCTTGCTGCAGGAACAGCAAAAGTTCCTCGAATTCCTTATTCATACGACGCACAGCGGTCTCTGGGTGCTTGATTTCAAGACGAACCAATTCTGGATGTCGTCACGGATGAAAGAAATATTTGGCTATCGCGATGATGAGCTCGTCAATGCCAGTTCATCTCTTGAGGGCATCATTAATAGCGAGGATATTGCTTTAGCCCGGCAGTGGACGGAGCGCCTGTTGGCGGGGTCGGCGGATGATTCACGGCATGTCTCCCGTTTCACCCATAAGGACGGGCATATAGGTTATATCATGAGCCGTGCCATGATAGAGCGCGATGCCGCTGGCCACGCGGAACGAATGGTGGGAGCGATATCCGATGTCACCGATCTCGAAACCGCGCGCAAGGAGGCGCAGGAAGCCAATATCGCCAAACGCGAATTTCTGGCGAACATGAGTCATGAAATCCGCACACCCATGAACGGAATTATCGGCATGGCCAACCTGTTGCTGCGCACAGACCTTGACGAGCGCCAGCGCAATTACGCCGGGATAGTGGCGCGTTCGGCGGAATCGCTAACCGGAATTATTAACGACATTCTCGATATATCAAAAATAGAAGCGGGTAGATTCACGCTTGACAAGAGCGCCTTTAGTCTGGCGGGATGAGCACTTCAGGGGTATGAGCATTATTGGCATTGCCCGCCGCGAAAGATGCACGGATGTTTTCGTGGGCCGTCTGATCCGCGAAAGCTTAGAAATAGCCTGAAGTTCCCGGCACTGATTCTCCAAGTCTTTGAAATGAGGTCGAACCAGCCAAAGCGCCAACTGAGAATACGGCGATATTCAGTAAGAATGAGGGAAGTCTCAGTAGTTCGGGCGGAAATGCGAGCGCAAAGTATGCGCCAACAGCGGGCATTACTGCTCGCCTTGGTCGCATAGTCTCTGAACTGAAGAGTAGATGGTGCCCAAAAAAAGACTCGAACTTTCACGGGTTGCCCCACAGGTACCTGAAACCTGCGCGTCTACCAATTCCGCCATTTGGGCACGGGTTTGGTGGGATTGAGTCTTAAAGAATACGGCCCCGATTGTCAAATTATATGTTTATAGAGAATGGCGCCCGCTGGACTCCTTGATTCCAAAGGGTTACCCTCGGTTTCGCTATAATTCCGGAGGCCGCACCATGGTTGAATCACTGTCACTTCCCGCAGGCAACGACAAAGAAGAGGTTTATCGCGCTTTACTGCCCCAGATCAGGGCCGTGATTGGTGGAAACGACGATCTGATCTCTAATCTGGCAAATGTTGCGGCTATCCTGAAGCAGGCTTTCGGGTTCCATTGGGTGGGTTTTTACAGGGCCGTATCGGTTGACAAGCTGGTGCTTGGGCCGTTTCAGGGGCCGCTGGCTTGTATTGCCATTCCCTTCGGCAAGGGCGTCTGCGGGACAGCGGCGCGCGAGCAGAAAACCATGCTGGTGCCTGATGTTGATAAATTTCCCGGACATATTGCCTGCAGCAGCCTGTCGAAATCGGAAATCGTCGTGCCGCTGGTGCACAATGGTGAAACGAAGCTGGTTCTGGATGTTGACAGCGATGCACTGGATGATTTTGATGCGGTCGATCAAAACTACCTTGAGCAGATCGTAGAACTTATCCGGCTTCAGAATTTCCCCGGTTAAGAAAGCGGAATAAGCAGTCAGATACCAAGAAGCGTTTTGAAAAAACTGCGGGGCTTATCTGCTTTTGCGGGGGCCTGTTTCGGCTTGGGCTTAACGCCGGAAACCTCGTTGTGGGCCCTTTCCAGCGCCTCAAACAGCTTAAGGCCGGAATTATAGTCTTTATCTGAGAGTTTGGCCGACTCCCGCACAATCGCTTTGGTGAACGGATCTGCGGCATCGCCCTTGATCTCCAGAATGCGGTTCGAAAGCTGCAGCCATGATTGCCGCACATTTTTATTTGTCTCGCCGCCCGTATTGCCGTCATACCAGCTGCCAGCGTCAAATTTAAGGTGCCCTAAAACCTGCTTCCTGTTTACGATGTCGTGCAGGCCAAAGACAGTTTGTTTTTCAAGAACATTCACAATGTCCGTGTATTTTTTAGCCTCCAGAGACAGCAGCGTATCAAAGATATAATTCACCTGATCCACGTCGATGGTTCTTTTCACCAGAAGGCAGGAAAAAATCGTATCAACGATTTCTTTTGTCTCCATCGTTTTTAATTGTTCTGCTGACACTCTCCTGAAGTCGGGATCAGAAAATATATATGTCCCGCCGGATCCGCTCGCCGAAGGTTTCATTTTGGTCAGCGCCGCCGGATTTTTTGATGGAACAACCTGCCATTCGCTCAGGTTTTCCCGTTCTTTGTTTTCTTCGACCATAAGATTCTCCGGTTTTAAGGCTTTTTGAAAGGCACTTGTTTATAACAATAGTTATAGAAAAGTCAATCATTAAATATTATGTTAATATGATGGATTTCTATTGGTCATCCGGTCAGTTTTTTCTACAGTGGGGACTGGAGTTCAAGGGGCGCTGCATGGATATTCTGGTCATCGACCGCGAATCACTGACCAACCAGCTTATCTCGTCGAAGCTGGCGGCCAAGGGGCATACGGTTACCGTCGAACCGAACAAGAACGAAGCCTTCGAGAAGATCAAGACGCGCCCTTTTGATTGCATCATGGTCGACCCGTATCCGTTGAGCGAGGCGCGTCCGGTCGTCGTCGGCATCTGGAAGAATATCCGCACGCCGATCAAGCCCTATCTGCTTCTGCTCTCGAAAACGGCGACGCCGGAGGAGGCCATTCTGGCCGGCACGAACGATGTGCTGATCAAGCCCTTCAGCAGCATGGATATCGACACCAAGACCGGCAACGCGGCGCGACTGATGGAGATCTGCCGTCATATGGCGAACGAGGATAACGTACATTCCTCCGGCGGTATGATCGGCAAGGCGGCCTTTAACCAGCTGCTCCTCTCGGCCATCGACCGCGCGTTCCGCTACGGCGAGCGCAGCCTTGTTGTGTTTGTCGATGTGATGAACTATGACGAAATCGTCGCCGCAGGAGAAACGGTTGCCGCCGAGATCATTCGGAAGCTCACGGAAAAGATGACGTATATGCGCCGGCAATCGGACGTTATCGGGCGGCTCGGCGCGCAGAGTTTCGGCATATTGCTGCAGCGGCCGCAGTATGAATCGGAACCGGCGGACGCCGTCAACCGCTTCTCCGAGATACTGGATAAATTCTACAATGAATGCGACAATAAGGCCGTCGCGCCCAAGCTGGAACTGAACCTGGTGGAGCTGCCGCAGGGCGCTTTACACGAACAGAGAACCGTGCCTCTCGCACGCATAACGGACGCGCTGAGCGCAGAAGGTGAAAATGCCTGATACATCAAAAGAAACGACGCTGGCTTTGCTGCAGGATGTGCTGAAAAAAGCCAAAGGCTTCGGCGCGACAAGCGCTGATGTCGTGCTGTCGGATTCTTCTTCCGTCTCCGTCAACCGCAGATTGGGCAAGCCTGAGTCTATCCACCGTTCGGAGGAGGCGGATATCGGCCTCCGCGTTTTTGTGGGCAAGAAAAGCGCCATCGTGTCGTCGTCGGATCGTGCGCCGGAAGCGCTGAGCCAGATGGCGGAACGCGCCGTCGCCATGGCGAAGAATGTGCCGGAAGATCCTTATGGAGGCATCGCCGATCCGTCCGAGATCACCAAAACTTTTCCGGAGCTGGATTTATATGATCCGCACGAGCTCTCCGTCGAGAAGATGAACGCTTATGCCGATCGGGCAGAGCAGGCCGCGCGGGAGATCAAGGGCGTCACCAATTCCGACGGCGCTGAATTCGGCTGCGGCAAGGATATCTCCTATTATGTTGCCAGCAACGGTTTCGTCGGCAGTTACGCATCGTCAGGTTTCAGCCTCTCCGTCTCGGTGATCGCGGGCAAGGACACCGGCATGGAGACGGATTACGATTTTGACTCCGCCGTTTTTCTCTCCGACCTCGAAGAGCCGGAAGTTATTGGCCGGAGCGCAGGCGAGCGTGCCGTGCGGGCGCTGCATCCGAAAAAGGGCCAGACAAAACAGGTGCCGGTGGTTTTCGACCGGCGGGTTTCCGGCGGGCTGATCAGTGCGTTGGCGGGAGCCATTTCCGGTAGCGCGGTCGCGCGCGGAACGACTCTCCTGAAGGAAAAAATGGGAGAGCAGATATTTTCATCCAACATCACAATCGTCGATGACCCGTTCCTGAAGCGCGGCCATCGCTCTCATCCGTTTGACGGCGAAGGAATTGCACCGCAGAAACGCTCTATCATCGACAAGGGCGTGCTGACCGGCTGGCTACTGGATCTTAATTCTGCGCGGCAGCTGGGCCTGAAAACCACAGGTAACGCCGGGCGCGGTTCCGGCTCGCCGCCGTCTCCGCGCACCGCTAATTTTTATATGCAGCCGGGACACGTCACATTCGATGAGATGATCAAGGACATTGATCAGGGATTTTTCGTCACGCAGATGCTCGGCGGCGGCGGCAACATCATCACTGGCGATTACAGCCGCGGTGCGCGTGGCTTCTGGATCGAGCAGGGCCGCATCGCCTACCCGGTCAGCGAAATGACCATCGCTGGCAACCTGAACGATATGTGGCGCACCTGCATGCCAGCCAACGACCTTGAGCTGAAATATGGCGTCGACGCGCCGAGTATCAGGATCGACGGGATGATTGTGGCGGGGGCTTGATTTTCTAAAGCGTGCATTACGGCAAAAAATTATGTCCGCAATTGCTCACATTTACCCGCAAACGACCCATAATTGACCACACTCAACCCGTAATTACCCGCAATTTCAGTTAGATTCCGGTTTTTATCGGAATAGCGTATTTAATTTACGAAATATAATTTCAGAGCAAGAAGCTGTCCGCACCACAGTAGCTTTATTCCACCACAGCAATCCTGAGAATATTGGTCGAGCCGGATGTGCCGAAGGGGACGCCGGCGGTGATGACCAGCTTCTGGCTTTTAGCAGCGATATGATGTTCGAGCGCGAGCTGGCAGGCTTTTTTGACCATGTCGCCGAAGTTATCGACGTCTTTGGTGTGCACTGGATAAACGCCGTAAGAAAGCTGCAGCCGCCGTGCGACCACCAGGCTCTCCGTCAGGCATAAAACCGGAACGGAAGGTCTTTCGCGAACGGTGCGGAGCGTGGTGCCGCCGGAGGTCGTGAAGTTGACGATTGCTGCTGCGGAAACTGTTCCTGCGACTTCCGATGCCGCCGCCGTAATCGCGTCGGCGGAATTTTTTTCCGGATCGGGATGTTCGGCATCCATGATCTTGGGGTAGAGGGAGTCCCTCTCCACATCCGCCGCGATTTTGTCCATGATGGATACGGCCTCAAGCGGATATTCGCCGGAAGCCGTTTCCGCCGAGAGCATCACGGCATCCGTGCCGTCATAAATTGCTGTTGCCACGTCGGAGGCTTCCGCGCGCGTCGGGCGCGGGCAGGAGATCATCGATTCAAGCATCTGCGTCGCGATGATGACCGGCTTGCCCGCGTGGCGGCAAGCGCGCACGACGCGTTTCTGCACGCTTGGCACGCGTTCCGCCGGAATTTCGACGCCGAGATCTCCCCGCGCCAGCATCACGGCATCCGAGATGCTCACGATTTTTTCAAGACTTTCGATCGCCGAGGGCTTTTCGAGCTTGACGATAATCTTGGCGCGGTCGCCGATGATCTGGCGGGCTTCAATCACGTCTTCCGGGCGCTGCACGAACGACAAGGCGATCCAGTCCACGCCCATTTTGAGAGCCGCTTCGAGGTCGATGCGGTCTTTTTCGGTGAGAGAAGAAACTTTAAGCAGCACGTTAGGCAGGTTGACGCCCTTGCGGTCCATCAGCTTTTTGCCGGCGATGACTTCGGTTTCAACAAAGTCCGCGCCTTTTTTGACGACGCGCAGGTGTGACTTTCCGTCATCCAGCAGAATATCGGAGCCGACCTGCAATGCTTCCAGAATTTCCGGATGCGGCAGGTAAACGCGTTTTTCATCTCCCGGTGCGGGATTTGAATCGAGCGTGATATGCATGCCCTTTTCAATATTGATCTCGCTGTTTTTAAAAGTGCCGAGGCGCAGTTTTGGGCCCTGCAGATCGGCAAAAACGCCGATGGGGCGGCCGGTTTCTTTTTCGAGGTCGCGGATCAGCGTCAGGCGTTTCTGATGGTCTTCGTGCTTGCCATGGCTGAAGTTGAGGCGAAACACGTCAACACCGGTTTCAAACAGGCTGCGAACCACCGCAGCCGTCGACGATGCGGGCCCGAGGGTGGCGACAATTTTCGTTTTGCGATTACGTTTAAGACTGAGCATTCCGTATAAAACCACTTTTTTCCGATCTTGCAAAGCCCCTATAGGATATTTCGGGCCGCCCTGATGTTATTCAGGATGTTGGCTGCCGATAGGCTGCCGAAAACGAGGCTGGTGACGCCGGGAGTCTCCAGAATAAAGCGGATATTCTTCTCCAGCCCGCCCAGTGTATTCACATGTCCGGAGGCCAGCCCCTTTTTGACCAGCACCGCCTTGCCATGTTCGTGCGCATAGTCGATGACGGCTTTTTCAGCTGGATAGGCTTTATTATAGGACACCATTACCGCGTCTGTCAGGTCCACGGCGCGCCTGCCGCCTTCGACCGTATTGACCGATACGCCGAAGCTGAGGATTCTTTCTTGCTGCTTGAGCTGCGCCAGCGTTTCCAGCACGGGAGTCTGGTTGATGACTTCCAGATCGTTTTTGCTGGCATGCACCAGCACGCAGTCGAGATAATTCGTTTTCAGGCGCTGCAGGCTGCGGTCCACGCTCAGGCGCGTATGCTCGGCGGAGAAATTATAGGAGGATTTCCCGTTCTCGAACTCCTCGCCGGTCTTGGTGACGATGAAAAAATCCTTCCGGCGCTTGCCAAGGAGTTTCCCCAGCCTTTCCTCGGCGGTGCCATAAGCGGGGGCCGTATCTATCAGGTTGATGCCGCGCTCGAGGCACAGGTCAAGCAGGGATGAAACCTCCTGATCCGTAGGCAGGGAGAACCCGTCGCCCTCAGGATATTTGACGCCCTGATTGCGCCCGAACTTGACCGTGCCGAGGCCGAGGACGCTGACGCTTTTGCCCGTCGAGGCAAAACGGCGGTGCAGCACTTCGCTTAAAGACGATGCCATGTTGCGGTCTCCCACGGGTAAGACCCTGTTTCCGCCGCCGGTAACGAAGGCGGCGGCGTTTCCGGCGAGGGTGTGATTTTGCTTTGCTCCAGCCAGTTGAATATACTATCGGCCAGCGCCGGAACAAAGGTCATTTTGGTCGGCCACGCCAGCAAAATTTTTCCGCGCTGCTGTATGCAGGGGCCGGGGGGCAGATGGCCGGCGGGATCGAGCGGTTCTGCGCGGTCGATCTGCCAGCTTGCCCACTCTTTTTCGTTCCAGTCGATGGCAGGAAAGATTTCCTGCATTTCTTTTTTTGCGAAGGCGAGCGCCTCGGCTTCCGGCAGCTTCGCGCCTTCCTCGGCTATAGCGCCGCCGAGATACCAGATATAGTTTCCCGTGCCATCCGGATGGCTTGTTACGGTCACACGCGGCTTGGGCTTCCCGACGATGCCGTGCCCGTAGAGCGCTTGCGGCATCGGCTTTACCATGATCTGCCGCAGGGGGCGGCGCTGGGTGTGTTGTTCCCTGATGTTCAGCAGGCGGAGGGCCTCTTCGTTGCCCGTTCCGGCGGTGAAGATGATCGCCTGCACCTGAATTGCTTCATCACCGAAACGTTCGATGTCGCCCGCAAACAGGCGAAAGAAAGCGATGCACGGTATGCCAAAGGCACAAACGGCCTGCTCGACGGTATTCCAATCGCGATGAAAGACTTGTTCTGCACCGACGGCATCCAGACGACGGCGGCCAGCAAAATCCTCAAGGGCTTCAAGCCGCCATATGAATCGACCGTCTCGGCGAACCTGTGGCGCGACGGCGCGGTGATGCTGGGTAAGGCGAACCTCGATGAATTCGCCATGGGCTCCTCCAACACCACCAGCGCTTACGGCAACGTCATCAACCCGTGGCGGAGCACATCCGCACCCGATAAACAACTGGTTCCCGGCGGCTCCGGCGGCGGATCGGCAGCAGCGGTTGCTGCGCGGATCGCCATGGGCGCGACGGGCACTGACACCGGCGGCTCTATCCGCCAACCGGCAGCTTTCTGCGGCATCGCTGGAATTAAACCGACCTATGGCCGCTGCTCACGCTTCGGCATCATCGCTTTCGCTTCATCGCTTGATCAGGCGGGGCCGACAGCGCGCACGGCGGAAGACTGCGCCCTCATGCTGCAATCCATGGCAGGCTATGACCCTAAAGATTCCACCTCTGTGAATAAGTCTGTGCCGGACTATACAAAATCTCTTGGCCAGAGCGTCAAGGGGCTGAAGGTCGGCGTGCCGAAGGAATACCGCATCGAGGGCACCAACCCCGAAATCATCAAGCTCTGGGACAAAGGCGTGGCTATGATGAAGGATGCCGGCGCGGAAATCATCGACGTCTCTCTGCCGCACACCAAATACGCGCTGCAAACCTACTATGTGATCGCACCCGCCGAGTGTTCCTCCAACCTCGCGCGCTATGACGGTGTCCGTTTCGGCCTGCGTGTCGAAGGCGACAATCTGGTTGATGCCTACGAGAAGACCCGCGCCGAAGGTTTCGGCAAGGAAGTCAAACGCCGTATCCTGATCGGCACTTATGTGCTCTCCGCCGGGTATTACGACGCCTATTACAACAAGGCACGCCGCGTGCGGAAGCTGATCTGGCAGGACTTTATCAACGCTTATCAAAAGTGCGATGTTCTGCTGACGCCGACGGCACCGACAGCCGCCTTTGCCATCGGCGAGAACATGCAGGATCCGGTAACAATGTACCTCAACGACGTTTTCACCATTCCAGCCTCGATGGCGGGAATGCCGGGGATGTCGCTGCCGGTGGGATTAAGTTCCGATGGATTGCCGCTTGGCCTGCAACTGCTCGGCAAACCCTTCGACGAAGAAACAGTTTTCAAGGTAGCTCATGTGATCGAGAAGGCGGCGAACTTTACCGCGCTGCCCCAATCGCTCCTGAGCAAGGCGGCATAGAACATGGCACATGCACTCTTAAAAGGCGAAACAGGCGACTGGGAAATGGTCATCGGACTGGAAGTCCATGCGCAGGTTCTCACGAAATCAAAACTTTTCTCCGGCGCGTCAGCCGATTTTGGCGCGGCCCCCAATGCGCAAGTGTCTCCCATCGACGCAGGCA
>Ga0206939_10009_pt2 | contig 56090 bp, 51 predicted proteins | sample Alteio_BWOrgHeat_10_FD_152921 | JGI IMG/M metagenome (GOLD analysis project Ga0206939, IMG submission 152921) | Enriched cells from forest soil in Barre Woods Harvard Forest LTER site, Petersham, Massachusetts, United States -... | ecosystem: Environmental > Terrestrial > Soil > Temperate forest >... | reverse complement strand
CAGCTTGACGCCGGGGATTTAGCGAAATAGCATAAAATTCAGGGCGATTGCGGCGTAAAGCGTGGATTCTGGTTTGTCCGCGCCGCAGACGCTCGCTTGCGTGAGGGTTTGGCAGATGAATCGGTGCCTCGATTGCGGAACGGAACGCGATACCGACCAGTGTCCTGGGTGCGGCCTGACGTCGCTGGCGGCCGAAGTGATGCTGCGGCGCAGGCTGGTGCGGCGCACGGCCTTGTTTCTGGTTGGAGCGGTCGTCTTCGTGCCGGCAAGCCAGGCTTTTCCGCCTCTGGAGGTGGACGGCATCCTGATTTTTGTGGGAGTGCTGTTTTTTCTGGTGCTGGCGCTGGGACTTTGGATGGTGGACCGCGCGCGTCGCGGCGAGGAGATCGAAATCGTCAAGCGAGTCTATTTTGGCTTGTTGCCGGTTCCCTGGATTCTTTCCGCGCTTTTGTTCATCAATGGAAAATTCGACCCTTATCCTCCCAAGCCGGTGACCGCGTCAGTGGTGAGCAAATTCAGCATGCCGGGTTTCCTGCGAACGCAACGGCTGGTGGTTACGTCGTGGCGGGACGGCCGGCAGATCGAGCGGGTGCTGGTGAGCCGGGATGACTATGGCCGGTTCAAGCCTGGCGATTCCGTGGTGGTAGAAGTGGAGTCCGGAGTTGTCGGGATTCCCTGGGTGTATGCGGTTTACAGGCCGTGAGGCGGCACCTGCCGGGGGGCTGTAGGTTTGTGTCGCCCCTGACGGCCACCCCAGCACGCGCAAAAGCGGCGCATGCTGGGGACCCCGGCTGACGGGGCTTGGGGATTATTTCGGATGGATTCCCAGTGCTTCCGCACTGGGCTACGTTGTGCCGCCCCTGACGGGGCTGAGGTGGGGTTTGGGGATGGGCTTGGGGATGGGCTTGGGCTACAGATGCGGATGCCGCCTGGAAGGCGGGGCTACAAATGCGGCGCGCAAAAGCGGCGCATGCTGGGGACCCCGGCTGACGGGGCTTGGGTTTATTGCGGATGCATTCCCTACGCTGTGTCGCCCGTGAAGCTCCACCCCGCATGCGCAAAGACTTTCTTACCGCGCGAGCGCATCCTGTTGCTGCCTCGCGCTCAAAAACGCACGCTGGGGAACCCCAGCTGACGGGGCTTGCGGATCATGTCGGATGGATTCCCAGTGCTTCCGCACTGGGCTACGTTGTGCCGCCCTGACGGGGCTTGATGCGGATGACGCCTGGAAGGCGGCGCTACAAATGCGCCTCGCAAAAGCGGCGCAGGCTGGGGATCCCGGCTCACGGGGCTGAGGTGAGGGTCTGCGTGCGTTCCGGCGACGCCGGGCCAGAGGTGCGGATGACGCCTGGAAGGCGGCGCTACAAGTTCGGCTCGCAAATCCGATTGCCCTCACAGATCATCATTTCAGTGAGGTGAGAGTGTGGCGCGGCGCATTGTCGTGCTCGGCGGCGGATTCGGCGGTTTGCAAGCCGCTATCGAACTCGAGCGGCTGCTCCCGAGAGAAGATGAGATTCTGCTGGTAAGCGACCAGAATTTTCTGCTGTTCACTCCGCTTTTGCCGCAGATTGCCTCGAGCAATATAGATCCGCGCCACATCGTGCAAACCATCCGGGAGATTCGGGGTAAGCGCCGCTTCCGGTTCCGGCGCGACACGGTGCAGAGCATCGACCTGCCAGCGCGCCGCGCGATCCTCACCACCGGGATAGTCGATTACGACGTGCTGGTGATCGCCCTGGGCAGCCGCAGCAACTATTTCGGGATTAACGGAGCGCGCGAGCACACCTGGAATTTCAAGACTCTGGAAGACGCGGTAGTGTTGCGCGATCACGTCCTGGACATGTGCGAACACGCCGACCACACGGAGGAAGAGGCCGCGCGGCGAGCGATGCTCACCTTTGTAATTGTGGGCGGCGGCTACACGGGGGTGGAGCTCGTCACGGAGTTGAGCGATTTTCTCTTCGGCTATGTGGCGCGCCGCTACCGCGGTATCAGTGCGGCGGACATACGATTGCTCGTGCTGGAAGCAACGCCGGAAATTCTTGGCGGCATTTCGGAGGGGCTGAAGGAACACGCGCGGCGGCGCCTGGATGCCCGCAGCATCGAGGTGCGCACTTCCGCGAAGGTTACGCGCTGCGGCGAAGACTTTGTAGAAATCAACGGCAACGAAATCATTCGCTCCGCGACGATCGTGTGGAGCGCCGGGGTGCGGGCAAATGCCCTGGTGGAAAGCCTGCCGGGGGCGCACGACCGCGCGGGGCGCGCGGTTGTGAATTCTTCGCTGCAGCTCGAAGGCCATCCCGAAGTATTTGTGATTGGCGATTCCGCGGCTTCCGCCAGCGCTCCGGCGCCGCAGGTAGCGCCCGTGGCCATGGAGCAGGGCGAGGTAGCGGCGCGCAATATAGCCCATTTTTTGAGGGGCGAGCCGATGGAGTCCTACAGTTACAAGAACAAAGGCATGCTCGTTTCGCTGGGCATGGACTATGCCGTGGTAAGCATTGGCCGCTTGCAGTTCAGCGGATATTTTGCGTGGCTTTTCTGGAATGCGGTGCACCTGTACAAACTTGTGGGATTGAAAAAGCAGGTGCAGGTGGCGATGGACTGGATGCTGGGCACCGTTTTCCCGCGCGACGCTTCGATTTTGCGACGGCCGCCTCGCTGCAAGATTTGCGAAGCGGCGGCGGCACGCGCCGTCGCCGCGAGCCGCGGAGGGGGCGATACGCAGGCGTGAAAATGCGATTGGCGCAGCCATCCGGGGCAGCAGGGCACAGGCAGGAATGCCTGTGCGACGGCGAGGGTGAGCGAAGCGCTTCAGCGCGGGGCGCGCAGTTTCAGCGCTTCAGATTCAGTGGATGCGGAAGCTGCAGATCGAGGACGCGATTTTCGGCGACGAGCCGGGCGCTGGTGCGATAGGCAAATCCGACGTCTTTCACGATCCAGTCGGTGGTGGCTAGCGGTTCGCTGGGCCGATCGGCAGGGTCCCAGAGAAGTTCGGCGCCCTTGTGTTCGACTGTGGCGGGAGCGAGCTCAAAGATTTTATGATCGCGAACTTCGATGAGCAGAAAGCGATTGCCCATCTGGAGGAGCAGCGGATCAGTTTTTTTGCCTTCTTGGTAGAGATTCCAATTTTTGACCGGCTGGTCGTCCACGCGCAAGAGGGCTTGCGCGGCGGGCTTCCACGTGACGGCTTTATCGCCGGCGAAAGCGGGGGCGGGGAATGGCAGTGACACGAAGATCATGGGCAAAATGAGCGAGGCAAAGAGAAGGGCAACCGAAAAAGCAGATCCCTTGGTCGCCCGCGTGTTTTTAGCGCCGACAGCCCGGACCTCCTCGGGATGACAACAATGGGTGCATCGGGACATTGCTAAAGCCGAATCTCGGAAAGCGATTTATCGAGCAGGCGGACCGCTTCGTCGACGTCGGATTTGGAGATATTGAGCATGGGCGAGAGCCGGATGACATTGCCGTAGAGGCCGCCCTTGCCGATCAGCAATCCATTTTCTCGGGCGCGCTTGAGCAGTTGCGCGGTAGCTTCCGCGGCAGGCTCTTTGGTGGCGCGATCGGTGACCAGTTCGAGCCCTTGCATCAATCCCTTGCCGCGCACCTCGCCGATGAGCGGATATTTCTCCTGCAAGGCTTCTAATTTGTCGCGGAAATAGGCGCCGACGGAGGCGGCATTTTCGCGCAGATTTTCCTCTTCGATGACTTCAATGGTGGCGCGGGCGGCAACGCTGGTGACGGGATTGCCGCCAAAGGTGGAGATCGTCAAACCGCGGTAAGAAGCGGCGAGTTCGGCGGTGGTGACGGTGGCGCCGATGGGCACGCCATTGCCCATGCCCTTGGCGCAGGTGATGACGTCGGGGACGACTTCCCAATGCTCGATGCCGAACCAGTGCTTCCCAGTGCGGCCAAAGCCGGTCTGCACTTCGTCGGAGATGAATAGCCCGCCGTATTTCTTGACGGCTTTGAAGACGATCTTGAAGTACTCGGGCGGCGGGGTGATGAATCCTCCGACGCCCTGAATGGGCTCGGCAATGAAGGCGGCGATGTGTCCGCTCGTTCCGGTCTGAATGAGATTTTCGACGTCGTTCGCGCAGGCCACGCCGCAATCCGGATATTTGAGGCCCAGCGGACAACGGTAGCAATACGGATTGATGGCGTGTGCCATGCCGACGCTGACCACGCCTCCAGCGCGCCAGGGCGCTTGCGCGGTGACCGATTTGGCGAGGCTCGAGCCACCCGAGTAGCCATGCCGCAGCGCAACGACATCGAACGAGCCCGTGGCCATGCGGGCCAGCAAAATGGCGGCTTCGTTGGCCTCTGTGCCGGAATTGGTGAAGAAGCTCTGCTGCAGCTTGCCGGGCGCGATCTGCGCGACCTTTTCGGCCAAGGCGACGATGGCTTCGGTGGGGTAAAGCGTGGAGGTATGCTGCAAGCGATCGACCTGGGCCTTGATTTTGGAGGTGACCTTGGGATTGGTGTGGCCCACGGAGATGGTCAAAATGCCGCCGAAAAAATCCAGATATTTGCGGCCTTCGAGGTCCCAGAGGTACTGCATATGCGCGCGGTCGGCGACCAGCGGATGCTGGTAAAAGTTGGTCACCGAGGGCCAGAGGAATTCGCGGTGCTTCTGGATTATCTCTTCGCTGCGGCTCAAGCCGGATTGCGTCTTGCTGCTCATGCGCGGGCTAGATCGAGTCTACGCCTCGTTCGCGGGAGGGCACAAGCGTACGTGGCGTGACGCATGGAGAGCTATTTAACCGACGAAAGCCGAGAGTCGAAAGGCTGGAAGCAGTTAGAGCAGCCTCAAGTGTGGGTGCCGTGAAAACTCTTTTGTGTTCGTCTAAAGAACCGCGGACTTAGGCGGCTTGCTCACATTCCATATGTACAAGAAGTTGCCGTCGCTGGCGGTGGCAACAGTTCGTCCAGCTTTCCGGGCTGCACGGTTTAACGCGGAACGAACCTTGGCTTTGCCTGCCGCCAATTCGCTCATCGGCACCCTCAGGGCAGCGCCGTTCTCCAACTGGTCAAGGTCCCTGATGATTATGGAAATAATCTCCTTGTGCTTTCCATTACGGCCCTGCGGAACATCCGATCGCACCATCGTTTTGAAGTGCATGGGAGCGTCTTTAACCTTAGGAGTTCTCATCAGGGCCTCCTCAAGCAATCTACTAAAGCAGAAGTAACGTAACACAATCGTATCGAACCGTTGCGATTGTGTCAAGCAAAACAAACAATACAAAAGGAATTTACTGTCCTGCCGATTTTCGCAGTGATGCGCAATGGTGCGGCCCCGCTAAGCGAGCGGTTTTGAGGGACTAAACGAAAGCCGCGGATTCCAAAGGATATGACCCGTATGACTTCGGGCCTGATAGGGTTTAGTTGATTTCGAAGGAGCCGTGGTGACGCTTATGTCCAAAACTCATTTCGAGCAGGTCCCCGTGGAGATAGCCAAGAAGATTGCAGAAGTGGAAGTCCAGCAGGAGGCGACCGAACAGTTGAAGCGGCCGCCCAAAAAGAAGCTGGCAAAGGATTAGCGGCAGTATGGCCAGACCCGAGGAAAAACTCATGTCCACCAAGCCAGCAGATACGGGCATTGTTTCCAGACTTAGAAAAATGGAGCCGCACATTTTACAGGGCGAACGCTCGGTTGGAGTGCCACCGGGATCACCAGAAGCCGCTGGCGGACCCATGGTCAAAAAGAAAGATCGAAAACGCGTCCTGCTCGTGGATGACGAGAAAAGCATCCGCCTGACGCTACCTCGCGTACTCGCTAAGTATGGTTTTGAAGTGACCTCACTTGCCGGATTGGATGATGCGCTCGCAGAGATAAAAGCCCAGGACTACGACGTCTTGTTGTCCGATCTGAACCTTCGCGAACCGAATGCTGGATTTACGGTCATCGACGAGATGCGGAAGGCTCAGCCACGATGCCTTAACTTTGTTCTGACCGGCTATCCCACTGATCAGAGTTTGCGGGAAGCACAGGCGGGCAACGTTACTCACTATTTCGCAAAGCCAGTCGAGATAAAACAACTGGTCAATACCATCAGAGAAGAACTGCAGCGTGCAAGCTCCAGGAAGCCTTGCGCAGGAGAGGACTGTAATGATTAGGAATGTAACCGTGCAATCGGGCGAACGGACCAGCGCCGCCGGTAAACCAGTAAGGAACAAGATCCTTCTGTCGATTCCCACCCAAGAGTTCCGCGCAATTCGCCCCTACCTGGAATATTGCAGCTTTCCAAGCCACTTAACGCTGCACGAGCCGACTGAAATACTGAAGTATGTCTACTTTCTGAACACGGGTTTGATTTCCCTCATTGTGCCAATGGAGGATGGGCAAACCGTGGAAGCAGGAGTGGTGGGCAACGAGGGGGCGGCGGGAGTGCCAATTGCCGTTGGCCTGATCAGAAGCCCGGTGCGCGAAATCGTGCAGATCTCGGGCGATGGGTTCAGAGTAGCAGCGGTCGCGATGTTCAAGATTTTGAAATCCACTCCACGGTTTCAAATGATGCTCAGCCGCTATACGGCGGTGCAAGGCATGCGGGTGGCACAAACGGTTGCATGTAATCGACTGCATCTCATCGAAATGCGGTTAGCGCGATGGCTGCTGATGGCCCAAGATAGGGTGGATTCGGCCTTTATTGCCATGACCCACGATCTATTCGCGACGATGCTGGGGACGACTCGACCCACGGTAAGCTCTGCAGCCGCCATCTTGCAGAAGAATGGAGCGATAGAATATATACGGGGCGCCGTAACGATTGTGAACCGCCGGAAACTGAAATCCTCCGCCTGTGAGTGTTACGGGGTGATCCAACGATTTAACTCTGAACTCGGCCTCAGGTAATACGGTCCAGTGTGCGGGACCTACAGGCACGCAGGCGCTTTCGACCGTGTCCCTCTCAGGGATCAGTCAACGAGGACAACACAGAGCAGCGATGGATCGATATGGATGCCGCCATCGTAATCGATGTAGCCGAACTTGTGGAACTTATTCATGAACATATTGACGCGACGGCGGCTTGTGCCAATCATTTTCGCGAGCGTTTCCTGAGAGATTTTAGGGATGACTTTTTGAGGGCGACCTTTCTTCCCATAGTTGGCGAGCCGCAGAAGGGTGCGAGCCAGCCGTTTCTCGATAGACATGGAGAACTGATTGACTAAATCCTCTTCAATCCGCGCCCTGCGTTTGAGCATGTGCAAAATGAATCGATAGGAAAACGCGTGTTCTTTGTGGAGCACCCGGATCATCTCTTCTCTTTTGAGGATGAGTAGTGAAGTTGGACCCATGGCGCTGGCGGTGGTCATATGCTTATGCTTATCGACCAGGCAGTCTTCGCCAAAGAGGTCACCTGCCTTCAAGATCCCGACGACAGCCTCCATGCCAGAATCGGAAACCGCTGTGAGTTTGACTGTGCCGCGCCGTAGGTAATAGACAGCGTCTGCAGCGCCTCCCTGGCGAAAGATCGCTTGCCCCGTCCGAAAGTTTAGTGCCGATCTCCGTGGCGCCGCGGTGGCCAAATACCTGCTGATGCTGAAGAGTTGCTTCTTGCGCTTCGATTTCATGTCTTGCCGAGGCGGTAATATACTACACTTAATTCTCTAATGTCTTGCATCGTACATTGCATAGTCTCGTATCGGACAGGCATCCAAGACGCTAATACTAAGCGTCCCTTAACGGGCCCACAGGGATAGTTCGCAGGTTTCTGGAGTAATTGTGTTTCGGGCTCCGAAAGCCCCGCGAGGAGACCCACATGGAATCCAAGGACCCCAAAGTGAAGGCAACGGTCAAGACAATGGCCTATTACAACATGATCCTGACCGAAGCTATTTTTCAGTTGCTCGAACAAAAAGGGCTGCTGACACGCCAGGAAGTTAAGGACCGGGTGGAAAAATTAAAAGCTGAAACGAAGCTGAGCTTCAAAATAAATTAGTAAGCGCGCCCTATTTCCATAGCCGCAAGAACTTTCACGCATTTCCCATCAACGATGCCTGGACGGTTCTCCGTGACAGAGGGCTCGTGCGGCGATACACTGGCCGCAGATTCTGACGCGAGGAGGCCCCGCATGAAAATCGACATTCGCGTCGAATGTCACGCTGGTTATCGAGCTGACGAGCATCCTCTGCGCTTTACCCTCCGCGGGCGGCTCTTCGAGATTACCGAAGTCGAAGACCGCTGGTATTCTCCCGGGACCATATATTTCCGCGTGCGCGCCGAAGACGGCAATTTCTACGTTCTTCGCCACGACGAGGGCATGGATGTGTGGACGCTGGACGCATTCCGGGCCTCTCGCGAATACGAAATCACGCCGCAACCGCTGGACGTAAGCACGCCTCCCGGGCCGCACGGAGCTTCCTAGGGCTGACAGACTGGAGATCAGCGGCGGGCGCTCGAGGGATCCGGCGAGGTTGCGGAGTCGAGATCCACATAGAGTGAAGAGCCGGGGGCGCGCGGCTGGGCATAGCAACTGCCGTCGGCGTCATAGTTCGGAGGGCAGCTCGAGGTGACGTCTTTTCTTCGGGGCGACTGGGCGAATTGCCAAACCGCGGCGAAGGGAACGCCGCTCTTATCCGGCGAAGGCGGATTCTGAGACGAAGCGCAGCCCGGGGATGGCGGGCAGGCGTCGTTATAGACAAAAAAGACGATCTTTCGCCCCTCGGAATTTTTGAGCAGATCCTCGGCCGTGGTTACGAGCGTGCCGTGGTCTTCTGTGGCGGGCATTCCCGAGCAGTAAATTCCAGCTTCGAAGTTGGCGGCATGAATGGCGTCGATCCAGGCGTGGACGTAAGCGCGCTGCTCGGGAAGCAGGCGGCCGCCCTGCTCCTGATCGAGAAAAATAGTTGCGCCCTCGGGGAAGCCTTCGCGTCTGGCGGCCGCGACTGCGCTCGCAGCGTCGCGTTTGCCGAGCAACTGCGGATTGCCGCTGGCCTTTAATGCGCGGTAGAGCCGTCCGTTTGATAACAGCAAAAATCCAAAGCCCTGCGCGGCCAGGGCGGCCCGCTTGCCGCGCCAGGAGTTGGAGTTTTCGCCGGGCGGGTTGCTGAGCCAATAGCCGGAGAAGGAGAACGTCTTGCGCAAGGCCGGGAGGGCGGCGGCGCCCGGATAGTCGTTCCGATCGAAACCCAGGTAAGCGCGAGGCACGGTTCGCGCGGCGGCATTCTGCTGGGTGGGCTGAAGACGGCGCGGCGAGCCGAAAAAGCGGAAGCCCAGCGCCGCGAGAAGGACAACGGAAAGGTAAAGCGCAACGGAAGCTCGCGTGAGTAGCACGGGTAGAGGATACGGCAGGTTCGAGGGACAAGTCAGCAGAGACTACGCGGTGGCTTTTACTTCGGAAGCGCCGGCCTGGCGTAAGTGCTTTTCAAGCTCCGGGCGGGCCTTTTCGGGTGGCTCGGTGACGCCGACGAGGATCTTGCCGTGCCAGACTTCAGGATCAGATAGAGATTCGCCGAATTGCGGGAGGCCTGCCATGACTAAAAGAGTGATGACGGTGCCGGCGATGGCACCCAGCATGGTCAACTCGTAAACGATGATGGCATTGGTCCAGGGCGGGACGATGGGCATGCCGCCGGTGGGCAGAGGATAAGAGACCTGGGTGAATCGAGTGAGCCAGTAGCCAACTAGTCCCCCGAGAATGCCGGTGAAAGACGCGATCAGGAACATGGGGCTCTCGGCATGCTCGTCGGAGAAGTCGTACCCATCAAAGGGCTCGGCAGTGACTACTACAATCTGGCGGTCAGCGATGCCGAGCGAGCCCGCAGCCGTCTTCAAGGCGTTCACGGCGCGCTGCGCCGCATCGGGATCGGAATAAAGCGCGTAGAGGGCTCTCATCGCGACAAGTCCGTAGCAAAAGGCTCGCTTTCCGCGATACCCGTTGCCGGCCTCGGTTTCAACGAGACCACGTGGCGCGGAACCGCGGGAGCTTTGCGAACACCCGCCTCCAACTCCCACATCGAAATCATGGGCACGAGCTTGGAGAAGAGCAGGTAGAGCAGGGCCATCATACCGAAGCCGGCGACCATAAGAGTGATCTCGACCCAGGTGGGGCGATAGGTGCCCCAGGAGTAAGGCAGATATTTGTGTTCGAGAGAAGGCACGATGATCAAGAAGCGCTCGATCCACATGCCGGCGACGATGGTGGTCGAAGCAATGACCGTGCCGGTGATGGTGCGCAGTTTCTTGATGGCCAAGAACGGAAAAGGAATGATGAAGTTGCAGACAACCATGGTCCAGAAGAGCGGCGCGAATTGCTGCCGAATGGAGGACCAGAAAACGGCCATTTCCGAGGGATCGTTGCCATACCAGGTGGTGAGGCGTTCGGCGAAGGTGAAATAAACCCAGAGCAGGCTCATGGTGAGGAGAAGCTTGCCCAGGTGGTCGAAATGTATTGGCTGCAAATACTCGTCGAGACGGAGGAATTTTCTCAGAAGCGCCATGGCCAAGATCAAGGCGGCAACTCCGCTGAAGATGGCGCCAACGACGAAGTAGGGTCCAAAGATGGTGGAGTGCCACATGGGCACGGGCGTCATGGCGAAATCCCAGGAGACGATGGTGTGCACGGAAACCGCAACGGGAATGATGGCGATGGCCATGATGTGCATGGCAGTTTCCAGTCGATGCCATTGCCGCGGGGTGCCTTGCCAGCCGAGCGACAGCAAGGAGTAAAGCTTCCGGCGCCAGCCCCTGGTGAGATCGCGGGCGGCAGCGCAATCGGGAATGATGGGAAGAAAAAGGAAAAGCGTGCTGCCGGTCAGATAAGTGGAGATGGCGATGAAATCCCAGGCCAGGGGCGAGCGGAAATTGGGCCAAATATGGCGCTCGCTGGGGTAGGGAACCATCCAGTAAAAGAGCCAGGGCCGGCCGAGGTGACAGATGGGTACGATCGCGCCGATGGAAAGCGCAAAAACGGTGATGGCTTCTGCGCAGCGTGTGACGGGCCGCCGCCATCCGGCGTTGCAGAGCCTCAGGATGGCGGAGATCAGTGTGCCGGCATGGCTGATGCCGATCCAGAAAACGAAATTGGTGATGTCGAAGGCCCAAAATACGGGCGAATTCAGGCCCCACACGCCGATGCCGTTGTAGACCTGATAACAGAAGGCGAAGACGCCAGCCAGAACCATGCTGGCGGCAATGGCTACGGCCGTCCAGTAACCGGGACCGGTAGAGAACAGGGGCCGCAGCAGGTCGGCGCGAATTTGTTCAGATGTTTTTTCCATTTTGCCAGGAGTCCCGCTCGAGATAATCCACGTTTGGTTTCGTGCCAAGCTCGCCCATCAGCTTTGTGGAGCGATGGGAGCGCGATAGCCGCGAAACCTCGCTATTCGGATCGTTGAGATCACCGAAAACCATGGCCTTGGGCGCGCACGATTGCACGCAGGCGGGATTGAACTCGCCATCCTTCAGTTCGCGTTTTTCGCCTTCCGCCTGAATTTCGGCAGAGCGAATGCGCTGCACGCAAAAGGTGCACTTCTCCATGATGCCCACGCTGCGCACGGAGACGTCTGGATTCAACTGCAAATGCAGCGGCTTATCCCACTCGGGATTGTAAAAGTTGAGGTGGCGCACGGTGTAAGGGCAGGCATTGGCGCAAAATCGCGTGCCGATGCAGCGGTTATACACCTGGGCATTCAGCCCCTCGGGCGTGTGGTAACTGGCAAATGTCGGACATACGGGCTCGCAAGGCGCGTTGTCGCATTGCTGACAAAGAACCGGCTGGAAACGAACGCGCGCGTTGGGGAACTCGCCCTCCCAATAGCGCTCGACGCGAATCCAGTGCTTGGCGCGGCCGCGGGCGGCCTGGTCCGGGCCGGCGGTGGCGATATTATTTTCGGCATGACACGCCACCACGCAAGCTTCGCAGCCGGTGCAGCGGTCGAGATCGATGACCATCGCCCACTTGTGAGGCATTATGCGTTCTTTCCGCTGGCTCGGTGCGCCATCGCTATTCAGTATTAGCGCCGCTCTTCCTCAACCGGGAAGCGGCTCATACCACCCGCATAGACAATCAACTTTCCTTCATTGACGCCGCCGACTCGCGTGAGTTTGACGCGAGTAGCCGCCCAGGCCAGCGATCCGGTCTCGCGTTCGGTGAGCGGAGCAAGAATGGAGAGCGGGTTGGCCCCCCGGCCGCTGGCGAAGCGGCTAAATTTTTCGTGTCCCTGTCCAATCGGCATGGCTACAAGGTCCGGCGCGATGCCGGGCGAGAGAATGGCCGGCGCCCGGACACTTCCATGAGACGAGCTAATTTCCACGAGTTCGCCCGGAAGTATGCGGAGTTGCTCGGCCGTTTTGGGATTGAGTTCGACCCAAGTGGACCACATCGCGGTTGTGAGCGGGTCCGGCATTTCCTGCAGCCAGGGAAGATGCGCGAGCGAGCCATCGCGAAAAGATTGCGAGGCATAGGGCGTGAAGTAAAAGGGAAACTCCTGAGCGCTGCCATCGAATTGAGGTTCGGCGAATGTAACCGGGGCGTGCGCGGGTGCAGCGGGTGGAGTTTCCGCGCGAGCGGCTGTCGCAGCGCTCCACCAGCCGCCTTGCGTTGTGATCTTGGTCCAAAACTCGTCGTCTGATGGAGCAGGGGTGCCAGAGCGTTGGCGCAGGGGTTCAAAGGCAGCGCGCAACATGGCGTCATAAGACTTCCAGGGCAAAGCAGCAGCGACGGGGCCGCCCATTTTCTGGGCGACATCCAGGAGGACGTCAGGCATGGCGCGAGTGTTATGAAGCGGATGGACCGCCGGCGGCGCCACGCTCACAACGCTTTGCGTAGCGCCCGAGTGGGCAACATCGTCGAGCCAGGATTCGAGCGGCGCATGATCGGGCAGGATCAGATCGGCGAAGGCGCTGGTTTCATCGATGAAGCTGCCGAAACTCACAATGTAAGGAATCTTGGCGAAGGCCTGGCGGACCTGGGCGCTTGAGGGCGCTCCGAAAATCGGATTGGCGTCATGGACCAGGAGCATTTTTGGCGCTCGCGGCTGATCACTAAGAACGGCCTGTGTGAGGGCGTTGAGCGCAGAAAAGTTTGCCTGGGGGGCCGCAGGCGCAGCAGTTGCGAGGGGCGGCTTAGGCGTAAAACTTAAAATCGGCTGGCTGCGCCCGGTCTCGACCAATGCCTCCAAGGCATTGACGGCCAGGGCGTTGAATATTCCATTGGTTTGGGCCAGGGGCGCGCCGGCAACGATCACCGCCCCGGATTCGGCTGCGGCAATTTCGTGAGCCAGGCGCGTGATAGCTTCAGCGCTGACGCCAGTCTGCTTGGCCACGCGGTCGGGATCATAGTCCGGCAAGCCTGCAGACCAGCCGGCGATGAGCGCAGCCGCGCGCGGATGCGCGTCGCGCGAACGAAGCTTATCGGCCAGGATCACGTGGGCGATCCCCAGCGCCAGCACGCCTTCCATTCCTGGGCGGCAGGGAATCCATTCATCGGCGTTGGCGCCGGCCTGCGACATGCGCGATTCCACTTGCACGAATTTCCCGCGACGTCCGGGCCGGCCCTGGCGCATTTCGCCATAACCAATCGACTGCGAGACCGGCGAATTCCAGGTGCCCAAGAGATCGGCGCCAAAAGAGATCAGGTAATCGGCCCGGGCCAGATCGAGCGTGGGAAGCTCGGCCCATCCGAAGCTAAGGAGATTCGCCTGGCGCAGCACCGCTTCATCCAACGGCTCATAGGGCACCGATGGCGGGGCACCGAAGGCTTTCAGGAAGCGGTCGATCAGTTCGCGCCGCTGGCCGCGCAGGGGGCGCGTAAGAAATGCCAGCGAAGCCGCATTTCCGGCTGAACGCAGGTCTGTCAGATGAGAGCTGAGTTCCGCGAGAGCATCGTCCCAACTCAGTTCCTGGAAATCGCCCGACTCTCGGGGCCCACGACGCTTGAGCGGATTTGCAAGACGGTCGGGATGATAGAGCACCTGAAGCCCCGCGTGCCCGCGGGGGCACAGCTTGCCACGGTTGACAGGGTGATCGGGATTGCCCTCGAGCTTTTTCGCGAGCCCCATTTTAATCAAGCCCGCGCGGCCATTGCGCAGAACTTCGGCATCGCCTTCCATCACCCGGACCAGGGTTCCACATCCGGCGGAACACAATGTGCAGACGCTCGGCTTCCAGGTCGCGATACCGGGAACGAGATCTTCATCGGGGATGAATCGGATGAACTGCTGCTCCGGGCTGCCGCATGATTGCAAGGCCGCCACAGCGCCCGAGATTGCCGAGATTTTGATGAAGTTACGCCGCTCCATGTTTCCTAACTCTCCGCAAGCTTGAGAGAGATCCCTCGCTTATGTTGTTCGCTCGGGACGACGATCCTGGTCGGATCGTCGGTTACGCCGCTCCATAAGCCCCAATTCTCATCAGTAGTGGCACGTCATGCAATCGATCGAGACGCTGCGCTGCGTGTGGCAGGCAAGGCAATAGCCCATATTGAGGTCAACCACGCGCCGGGCGGTAGTCTGTTGCGTCATATCGCCATGGCAGCTTGAACAGGCGACATCGGCGCGAATGTGGGGTGCATGATTGAATTTGACATGAGCGGAAGCGCTGTAGTTGTAGACTCGCACCCAGGGAATATCCTCGCCGCGGGCTTGATAAGCCGCGAGCTTCTGGATCTCCGGCCTGTCTTTGGCGATTGCCAGATGGCAAGCCATGCAGAACTTCACGCTGGGTATGACCGCATCGGGGCCTCGATCCACCCCGGTGTGACAAGCCTCACATTTCAATCCTTTGGCGAGATGAGTTTTGTGCGGGAAGGCGATGGGTTGCGCGGGTTGAACCGGCCGGCGGCCCAAGAAATCACTTATGGCCGATCGCACGCTATCGTGCGCGGGGGAAAAGACGCCTTGTCCCTGTTGCGGCTGGGAAGGCTCGGGTGCTCCCGCGGGTAATGCCTTAACTACGATCCATCCGCTGGCGGATACAAGCGCGATTAAAAGCCAAGTTCTTTTACTCGTTAGCGCCCGCATGTTGCCGCGCCGCTCGTGCGTCGCACCTTTCCCCCTTGTCACGCCCACGCCAAGCGTGGGAGCTTACACCAAATTAGCTAAACAGCGACTCGGGAATTACGAACCTGACTGGATGCTTGCGACGTGGATCGTTTTGCTGGAGGTGTCATAGGTGCCTGTAACTTTAACCTTAGTCCCAGCGAATGACTGAGGCTTCTTTTGATCGTCGAGTTGATATACGGTCTTGCTGGCGGGATCGACCAACACATACTTGCCGCCCATGCCCACGCAGCGGTTGGTGCAGTCCTTTGTGCTTTCGCCCTGGTTCATCATGGCCGAATGTCCGCCTAGCAACGCGCACTGCTGATCCATGATTTCACCGGCAAATGTCTGAGGTTTCTGAGCGGCCAGACTTACCGTCAAAAGCGCCGCCGATGCGATCAAAGCGATGACGAATTTTTTCATCGAAGCTTTCTCCTGTGAAAGGGCCGCTCGTTTCAGAACACAGAATACACGACGGCGCACCAATAATGTTTCTCTTAACGAGAATTTTACTTCACGAGCAGGCGCCAAACGGATCGAACTGCGCTCGCCGGATTCATACACGCGATCTGGCCTCTAGCACTCCGGCCATCCTCACGGGACCTGAGAAGCTGCATAAGCAGCCAAATTCAAGATATCGTCGGCGGTCAGGTTTTCGACGACCTTCTCCATCTGCATAGCCTGGGCTGCCTTTCCCGTTCCGGCTTTAAAGTTAAAGAGCTGCCGGGCGATGTAAAGTGGGTGGAGTCCCGCGAGCTTAGGTATGTCGCCAAAGCCCTTTAGGCCATCGCCGTGGCAAACCGTACAGGAGATCGTTTTGCCGCCTCCGGTTGTGGCAATAGCTTCACCTTTGGCGATGCTGCCGGGCGGAACATAAGCGATGAAACCGGTGTGGGGATCGCGTGCGGTTCCCTTTGCGGGATCCTGCGGGACTTCGATGATGCGGTTACCGATCGGCTCGGTGCCCCCGGCGGGCAAGGGAAGACGCATGCGCCCCCCGTTAACAAAGGTCTTTGGAACCATAGCGGCTTCCGTCACTTTGACCCAAACACCGATTTTTAGAGCGGCGAACCATTCGGCGGCCGCTTTGGCATCGTCGTCGGAGGTGGCTTGACTGATGGTGTTCATCCTGGCCGGGTCGATTCTATCCCCGCTCTTGAAGTCGGCCATTTGCTGCTCGAGGTAGCCGGCAGAAAGCCCCGTAAGATCGGCCGATTCGGGATGACCGTGGCCCGAATACAGGTGGCAGGAGGCGCATGCAAAGCCCTTATTGGCGGCCCCGCTGCTAACAATCTTCGGTACGTCTCCGTGTTCGCTGGGGTACCAATCTGGCGGATTGCCCAGATCATCGATCTCCTTCTGGGTATAGCTCTTGGTGCTATCCGGCAGTTTCCGTGGTCCCGCGACCTCGGCGCCCTCGGGTTGAGTCGCGTCGGGGACCGGAAAAGCCCACGCTGGATGATTTTCACCATTTTGTGCTGGAGCAGCTTGCTGAGGCGGCTCCGCGCCAATGGCAGCTACGGACAGAAAGGCAGGGATCAAAAGCCAGATAAAATGTCTCATTAAAGTCCTCAAGCCCTTTCGCAGGAGAGGCAACGGGCGCCTGTTTGAGTGCGGCATATTGATACACGACTCTGGCCCATGATTCAAGGGGCTCCATCGATAAAGCCCAGCCGACACGCCCCAATTTCACACGAAGAGGGCGAAGAGCGGTGTAAAGTTCAAGTTAAATTGGAGCTTTCCTTTTCACTCTTTTTGCCCTCCGCCAGGAGACTTCGCAGCACAAAAGACAGGTTTGCGGGCCGTTCCGACAGCCGCCGCATGAAATAGGGAACCCAGGCTTCACCAAAAGGAACGTAAACCCGGAAGGGATGACCTTGCGAGATTACCTTTTGCTGCAAGTCGCGGCGGATTCCCAGCAACATCTGAAATTCATATTGACCGGCGGTCAAAGCAAGCTGCCGGATTCTTGCGCAAGCGTAATCGATGAGTGCCGGGTCGTGTGTCGCAATGGCCACAACTGGACCCTCCCCATTCGGCCGGAGAAGGGTGTCGAGAAGCCGGCGATAATTGGCGTCGACCTCGCTCTTTGTCTGGAAGGCGACGGAGGCCGGCTCGCGGTAGGCCCCCTTTACCAGGCGAATCTTAGGTTTTAATGGGGGCTTTAGCGCCGCGAGTTTTTCGAGATCGGCTTGACTGCGTAAAAGATAAGCCTGAAGCGCAACGCCGGTATTGCCGTGCTCGCGCTGTACCTCTTCCAAGATTTGCAGGGTGGCTTCGGTATATCCTGAGCCCTCCATATCAATCTCGATGCTGTTGTGCAGGGACGCGGCTGCCGCGGCGATCTCATGAGTCAGCGAAAGACACAATGGGCGATCGAAATCCAGGCCGAGCTGCGTCAGTTTGACGGCGATATTGCCGTCGATTCCCGCGTTGCGCAAAGAGCGCAGCATCTCCACATAGCTGTCGCGTGCCTGGCGCGCCTCGTTTGGAGTCGCGACATTTTCACCCAGATGATTCAGGATGACGCGCCGGCCAGCATGAGAAATCGGGGTGATCGACCGGAGCGTTTCGTCGAGAGTTTCGCCGGCGACGAACCTTCGAGCGAAGCCGTGTGTTTTGCCGAGCCGGGCGACCCAATTCGTCACGCTCGTTTTCGTCGAAAGCCAAAAGATCAGATCGCGTAGCGGGTTCGTCGTATTTGCCCTTCCGTCGATTTGCTGTGGAGAATTTAACAGAGCGGGTTAGAATGGCCTAACCTGGTTTGCTCAGTCACTCAGCCACAGGTCAGATCGAAGCCCGTTGCAAACGGTTAGCTGCGCGATTGGCCGGGAGACCCGCTGGGTGCCTTCCACAGCCAGAAACGCCTTTTGGCTTGTTTGCTGCATCTCACGATAGAACCGCAGTCGCGGCGCGTGATCCATTATCTTCACGGGGGAGGGAACGCCAATTTCGAGCACAATGACCGTATCTTTGGAGGCGAAGCGCGCCGAGCAGCCCTTTCAGTTTATGGCCGCCTCATATCTGATCCGAATTGGGGCGCAACCGGTTCATACGCTCGGCGATTTCGCCAAGAGCCTGCGGACCTGTCCCCAAGCATCCATTTTTTACCATACCTTTCAGAGCCTCGAAGCGCATCATTACACGTCGTTTTCGAGCGATTTTGCGCAGTGGGCGCTGGCGGCCTGTAACGAGGCGGCGCTCGCGGAGCAGTTGGCGGTTGTGGATCTGCGCGACATCGTTTCGCTGGAGGACTTGCGCAATATTCTGGTGGGCATTGTCGACGATCATTTGAAAGAGCATTCGCAGGCGATCGACCGGCGAGCGTTTGAGGCGTTCTATTTTTGCGAAGCGAAGGAAGTCACCGTGCCGATCGGCTCCCCGGCCTCGACGCTCGCCGAATTGGCCGACGGCATACGGCTGCTCGGCCACCAGTCGCTGCACTATCACTTCATCAATTCCCGGCTCCGGCTACAACTGAAAACCAACGATTTTTCTTACTGGATCGAGAAGAGCCTCAATCACCCATGGCTTGCCGCACGCCTCAACCGAATCGATTTCTATAACGACACGCTCGACGAACTGCGCCAGGATATACTCGCGTTGCTCGAGCCACAGGAAAGCCGATGAGCACAATCGAAATTGCCAAGCCAGCCGCGCAGGTGATGCCGGGCCTGCAGGACTATGCCGCCATCGTTGGCGAGCCCGAAATTATCGAATTGCGGGAACTGGCGCGCCGCCTGGCCGGACGGCGCGTGAAGATGGTCAATTCCACGGCGGTGGGGGGTGGCGTAGCGGAAATTTTGAATCGCCTGGTCCCCTTGATAAAAGAAGTCGGCCTGCCAACCCAGTGGGATGTGATTACCGGCGGCGAAAAGTTTTTTCACGTCACCAAGGCGTTTCACAACGCGCTTCACGGCGCTCCCTTTGAAGTGGCTCCCGACTGGGCTGACGTGTTTCTGTCTACCAATGAGGAAAACCGCCGCCGCATGCAGTTTGATGAGGATTTTGTCGTAATTCACGATCCGCAGCCGGTGGCGCTCATCGCCGAGCGCGACGCGAATCCGCGCCGCTGGGTTTGGCGGTGTCACATCGACCTCTCCAATCCTAATGCGCAAGTGTGGGACTTTCTCAAGCCCTGGGTGGATCGCTACGACGCTTCGCTTTTTTCATCGCCTCAATTCACACGCGGCCTGCACATCCCGCAATATCTTTTCTACCCCACCATCGATCCGCTGGCGGACAAGAACCGCGATCTGGATCCTGAATTTGTTAGCGGCGTGCTTGAACAATTTCACATCGACCCGACGCGGCCCATCCTCACGCAGATTTCGCGTTTCGATCGCCTGAAGGATCCCGTGGGCGTGATTCGGGCCTATCGTCTGGTTAAAAAGTACGAGGATTGCCAGCTCGTGCTGGCCGGCGGCAGCGCCAGCGACGACCCCGAAGGCGCCGCCGTGCAGCAGGAAGCCGAACAGGCAGCCGCGGGCGATCCGGATATCCACATTCTCAATCTGCCGCCATGGAGCCACCTGGAAATCAACGCGCTGCAGCGCGCATCAACGATCGTCATTCAGAAATCGCTCCGCGAGGGTTTTGGACTCACGGTGAGCGAGGCGCTATGGAAGAAAAAGCCAGTCGTGGCGTCGGCCGTTGGCGGCATCCCCTCTCAAGTGATCCACAAACTTACGGGGATGCTGGTGCATTCGGTCGAAGGGACCGCGTACCAGATTCGTTTCTTGCTGGCGAACCCCGCCTTCGCCCAGACGCTGGGCGAAAATGGGCATCAGCACGTCAAAGAACAATTTCTGCTGACGCATAACCTGAAGCGTTACCTCGTATTGTTTTTAATACTACTGGAAGGCGATTAACGGCTCGTAGCGTCACATAAGGCCCGCTTTGGCATTGACTGCGGCGGGACCGCTGCGCAGGTTGCTTTTGCGTGGCGCGTCGCTCCGCCGCACAACTTTTTCTCCCGCAACGGGTTTATAATCCAGGGCATTGCAGTGTTTTTCTTCATTCCTTTCAGCCCGGAGCCCGAAATGGCCGCGCAAAGATTTCGACCTAAGAATTCATCGTCGAGCACGGAGAGCGGATTCCCGATCGTCGTGGGCTTAGTTTGTGCCGGCCTGATCTTCGTGGTTCCCTATCTGGCGGCGGGCCGCGACAAAACCGATACGAGTCAGCAAAAGAATCGGCCGGGACAGGGCCAAGGCCTCAAGGGGCTGCCGCCCACCGATCTGAGCGAAGAAGAAGCCATCGTGCACGGGCTGAATCGCTTGGGTTATGGACCGCGTCCGGGGGACATCGAGCGGATCAAGGAGATGGGCCTGGCAAAGTGGATAGACGGGCAGCTTCATCCCGAATCCATCCACGACTCGGCGCTGGAATCGCGGCTGTCTCGTTTTCCCACGCTCGGTATGTCTTCGGAAGCCCTCTTACAAAAATTCCCTCGGCCGCAAATCGCCGCCAAGCGGGAGGGCATAACGCCGCAGGAATATCGCAAGGAGCAGCAGGAAAAGCTTCGGGCCGCACGGCAGGCTATGGGCGCAGAGAGCCAGCCGGAGCAGATGGCCGCGAATGGCGACACTTCGAACGGCGAAACATCGAACGGCAATACACCGCAGAGCGGAGGCAATGCCTCACTGCAATCTGCCTCGCCCCAGTCTTCTTCACCACAAAACATGGCTCCCGATGAGCTAGCGGAGATCCTGCTGCCCGGCGCCAAAAATGGCAAAGGCCAGAACGGTCCCGGCAACCAGATGATGAACTACGAGGCAATACAAACGCCTCAGCGCGTGGTCGCCGAACTCGCCATGGCCAAGATGGATCGCGCCGTTTACGGCGAAAAGCAACTTGACGAGCAAATGGTGGATTTCTGGTTCAATCATTTCAATGTTTTTGCCGCTAAGGGCGCGGATCGCTGGCTGCTTACGTCCTACGAACGCGACGCCATTCGCCCGCACGCCATGGGCAAGTTCCGCGACCTGCTGGAGGCCACGGCAAAAAGCCCGGCCATGCTCTTTTACCTCGATAACTGGCAAAGCGTAGATCCCAGGGCTTGGGCGCGCCTGCAGCAGCAACAGGCCGAACGACAGGCGTATCGCGGCCGATTTGGCGGCCCTTTCGGCAGGCCGCAGCGTTTTCCCGCCGCCAACCCGAATCAGGCCAAGAAAAAACAGGAGCGAGGCCTGAACGAGAATTACGGCCGCGAGTTGATGGAGTTGCACACACTGGGCGTCGACGGCGGGTATACGCAGGAGGACGTCATCGCAGTGGCGCGCAGCTTCACTGGCTGGACGGTTCGCCAGCCGCAGCGCGAGGCGCAATTCTGGTTTGACGACAGGCTGCACGATAACGATCCGAAGATGGTGCTGGGCCACAAGATTAATGCCGGCGGGATGAAAGACGGGGAAGAGGTGCTCGATCTGCTGGCTCGCGATCCGCACACCGCGCGTCATCTTTCGCTGGAGATTGCGCGGCATTTCGTCTCCGATAATCCGCCCGATGCGCTTGTCGATCGCATGACGCAGACCTATGAGAGCACGGATGGCGACATCCGCGCCGTCTTGCACACGATGATTTTTTCGCCCGAATTCTGGTCGCGGGAAGCCTACCGAGCCAAGATCAAGACGCCATTCGAACTCGTGGCCTCGGCAGCGCGTGCCGTGGGAGCGGAGACCGATATCCCGCTGGCGCTGGTGCAGTGGACCGGCCGCATCGGCGAACCGCTCTACCAATGCCAGCCTCCGACGGGTTACTCCGATAAAGCCGATGCCTGGGTCAATACGGGTGCTTTGCTGAACCGGATGAATTATGCGCTTTCGCTCACCGGAAATCGGCTGCCGGGAGTGCGTGCGGATATTCCCGCACTGCTCGCCGGCGAGTCCGCGCGGCCCGACGCGGTGCTAGATCGAGCCATCGGTGTCTTGCTGTCGGGCGAAGCGTCCCCGCAAACGCGCGCGACGCTGCAAAAGCAGATGAATGATCCGCAGGTCGTCCAAGCCAGCCTGGACGATCCCATCAGGCAAGTGAATGAAGGCATGATCGCGGGATTGGTGCTGGGCGCGCCGGAATTCCAGCGGCGCTGACGGGCTTAGGCCGGGAAGGGAGCTTCACTCATGAGCGTCTCACGACGAGTATTCCTGAAGAGCGGCGGCGTGGCCATGATCGGTATGAGCACGCTGCCCGCGTTCCTGCGCCGCGCCGTCGCCGCCACGCCTATGCCCAATCGCAAGAAGCTGGTCGTGCTGTTTCAGCGCGGCGCCGCCGATGGGCTGAATATCGTGGTTCCCTTCGCCGAGCCGAATTACTACCGCATTCGCCCGACCATCGCCATTCCGCAGCCCCGCCAGGGTGGCGAAGCCGCGGCGCTCGATCTGGACGGCTTTTTCGGCCTGCATCCCAGCCTCGCGCCGCTTGTGCCCCTATTTCGCAAGCAGCAACTGGCCATCGTGCACGCTGCCGGCTCGCCCGATACGAGCCGCTCGCATTTCGATGCGCAGGATTACATGGAGTCCGGCACGCCCGGCGTGAAGGCTACCGAGGATGGCTGGCTCAATCGCACTCTGCAGGCAGTTCCCGAGGCGGGCGCTTCGCCCTTCCGCGCAGTGGCCATGGGACAAAACCTGCCGCTGACGCTGCGCGGCTCTGCGCCTGCCATCGCGCTGCCTGACGTCAAACAGTTCCGCGTGTTTGCGCAATCACCGGCGGTCGAGGGCGGGTTCGAGGCGCTTTACGCCCAGACGGTTGATCAAGCGCTGCGCGGGACCGGCACGGAGACCTTCGAAGCGATTGACATGCTGCGCAAGGCCGATCCCTCGCGCTTCCAGCCTGAAAATGGCGCCGACTATCCACGCAACCGCGTGGGCCAGGCGCTGCAGCAGGTGGCGCAGCTTCATAAGGCCGATATCGGCCTCGAGGTCACTTTTGTGGATACCGGCGGGTGGGACAATCACGTCAACGAAGGCGGCGCGCAGGGCCAGTTGGCCAATTTGCTGCGCGATCTGGGGCAGTCGCTCGCGGCATTCTCGCAGGATATGGGCGACCGCATGGAAGATATCGTCGTGGTCACCATGTCTGAATTCGGCCGCACCGCGCACGAAAACGGCAATCGCGGCACCGACCACGGGCACGCCAACTGCATGTTTGTCCTGGGCGGCGCGGTGAAGGGCGGAAAAGTGTACGGCAAATGGCCCGGAATTGGCCCCGAACAGCTCAACGAAGGCCGGGACCTCGCCTTGACCACCGACTTTCGCTCGGTGCTCGGCGAGATCATTTCGCACCACTTGGGCACGAAAGAACTGAACACGGTTTTTCCTGGCTTCGACAACGATCCGCGCAAATTCCCCAACCTGCTGAAGGCGTAGGCGTTCCCCGCGCGAGTTGGCTAGTCCGCGGCGGCGCGGGCGGCCTGCTTCGCCCCTTCGGAGGTGCGAATACGCATGCTGTAGAACGAGCGATAGACGAAAGTAAACGAGATCAGGAAGAAGACAGCCGCAAGCACATGAGTGAGCATCCCGCCCGTTTCCGCGGTGAGCTGCACGGCCAGCTCGACCGCAAGCAGGCCAAATAACGTGGTGAACTTGATGACCGGATTGAGCGCCACCGAAGAAGTATCTTTGAAAGGATCGCCGACGGTGTCGCCGATTACGGTGGCGGCATGAAGTTCGGTGCCTTTCTGCTTTAGCTCAACTTCCACGATCTTCTTGGCGTTGTCCCAGGCAGCTCCCGCGTCGGCCATAAAAATTGCCTGGAAGAGCCCAAACATGGCAATGGAAATCAGGTAGCCAATAAAGAAAAAAGGCTCGACGAAGGCGAAGGAAAGCGCCGCGAAAAAGACCGCGATGAAAATATTCAACATTCCTTTCTGCGCGTACTGGGTGCAGATTTCGACGACTTTTTTACTGTCGGCGACAGAAGCCCTCTCCACGCCTTCAAGCTTGATATTGGCCTTGATGAATTCCACCGCGCGGTAGGCGCCCGTGGTGACGGCTTGAGTCGAGGCGCCGGTGAACCAATAGATCATGGCCCCGCCGGCGATGATCCCCAGCAAAAAGGGAGCGTGCAATAAGGAGAGTTTGTCGACATTTTCGGTTAGGCCGTTGGTCAGGGCCATGATGATGGAGAAAATCATGGTTGTGGAGCCCACAACGGCGGTGCCGATGAGCACTGGCTTGGCGGTGGCCTTGAAGGTATTTCCGGCGCCGTCGTTCTCTTCGAGCAGGTCCTTGGCGCGCCCGAAGTTGGCGTCGATGTGAAAATCGCGCTTGAGTTCCTGGTGAATGCCGGGAATCTGTTCGATCAGTGAAAGCTCAAACACGGATTGCGCGTTGTCGGTGACCGGTCCGTAAGAATCGACCGCAATGGTTACCGGTCCCATGCCCAGGAATCCGAAGGCCACGAGTCCAAAAGCGAACACCGGAGCCGCGATCATCAAATTGCCAAGCCCCAACTGGCCCACCATATAGCCGATGGACATGAGCGCCATGATGGCCAGTCCCAGGTAGTAGGCGGAGAAGTTTCCAGCTACGAATCCGGACAGGATGCCGAGCGACGCTCCGCCCTCTTGAGCCGAGGTAACGACTTCTCTCACGTGGCGCGATTCGGTGGAGGTAAACACCTTCACGAGTTCGGGGATGACGGCGCCAGCCAGGGTTCCGCAGGAGATAATCGTGGCCAGCTTCCACCATTGGGTGGGGTCGCCGCCAAGATCGGGAATCACGGCGTAGGAGATCACGTAGGTCATGGCAATGGAGACGATGGAGGTGAGCCAGACGAGCGAGGTAAGCGGAGCCTCGAAATTCATGCGGTCCGCGTTTTGAAATCTCGCGCGAGCAACGGCGCTATTGATGAAGTAAGAGGCCGCGCTGGCCACCAGCATGGCGATGCGCATAACGAAAATCCATACGAGGAGCTGCACCTGAACCGCGGGATTCCTTACGCCGAGCAAAATAAAGGTAATGAGTGCGACGCCGGTAACTCCGTAAGTCTCAAAGCCGTCAGCGCTGGGGCCCACCGAATCGCCGGCATTGTCGCCGGTGCAGTCGGCGATGACGCCGGGATTGCGCGCGTCGTCTTCCTTGATGCGGAAGACAATCTTCATCAGGTCAGAACCGATATCGGCGATTTTGGTGAAGATGCCGCCGGCGATACGCAGCGCCGCGGCGCCCAGCGATTCGCCGATGGCGAAGCCGATGAAGCAGGGGCCGGCGTAGTCCCCGGGAACGAACAGAAGGATGAAGAGCATCATCAAGAGCTCGACGCTGATCAACATCATGCCGATGCTCATGCCCGCATCCAGCGGGATTTTATAGATGGGATAGGGCTTGCCACCCAGGCCGGCAAAGGCGGTGCGCGAATTGGCGAAGGTGTTCACGCGAATGCCGAACCACGCCACGCTATAACTGCCGGCAATTCCCAGGACGCTGAAAAGGAGAATCATGATCACGCGGAAGGCGTCCATGTGCAGCAGCACACCGAAATAGAGCACGATGACCACGGCGACGAAGGTCTCGAGCAGGACCAGGAACTTGCCTTGCGTGACCAGATAGGTCTTGCAGGTTTCGTAGATCAGTTCGGAAATTTCGCGCATGGAGCGGTGCACGGGCAGATTTTTGAGGCGCTGATATATGGTCAAGCCAAAAATGAGCCCGAATACGCAAAAGAGAATCCCGAAAAGCAGGAGCCTATGGCCATCGATGCCGAAAAAAGTTACCTGCGAGAGATCGGGAAGCTTCAAACTGGCTTCGCCGCCGGCCGTCTCAGGAGCTTGCGCCCAGGTTGCGATGGCGCTGAGCGGCAGCAGGGCGAACGCGGCACCGCCCTTCAGCAGGCGTCGTACCGCCGGGCGGCAACTCCCGATTCTGCGCATAAGGAGCCATCCAGCGCTTGCCGCAAACAACCAGACCCATCCCGCTAATTCCATGCTTCCTCCGTCAATCCTTACTCAGGGGGCTATCAGGCGTGATTCCCACCAGAAAGGCAAAGGGACACTTTATAGCACGCTTCGTTGATGGTCAAGAATCCGGGAGGGTCAGGAATACGGCTGTCCTCTGCCAAATAACCGAGCGACGGATTCAGGCAGGGCCCGTTGCTGTCGCCGGAAGGCCTGCGTTCTTAGAGGCCGAGATTCTTATACCGGGGACGATGTTTCGTACCGCGTGTTTTATACCGTGAGTTTTAGAGGGCCGAAAGTATAGAATCTCCGCCTTCGGGCTTATGGACAAATATCACCTTCCGGCTTGGTTGCTCAAGGCCATTACGGTCTCCGGTGGCTTTGGCCTGCTGGGGTTATCTTTCTTGGACTCCACGATCCTTCCTTTCCCATCCCTCAACGATTTGCTGCTGATCGATCTGTGCATTGAATCGCCGCTGCGGATGCCCTATTACGCCGCGATGGCGACACTCGGCTCGGTGGCGGGTTCAGTACTACTGTATTTTTTAGCGCGTAAGGGCGAAGAGGCCGCATTCCACAAGAAGGCAGGGTCGCAGGCGCCGCGGATCCATCACTGGATCGTGCGAAACGGGTTCGCGACCGTGGTCGTTGCAGCACTCCTGCCGCCGCCTACGCCCTTCAAGCTTTTTGTGCTGGCAGCCGGAGCACTGGGCATGCCTTTCCGCACCTTCCTGGCAGCCATGAGTTTCGCGCGTGGGGTGCGATTTTTTGCCGAGGGGTATCTGGCGATCCGGTACGGCCCGCAAGCTACCCGATTTCTTATAGCACACAGCATGGGATTCGCCATTTCGACGATTGCTTTTTTCCTGGCGTTTTTTTGGATCCTGAGAGTATCCATGCGCGGAAGTCCGGGGCAGAAAGCCTGATGGAAGGCCGCCCGGCGAACGCGAGCGCGCACCAGGCGAAGGGTGCGAATTGTATAATATGAGGCTGTTTTGCGATTTTAGCTCGTGCGGATGACCGCCGGCCGCGCCATGCCCGCCAAGAACGACAGCAAGCTCCGCGAGAGAGTTGCCAAACTTCGCGAAGAAATCCGTCTCCATGAGCATCGCTACTACGTTCTCGATCGGCCGTCGGTCTCGGATGCCGAATTCGATCGGCTGATGAATGAGCTGAAGAAGCTCGAGGCGGCGCATCCCGAAATCGTTACGCGCGATTCGCCAACGCAGCGCGTGGGCGGGGCGGCTCGCAAGGGCTTTGAGACGCGCCGCCACCATCCGCCGATGCTGAGCCTCGATAATGCCTTTTCCTTTGAGGAACTCGAACGGTTCGATCGACGCGCGCGCGAAGTTTCGGGCCGGCAGGAAATCGAATACGTGGCCGAGCACAAATACGATGGATTGAGCATGGCTCTGCATTACGAGAAGGGCCAGCTCATTCGCGGCGTCACTCGCGGAGACGGCACGACCGGGGAGGACGTCACCGCAAACGTTGCCACGATTGAGGCTATCCCGCATCGGGCGGACCCCTCGAAGTCACGGGGGCTCGGTGTGGACGGCGATTTCGAAGTACGCGGCGAAATCATCATGCCCTTGAAGGCGTTCGCAAAATTGAACGAGCAACAAGAGGAGTCCGGCGGCAAGCGCTTCGCCAACCCGCGAAATGCCGCGGCGGGCTCGGTGCGCGTGCTCGACTCCCGCATTACGGCGTCGCGGCAGCTCGATTTCTTCGGATATTACCTGCTCGCGGGCGGACGAACACCTTTCGCGCGGCATTCCGACGAACTCGAAGCCATTTCCGCGTTGAAATTCAAGGCACTGGAATGGAAGCGCTGCGCGTCTGTCGAGGAGGTCAAGGAGTATTGCCGGGAATGGGAAGATCGGCGTGAAAAGCTGCCGTACGAGATCGACGGCATTGTAATCAAGGTGAACGAAATGTCGCTTCAGCAGGAGCTTGGCTTCACGTCGAAAGCCCCACGCTGGGCCATTGCGTACAAGTATCCGGCGCGCCAAGAAACGACTACGGTGCGCGAGGTGGTGTTTCAAGTGGGGCGAACCGGAGCGCTCACGCCGGTGGCTTTGCTCGAACCCGTGGCCGTCGGCGGCGTCACGGTGAGCCGCTCGACCCTGCACAACATGGATGAAATCGAGCGGCTGGGCCTGGCGGCGGGCGATTCCGTGCTTATCGAACGCGCCGGTGAAGTGATCCCGCACGTCGTCAAAGTTTTGCAGCAGGGGAAAGACCGGCGCCCGGTCCATGTTCCCGAGTTGTGTCCGGAGTGCGGCAGCCACATTCATAAGTCGCCGGATGAGGTTGCTTATCGCTGCGTGAACGCTGCCTGTCCGGCGAAGCGCAAAGAGTCTTTGATTCACTTCGCCAGCCGGCACGCCATGAATATCGACGGGCTTGGCGACAAAATTGTGGACCAGCTCGTTTCCACCGGCATGGTCCGGGATTTTGCGGACCTCTATCATCTCGACGCCGAGAAACTGGCCGCGCTCGAACGCATGGCGGAGAAGTCGGCGCAGAATTTGGTCGCGGAAATTGCCGCGAGCAAGTCCAACGAACTCGCGCGACTGATCTATGCATTGGGCATGCGCTTCGTTGGCGAGCGCACGGCGCAATTGTTGGCCGAGCATTTCGGCTCGATCAGTGTTTTGGCGGAAGCCGATGAGCAAGCGCTAACGGAGGTGGCCGAGGTCGGGCCCAAGGTGGCCGCAAGTATCGTGGAATTTTTTTCCGAGCGCGCCAATCGAAAAGTCATTGAGCGTCTGCGCGCCGCCGGAGTCGACCCGAAACATGACAGGCGGGCGCCAGTGTCGAACCGCCTGGCCGGCCAGTCTTTTGTTTTTACCGGAACGCTGGCGCGGCGTTCGCGGGAAGAGGCAGGGGAAGCGGTGATGGCCCACGGCGGAAAAGTGGTGAGTTCGGTCAGCAAGAACACCGATTACGTTGTCGTGGGCGCCGACCCGGGCTCGAAATCAGAAAAAGCCAAATCGCTGGGCGTGCGCACTTTGACTGAGGACGAATTCGAGGCCTTGCTCGAAGGCAAATTGGCGATCCCGGAGGCCAGCGATAAGAAACCGAGTGGGCGCGCGGCGAAGGTCTCTTCCCGCTCGACACAAAAGCCTGCTAAGAAATCCACCGCGTCTGCGAAGAAATCCACACAAAAACTTTCTTAGTTTTTCGGATCTTAGTTTCTCGGACGTTGCTCCAATTGGGGACGGCCGGCGAAGGGACGCGCCCATTTTCCCGCTGCGGTTCCGCAGACCCGCTATGCGCTATAATGCGGCGCAGCGAGCGGGCTGGGCAATCGCTGGGCGAAATCCCGAGTTGGGAGGCCGCCTGGAGGAAAGTCCGGACTCCGCAGGGCAGCGCGCCTGGTAACGCCAGGGGGCAGGACGCCATTTTTGGCGTCGGGTCACGGACAGTGCCACAGAAAACAAACCGCCGGTGAACGCGGATCGATGATCAGCCCGAGGCCAAACCTTGGGCAGGTCTTTTCAAACCGCGTTCGCTTGGCAAGGGTGAAACGGTAGGGTAAGAGCCTACCGCGCGGGCAGTAATGTCCGCGGCACGGTAAACCCCGCGCGGTGCAAGGCCAAATAGGAGGGAAGGGCCGGCCCGGCCCGTCAGATGTGCAGAATGCCTCGCGGCGTTCTCACAAAACCCTCGGGTAGGCCGCTTGAGCCGTCGGGTGATCGACGGCCTAGAGGAATGATTGCCTCCGCGCCTGAGCAGGGCGTCGCAGCCGTGAGGTTGCGATGACAGCCAGCCGCGAAGACAAAATCCGGCTTATAGGCCCGCTCGCTTATTCTTAATAACTTACGACGATTTTTCGTCGATGTCGCGGTCTTGCACCGGATGTTTGCCTTCGCTGTCGAGAAGCAGATGATGGCGCAGAATCCGATCAGCCTTAAACACGAATCCAAACCTGGGCTCTTGTCCTTACGACTGTAAGCGACCGTGCCGGAACACCTGCATCAAATTCCCGAGCTGCCATGGCTTATCCCAAAAGCGAAAGAACGGAATTAATCCAGTACCTCGACAAAACCCGAGATGACTTGGTTGCCGCCTTGGCAGGCCTGAGCCTGGCGCAACTAAATTTTCAGTCTTCACCCAAATGTTGGTCCATTGGAGATGTTGTCGAGCATATCGCTCAAGTGGAAGATGCTGTGATTACAAAAGTCTTACAAGAAATAGCGTCTGCCCCGAGTGTTACCGCCGATGGTAAGAAAAACGTAACTGACGCATCTCTTTTGAAGAAGGCCGTGGATCGATCAGTCAAACTCGAAGCACCGGGGCAATTCCATCCCACTGGAAAACCGATCGCAACGTCACTGGAACAATTCCTTCGCGGCAGGACGAAGATTGTTGATTTCGTTCAGTCCACGCCTCTCGATCTCCGGCAAATTTCGCTTGAGACTCGTGCGTTTGGCGTGCTCGATGGACATCAGCGCTTGCTTTTCTTGGCAGCGCACTCTGCCCGTCACACTGAGCAAATCCTCGAAACCAAATCGAATCCGAATTTCCCAGCCTAGTAGCTGGACCGCGAGGTTCTGACCGAGAAAACGCCCGTGGGCAGGAATCTTTACTTTTGCAGCAGCGTGGTCGATTTGCCGACAACACTCCAGTATTTCCAGCAAGCAGGACGACCGACATGCGGTGGGAATGAATTCGCCACTCATCCGTTACGTAGTCCCGAATGGCCTCGAAGAGTATATCGGCGCTACAGGTCATGCCCTTTCATGAGCCGGCAAGGCTTTCCGCCTGCTCATGGCTGAGCTTGAACATGGTTCGGTAGAAAGCGTTCCATGTAAGCGACGAAACTCGGAAACATTGCGAACTGGCCCTGAACAGTGTTCCACTCTCGCGCAAACCAAGGACGGGAAATTGTTTGTTGATGTTCCGCTTCCAGAATTGCCCAAATATCATTCGTAATATACCGCCGCTCATGGAGGTGATACGCGAATGAAACGATCATGGCGTACTGAAGAGCACACGCAGTGAACTCCTCGCGGTGCTCGGGTAACGACCGATCAGAGCCGAACATGGCAACCCGCAGTTGCGCCGGAAAAGATTGATGCATGGCCGCATATCGAGCGAATAGCTCGATAACGATCTGAGCGTTTACTTGTTTTCCATAAATCCTGGCAAACACTACCAGGCTTACGAATCCAGTGACGACGGTCACCAGGGTCGCGTACTGAACCAAGGATTCCAGCGTGACTTGCATAGGCGATCTCCTGACTATTATTTGGCCTTTAATTCGGCCTTATTTGTGTGAATCAGTCTGGATGTGACGTAAACTGTGGCCCTATTGTGACCCAAAACCTGCCAACACTGACATCATTGACGCCTTGCACCTGCTGAATTCAAATATATTATTTATCTTCAACATAGCCAGACGACTGCGGCTTATAGGCCCGCTCGCTTTCAAGTTGTTTTCTTAATCGTGGTCGATTTCGATTGCCGCAGGGATAGCAAACCAAAGTAGTCGCCGCAGACCCCGCCGCAAGTGTCCTCGAGATGCGAGAAAGCCTGGCCAGGCATTGCGACTCGCCATCTCTAGCGTAGTGCGCGTCCACGGGAGCGATTAAAAATGCAGGTGACTATGCATTTCGCAAGGAAAAACGGAAGCGTGGTCCGGTTTGTCCTTTCCGGTTGTCCTTGACCTCCGCTCAAAATCGTGTTACGTAAGAGTTACTAGGGGCTGTGCTGCCTTAAGCACGCTACAGGAAGCCGCGGGAATTTCGTCGGAGGGGGCCTTCCACTAAAAGGAGTGTGGACTATGTCCGCTACGACTAGGAATGTAGGTTATTGTCTGCGTGGTTGCATCAGGTTTTTAGGTTACGTCTCGCTGTTACTTCTCGCCTGCATCTCGCTATCAGCACAAAGCAACACCGGCCGTATTCTGGGAGCCGTTTCCGACCAAAGTGGAGGCGTCATCGCCGGCGCCGCGGTGACCGTGACCAACGTGGAAACGGGCGTCGCACGAAATTTGACCACGGATGCGGACGGAGAATACAACGCCCCTAATTTGAGTCCCGGCACGTATACAGTCCGCGCCACGTCCGCGGGTTTTCAGGCCCTCGAGCGCCAGGGTATCCTGGTGGAAGTCGGAAAGGATATTCGCGTTGACGCGCAACTCTCTCCCGGTCAGGTCACACAGACTATCCAAGTGACCGAGACCGCACCGCTGCTCGATACCACGAGCGCGACGATCGGCGGAACGATCAACAATGCGACCATATCCGACCTCCCGCTAAATGGCCGCAACTACCAGAGACTGCTGGTGCTGCGTCCCGGCCAGGTGCAGACTCCTGGTGGCGGAACGAATACGCAGGAGAGCAATGGGCTTCGCCCCGAGGATTCCAACTACTACGTGGACGGGTTGGATAATAATGAACCCTACTTCGGCCAGAGCATCGTCAATTCGAGCCTGCCATCCGGCGATGCGGCCACGATTTTGCCCATCGACACCATCCAGGAGTTCAACGTCGAGAACAATCCGCCGGCGGAATTCGGCCGGAAAGCGGGAGCCGTCGTGAATGTCGGCATAAAGTCCGGCACGAACACCCTTCACGGTTCGGCGTATGCGTTCGGGCGAGATGCCGGTATGGATGCCCGAAACTACTTCAATCCACCGCCGACCCCGGTCGCTCCCCTGGATTTTGAGCAGTGGGGCTTTACGGCGGGCGGGCCGATCAAAAAAGATAAGATCTTCTACTACGGTGCATTCGAGCGCCAGACGTATACCGCCGGGAATTCCTTCACGGCAAACATACCCACTACCGCTGCTGGCGCCGGTACAAAATTTAGCATTCCGGATGCCGAGGCGGCGTTAACGAACGCCGGAATCCCAATCAGCCCCCTGAGCGTGAACTTGTTGCCCCTTTATGGGCCGAACGCCTCAAACTCCGGTCAAGTGCAGTCCGGTTTCCCAAACGTTGTCAGCATCTATAATATTTTGGGGAAGATCGACTACCATCCCAACGATCACAACACGATCAATGGTTCCTATTTTCGGGGCCACGGAAACGGGCTCACTCAGGACTCGCCGCAGATCACGCAACTTAATTTTCGGAGCACGGCGACCCTCTTGAGCCAATTTGTGACCACCAGTTGGACCTGGACGCCGAATTCTACGTGGGTCAACGATCTCCGGGGTGGCTGGACTTTTTACGATCGCCCCGTTTTCACGGTAGACCACAACACGGATCCCATCACCTATGGCTTAAACACGGGCATCACCACTCCACTTTTATTTGGACTCCCGAATATTACCGTTGCCGGCCTCACGGCATTAGGGGGCGGCAGCAATTGGCCGAATGAACATGGTCCGACGAACGATTACGATCTCGTCGATCAGGTTTCGTACTTGCACGGTAAACACGCCTTTAAGTTTGGCGGTGAGATATTCACCTTCAGTGCGGGCAATGCCACGTATTCCAAGGGCAGGGGTACCTTTGCCTTTAACGCAGGCAGCCTTGATCCCACCAAGATTCCTGGCGGTGGAACCGGGCTCGAGGCGTTCCTGGCTGGAGTCCCGGCCAATGGAAAGCTCTTGGTGGGCTCCCAGGCTCGCGATATGAAACAGTGGCTGTACTCGGGTTTCATCGAGGACGTTTGGCGTTTCACTCCGCATGTAACGGTGAACCTGGGCCTGCGTTACGAATACGATCAACCTCTGTCGGAGGCCAATAACCTGATTGGCAGTTGGGAACCAACGGTGGGCTTCGAGCAGGCGGGGATCAATTCAGTAAATGGCAATCATGTGGTTAATGGCGACCACAAGGATGTCAGCCCGCGTATCGGTCTGGCCTGGGACATCGGCGGGAAGGGCAAGACCGTTGTTCGGGCCGGCTACGGAATCTACTACGAGAATATCGTACTGAGCCCGTTCATCGGCCAAGTCGGTGTGAGCAATGCGAGTACCACTGGCATCAATGCCGTCCCCACGGGCTTTTCCGTCGTATCGCCCGCCGGGGTTGTGTCGCCAGCATTACAAGGGGGCAGTATCGCTTCGGCCGCGGTTACGTTTGCGACTGCGCAGCTCAACTGGGTCCCAGCTCCGGGCGGGCCTATATTTCCTGCACAGTCCACAAGCGGGACTGCGTTTGAGTGCGGCAATGGCATCAAGCCGAATCCGAGCCCTTGCAGTATCCTCGTCCCTAACGTGAACCTCACTAACCCCAGGATCTCCACGTGGAATTTGAACGTGCAGCACTCTTTCACGTCTAACCTCTCCTTGGAAACCGCCTACGTGGGCAATCACAGCAAAGGCTTGCCAGGTCTTATGGATATCAACCAGGCGGCACCCGGTTCGCAAGCCCCTGGCTGCGGGGCGGGGTTGACGGCAGCGAATTGCCTGCAGTTAGCCCGTCCGTTTTACTCACAGTTTCCCTACTTGGGTTTTATTAACTATTTCTCGAACATCGACGTGTCCAATTACAACGCCCTGCAGGTCGCGCTGACGGAGCGGAATTATCACAAACTGTCTGTTCTCGTCGGCTACACGTATAGCCACGCTCTAGACGACATGTCCCACTACTTCTCCGGGACTCTTCCTCAAAACAGCTTTGCCCCGGGCCTGGAGTATGGCAGCTCAGATTTTGATATTCGGCAGCACTTCACTCTGTCGCTTACCTATGACATACCCGGGAAGAAGGGGTTTGGACAGCTCCTCGAGGGCTGGTCGCTCAACTCGCTCGTGACTCTCCAGAGCGGGTTACCCTTTAACGCCATAGATGCAACCGATAACCTCAGCCTGACCGGCGAGTTTGCCGACCATTGGGACTTCTTCGGGAATCCGAAAGACTTCCAGGCGACTCGGAACGCGATTCCGTTCTTTGCCGGCAGCGTCCCCAACCCTAACGGCGGCCCCAATGTGATTAACCCCGCCCTGCCAGCCAGTTGCGTTTCACAGGCTACGGCAATCGGGACGTTTAATCCCGCTAACCCCAACAACCCGGCCGGTAACCTGTTCGGCCTCGGTTGTTATATTCAAGGCAGTTCGGTGTTCATCGCGCCGCCAAGCGGCACGTTTGGAACAGCCGGCCGAAATATCTTCCGCGACTCCGGGTTCCGCAATTGGGATTTGTCGGTCTTCAAGAACTGGAAGTTCAAAGAACGGCTGACGGCCCAGTTCCGTGCGGAATTCTTCAACGTTTTGAATCACCCTAATTTCGCAAATCCCACCCTGAATGCCACCAACGATCCTTCTGGAGCGACTTTCGGCGCTGAGAACGCCACTCCAGATGTAGCGGCGGTGAATCCAATTCTGGGAACGGGAGGCCCTCGCGAGATACAGTTGGGACTGAAGCTGCTGTTCTAGCTCTTGTCGTCTGTTGCATCGCCAGGGAGTCGCCTTGACTTCCTGGCGGTGCAGCGGTTCCACAGTGCGCTGCTCGGCGAAGGCCAGGAAAGCCTCTGGAGATTTCCCCGGTACCGCCCCCTCTCACGCATTCTTTGGCCTACCAAACAGACCTGGGCCCCTTAAATGTGTGGAAAATACGGTGCGTTATATCGCATCGAAGACAGTGAAAGAGATAACGTGCTTGGACGCGCGACCGGCTTTCCTATCTATAGGATTTGACTAGCGATTCGGCTCACTCCGCCAGCGCCGTACAACCCTGGGCCCGGCGATGTGGCGACCACGCAGTACCCGAAGATACGGTTATGGAACGGAGACCGGGTGGGGGAATGGCAGATGCGGGGACTTAAAATCCGATTTTTCGCCAGTCGCAGGGCACTGCACTAAATTGGCCATGCACGGAATCGCAGCAAGGTGAAGCAGAAAAACTAAGGCCCACTTTCGCAAGCAAAAGTGGGCCTCAAGACCTCTAAATGGGAATTTGCGCCAGCTACTTCAGTTTTTCGCCAGCGGCACCCGAACCAATTTGGTCATTATAGTCCGACATCTCCGTCGGTGAACAGAGCAGTTCCTGGATGTCGAAATCGGCTGGTTGCAAGTGGAGAGTCAACTTGTTGAGGGCTTTCCAGGGTTCCGTGTACATTTTCGGGTCGTTAATCGTCATCGTGAGTTCCATGATGTCACTGTCCACCCGGTGAAATTCTTCCGTTATCCGAATATCTGCGCTATGCGGGCGACCAGCATGATCGAGCCAGCTTTTTGGATTCAACCCGATGGTCTCGATGACGAACGTGTAATCATCCACCCATTTGCCAACGGAGTATCCGTTCCAACGTGGCGCTGCGATGTCCAAGCTGGGGAGTTCGCGCCCATCGGTCCAGATGATGCGGTAATTGCCGTAAAATGGATTGATGTAAAGCACCTGGTTCGCACTTTGAACGAGCTTTACGGTCCTAAATTCCCAAAGTTCCATGTACGGGAACCCGAGCGGATCGCATTTGTCGGCCGGATCATTTGCAAGCGCGGCGTGAACTTGCCTCACTCCCGGCCCCGAGGGCTTATTGGCCTTGAGCGCTTGCAGCCCCAAAGGGGTAAAAGACAAAGGTTTGGCAGTACCCGTCTCGTCTTCCCGGCCGCCTTCGGCTCCCTTTCCTCCCGGCAAAAGCGCTGGGTGTTCTGTCGCGCCACTTGTCCCAAGCGCTTCTTGCATCCCAGCCGCGTCCCAAGTCCCAGAAATGTCACGCTTCGGAGCCGGGCCAGCTGATTTTTTCCCGGCGTATGACGTTCGGGGCGGGGGGATGCTATTCCATTTATCTTTCTTCGCCGCATCTTGAGCACGCAGAATGGGCGAGAACATCAATCCTGCAATCAGGGTAACCATCAAGATCATCAAGCGCTTGGACATTTCCGAAATCCCTCCCACAGCTTAAATTCCGAGTTTTCAAATCGGCCCGCGACTACGGCAGGCGAAACCACACAACCCTGAAATGGCCGGGCCTAGTCGTTTTTGAGCTTGAACTGTTTGCCATTGATCATGATCTTGCCTGCGAACTGCCCGATCGGCTGACCGTTCTTGACCGGGCGGGTTTCAACCTCGATTTCATCGCCGGGCTTGAATGTGTTCTTGGTCCAGCCTCTGTTGGCCTGGGTAACTGGATTCCAAGCTTCTATATTCCAGTGCACCATGTTGCCACTCTCGTCCTTGGCGTCGACCTTCACGAAAACATGGGGATTGGCCCAAACATAGTCCGTCACCGTTCCCGTCACTGTGATCGTTTTGGACGTGTCGTACGACGCGGCCCCGTGGTGTGCGAACAGCGGAACGGAAGCCGCCAAGAGACCGACAACTACGAGCGAAATGATCGCGAGCTTGTTTCTCATAACATCCTCCATGTTTTTTGCAAGGCCGCCCGAGGGCAGGAGCGATTCCAAGCCCGTTGCTACCCTTCCTTGGGGGCCACTCTCTGGTATCCCAATCCTGCCAGTGTACTGGATCGCAAGTGATTTCAAAAAAGAATCGCGCTTTGAAACCAGCCTGAGTTCATCCGGGATTTCCCTTTTTGACCTCCCGGATCAGCGCTTTTATAACACCCAAGGCCCTTCCGGTAAAGCAAATTTGTTTTTCGTCGCGCGGCCTTCCAACTCCGGAGACTGTCAGTTCCGGTTCTCGCCGACATGCAGTGACGGGAACTCCCAATTCCAAGGCACTTCTCGGACACCGTAACTGGTGCGCCGTAAATCTCCCGCGATAGAGTATAGTTTTTCAGGGCGGCCAGTCGCCGCCCTGGTTGCGTTGCCGACAGGACACCCCGGTCGGAAGTGAACCTTAAGAAAGAATGCCTGAGGACGAAGGAGATAGAGCGATGCTGCCGCAAGATTCGAATGTCTGGTTCATCACGGGTTGTTCGACCGGCTTCGGCCGAGAACTGGCGAAGCTCTTGCTGGATCGCGGCTATCGCGTCGTCGTTACCGCACGCGACCCCGAGAAGATTCGGGATCTGACCGAGGGCCATGACGAGAGAGCACTAGCGCTGAAGTTGGACGTGACGGATGCGACGGACGTGGCCGAGGCCGTAGGGAAGGCCGAGACAACTTTCGGCAGTATCGACGTGCTGGTGAACAACGCGGGGTACGGTTACCTGGGCGCGATCGAGGAGAGCGACGAAGGCGAAGTCCGCGGAATGGTAGAAACAAACTTTTTCGGCCTGGCTCGCATGATCCACGCGGTACTGCCAGGCATGCGGCAGCGGCGGCGGGGCAGCATCGTCAACATCTCCTCCATAGGAGGCTTGGTTGGGTTTCCGGGTGTGGGCTACTACAACGCGACCAAATTCGCCGTGGAAGGCCTATCGGAGGCGCTCGCAAAAGAGGTTGGGCCTCTTGGGATCAAGGTGATGGTGGTTGAGCCGGGCCCGTTCCGCACCGACTGGGCTGGACGTTCCATCAAGAAAAGTAGCCGGCAAATCCAAGATTATAAGGAAACCGCCGGCGCTTTCCGCGAACGGATTACGGGGCGCAGCGGAAAGCAGGAGGGCGATCCCGTGCGCGCCGGTGACGCAATCATCAAAGCGGTGGAGTCCGATCATACGCCTCTCCGTCTGCTCCTTGGGCGACTCGCGCTTGATACCGCAAGATCCAAGGTCGAACTGTTGCGCCGCGATTTCGACGCGTGGGAAGAGACTTCGTTAAGCGCCGACTACCCGGGGAGCCAAACTACCGCAGCGAGGTAGCGTCGTCTCTTTCAATCTCGTTAGGCGAGAATCTTCTCGCTTTCATTTATCCGGGGCGCGATGGGCGCGAGTCTCGATCGTCAGGAGGCAGCTCATGAAAGGAACAGCACGCGCACTTGCTGTAATTCTGGTCATCTCAATTCCGGCGTGGTTTTCGTCGGAAGCGCAGGCCCAGAGTCAGGTCGTCGGCGGTGCGCGCGCAGCAGCGCCGGTTATCTCAGGCAAAGTTTATTCGTTTGAGAAGATCGCAGATGGCGTGTATTACGCCACGTCGAGTGGTCCGATGGCCACCGGCGGCAATCACCCGATTATCGTCAACGAACGCGACGTGATGCTCGTAGACGACGGCACGACCCCCGCCGCGGCGCGAGCACTGCTGGACGATCTAAAACTGATCACGGACAAACCCGTCCGATGGGTGGTGAATACTCACTTTCATTACGATCATACCGACGGCAACTCCATCTTCGGACCGAACGTAGAAATCATCGGGCATGAGTTCATCCGGCACGCCCTCATGGATCCGGACGTGCTGCGTCGGGAGCCGTTTAAGACAGCCCTATCGAACATGCCGATCCAGGTAGACGCACTCAAGAAGCAGATCGCCGATGAGACGGATCCTGGACGGCGGGCCACGATCGAGAAGCAGCTCGCGGCGACCCAAGCGGATTGGGAGGAACTCAAGACCATCAAGCCGACTCCACCGACGATGACTTATTCATCGAAAATGACGCTGTATAGCGGGCAGCGTGAAATCCAGCTTCTATTTCTTGGGCGGGGTCACACGCAGGGCGACACGGTCGTATTTCTGCCGAAAGAACGAATCGTGTGCACCGGAGACTTGATGGAATCCCGCCTCGCGTACATGGGCGACGGACTGTTTGACGAATGGATAACGACCCTGGAAGCGCTCAAGAAGCTGGATTTCGACACCGTACTGCCGGGGCATGGCGTGCCGTTCCACGAGAAATCTCTCATCACGGCATTTCAGGACTACCTAAGAGATCTGGTCACGCAGGTCACGACGTTGCGCAAGCAGGGCATGTCTGCCGAGGATGCAGCCCAGAAAGTAGACCTCACATCTCACAAGACGGATTTCCCGCAGATACAGGGTCCGGGTGCCGATCTCAGAGGCGTGCGGCGGATGTACGAATGGATGGACGAGCGCGCTAAGCCTTAACGCGGCCAGCAGCGCTGCTGAGTCATAAATCTGTAGAGGGCGTGCTCTAGAGGCGGAAAAGCCTCGCCGCATTTCCCCGCAGGATGCGGTCACGGTCTTGTGCCGGCAGGTTTAACTGTTCGATGAGCGCGTTCGGCTCTTCGACAACCATGGGAGCGTAGTCATCCGTGCCGATCAACACCCGGTCGGATCCGACCAGAGCGATCAAGAATCGGAGTGTCTCCGGATAATAGGCGATCGAGTCGTAGTGGAATCTCCGCACGTACTCGCGAAACGGGCGTTGGAGCTTGAATTTCTTGGCGACTAGCCCGCGCTCAATCCGTCCCGCGATATACGGGAAACAACCACCGGAATGAGGTAGCACAATTTCCAATTTCGGAAACTTATCCAGCGTTCCCGTGATGATGAACTTGGCCGCGGTTGTGGCAGTTTCGAAGGGAAATCCGAGCGTGTTATTGAGGTTGGCCGACGCTGCGAGCTGATTCCCCAATCTCTCTTTTCCACCGTAGATGTTTTCTTCTCCGTCTACCGGATGGAACAAAACCGGGTACGCCAATTCCTCGCATCGCGCCCAAAGTGAATCGTAGGCCGGCTGGAACAAGAAGTCATTGTTCTCCACGGAATTTGGCAGGTGCACCGCCCGCATGCCGGGTTTCCCGGCCACACGGTTCAATTCTTTCAGGGCGACCTCGGGGGCACGGATGGGCAGCTCGACGCCCGCAATAAACCGGTCAGGGTATTTCGTGTGGGCTTCAATCGCAGCATCGTTTACCAACTGCGCGAGATGCGCGCCGTCCGCCGGCGACACCCATTGCCACGGCATACCGCCATCGAGCGTCAAGACGTGCATCTTGACGGCGTGTTCATCCATCCATTTGATCCGTTGGTCCAAGTTGGAATCGAGCTCGAGCGGAGTGTGAATACTGGTGGTAGGCCGCCCCAATTGAACCAGGGCTTTTGCATAAGACTCAGGGACCCAGTGAGCATGGACGTCAATGGAACCCGGCCCGGCCGGTCCGCGTTGCGCCGAGGCCTGGGGCGCATTCAAGTCTGTCAGCATCATTGCGCCCAGACCTGCGCCCAACTTGATGAAATCTCGGCGCTCGATCGCCTGCGATCCGACCCGGTCGAAGTTTTTCGTCATGGCTCGCCTCCCTACACGAATGCGATGAGATGATATGTCATTGGCGGCCTAACGGCTTAAGATGATAAGGCGGGTGTAAGCGGGAGAAGGGAGGCGTCATGTGGAATGCACGTGGAGTGCGGTACGCGCTGGGCGTCGCCATGGTCGCGGCGATCGCGATGCAGGGAGAGGGAAGTTTCGCTCAAGGCGCCGATCCGAATGCCGCGCCCAATCCGTATCGCGTGGAGGAAGGCTGGGCGAAGCTGCCCCAGGGGCGCAAGTGGGGCGCGGCGGTTGGCGTGGACATCGATCGCGACGGCAAAAGCGTCTGGGTTTTTGACCGCTGCGCCACAGCCGACGATTGTTCCGGGTCGAACCTCGCGCCAATTCAGAAATTCGATGCCTCCGGTAAACTCGTAGTCAGCTTCGGCGCGGGAATGTTCAATTACCCGCACGGTCTTTTCGTGGACCGGGACGACAATGTGTGGGTGTCCGACGGGCGAGGAAAGAACGGCAAGGGTCAGACGGTCATGAAGTTCAGCCCGCAGGGGAAGCTCTTAATGACCTTGGGTAAGCCTGGGGTCGCCGGCGATGGCCAAGATACCTTCAACGGGCCCTCCGACATCTTAATTGCGCCGAACGGGGATATCTTCGTCGCGGACGGACATGGCGGTGACACGAACGCGCGGATCGTAAAACTGTCGAAGGATGGCAAATTCATCAAGGCCTGGGGAAAGAAAGGTTCCGGGCCCGGCGAGTTTGACACGCCCCACAGCCTGGCCATGGACTCCGGCGGGAGACTCTTCGTTGCCGATCGCTCGAACAGTCGAATCCAGATTTTCGACCAGGAGGGAAAATTCCTCGAGGAGTGGAGGCAATTCGGCCGGCCGAGCGGCGTCTTCATCAACAAGAAGGATGTCCTTTACGCCGCCGACTCCACATCGACCGAACAAACCAATCCTGGCTTCAAGCAAGGCATCCGGATCGGGAGCGTCCATGACGGCAAAGTCACAGCCTTCATTCCATGGTCTGAAACGAACACCTTGGAAGGCGTCGCGGCGGACGATCAGGGCAATGTCTATGGGGGCTTCACCAACACGATGAATTTTCGACGGTTCGTGAAGCAGTAGGAAATATTTGGAGGAAACACGCAGCGGTGAATCGGACAGGATCACAATCCGCAATGTCTAGGTGCAGGCGCACCAGGCTACGTGCATCATGCGTGGTTGTGTTTGTTTTCGCTTTCCTGGCGTGCTTCCGGCAAATCCCCGTTCAAGCACAGCACGACGCTCCTATTCGCGTGGATGTAAACCTTGTCATGCTCGACGCGACCGTAAAGACGAAAGCCGGGCAGATCATGGGCGATTTGAAGAAGGAGAACTTCGAGGTTCGCGAAGATGGCGTCGCCCAAAAAATCGTGTTCTTCGGCCGTGATGAATTACCTCTCAACGTGGCTCTGGTGCTGGACCTAAGCGATTCGATCGGGCCATTCCTAGGCCCACTGCGCGATGCGGCGACAACCACTCTCTCGGCGCTTAAGCCCGAAGACCAAGTGGCACTGTTTACCTTTTCCACCGAAGCCGAACTGCGCGTCCCCCTCACAAAAGACAAAACCAAGATTGCCGAGCAATTCAATTCGTTCCAGGCGGGCGGCGCTACAAACATCAACGACGGCATCTTCGTCGCCGCACAATATTTCCTCATGACGGCGCCGAGGGGCCGCCGGGTGATTATTCTGATCAGCGATGACGTGGGCACGGATGCGGGCGGACAAGGCACGCGCGACATCATTACCGAAACCATCGCAGCAGACGCCGCCGTGTATAACTTGAAGGTACCTGGCTACAATCCGCCAGCAACGCGTTTCGCAGCGGGTCTGATTCCGGGGCTGGTGGATATCCATCAGGTTACGGAACAGACGGGCGGGGAGATCTTCGATGTACAAGAGATGGCCTCTCTGGACGCGGTGTTCCGCGCGCTGCTTGACCGGATCAAAACCCGCTACACGCTGGGGTACTACACGTCGGCCAATGGGGCCGAGGGCAAGCCACACAAGCTGGATGTTCGCCTCGCATCGTCATTTGGAACCAAGGGACGCAATTACGTCATCCTGGCAAAGAACGGCTACTACTTCGTTCCATGATCCGAAGTGTCCGGCTTATGAGTAAGCGGCCTTGGTCCTCGGTACCGAAGACGGAAGAAAACATGATAGGGAAGCGAGTAATGGAGGCTGATCAATTGAAACCAGGGTGCCGTTTCCGGTTCATAGCTCACACCACCGTAACTGCTCGGTCGATCGATCGCGGGGGCCGTAGAGAGCCCCAAGACTTGCAGAGAGAGGGTACGAAAATCTTCATCAATTAGGTGCTTTTCGAGGAGTTGACCATATACGGTTGGACCGCCTTCGCAAAGCAGTGTCCGAATCCCATGCTGCCGCCGGAGCAGTTCGACCGCTCCTGCCAGATCGATCGCCCGACCGCTACCGGCAGAGACGATCTTGATCATCCCTTCGCGACCGACAGCTTTCAGCCGCGATTGCAGGTTCTTTTCTCCATTTTCGGTTGTGAGCAGCCAAGGTTCAACCCTCGCGGAGTTGAAAATCGGCAGAGAAACGTCAACATTCCCCGACGCTGTCAGCACGATGATGGTTTGCTGGCGGAGTTTTAGCGTTTCCCGCCGATAGATCCGCAATTCCTCATCGTCGATTCCAAAGTCCCAGCCTCGTACGTCCTTCCCTGGTTCTTCGCGAAGCGTGTTCGCACCCATCAACTGCGCATCGTGATGCGCCCGCAGAAAGTCCATAAGCCAGCGATCCTCGCTGCTCCTGGAGATTTCGTGGCCGCCGGTACGCCCCTCGAGTTCTCGAAACGAAGCCCTGCCGTCGAGACTCATAACAAAATTTGAGGTGATGTACGGACGATGGTCCGGAGGTTGAGGAAATCCAAACGGGCCATAGAGCGCTTTCATGTGTGGTGGCAGCGGGAAAATATCCTCGCTGGCGTTGAAGCAAAGCTGGAGATTCAATGCCGGCTCCTCCCGAGAAAGAGATTACCGCTGCGTCCGTCCGTCAGCCCGAGAGTATCTGCTGCCTAGCCGTTCAATTTCGAGAGGGAAGTCATTCCACCGCCGCTGAAATGGAACGCGAGGTCTCCTGAAGCCTTGCACCCGATACGCTCTGTTTGGATTCGATCCACTTCGGGGCCACCTCACGCTCCTCGTCTGGACGATTCATCGTAAACGCGGCCACAACGCGCTTCTCCCGCAACCACCACACGCTGAAGCTTTTGCCGGTAAAATCGTCGCGATGAATGATTTGGTCGGCGCCTGATGAGTCGCCCCAATATTCGTACGAGAGATCGAAGATGTCCGAAAAGAAATACGGTACGTGTTTGAATGGAGTCCGCTCGCCCATCAACGCTTGCGCACAGTACTGACCCTGCGAAACTGCGTTGTCCCAGTGCTCGACGCGGCGGCGCTTTTCGAAGAGCACATCCTGGTAATTCGCAACGTCGCCCGCAGCATAAACGTCGGGCCGGCTCGACTCCAGGTATTCGTTCACCAGGACGCCATCCCCTACGTCAATTCCGCTATTTGTGAGCATCTCTGTGACGGGAAGTACTCCGATGCCCGCAACGACCATCTCGCAGGCGATCGCCTGACCATCCGCGAGCACCGCCGAACTCACAGTTCCGTTCCCGCGCAGTTCCCTTAATGTAGCCTTCTTGATAAACCGAACGCCGCGCTTCTCGTAATAAGCCTCAAAGAAGCTGGACATCTGCGGCGAGAAAAACCGTTTCCAGATGCGATCGTCGCTCAGAATCATGGTGACCTCGATACTTTTCTGAGCAAGCACCGCGGCTACCTCCATCCCGATGAAGCCGCCTCCGATGACGACCGCGCGTTTTACGTTTTCCGCCGAACTTCGAATCGATTTGGAATCATCCAGCGAGCGAAGATAGTAGAGGCCGCGAAGCTTTGCGACGGGGGTGTCCAGGGTACGCGGGCGGGCGCCTGTTGCCACAATCAGCTTGTTGAACCCGAATTCGCCACCCGACTTCAAAGAAAGCCGTTTGTGTTTGGAGCTCACCCCAGAGATTTCGCAGCCGAGTTTTACCTCGATTCCATGCTTGCGGTAAAAGTCTTCAGGATTGATGCGGATGGACTCTTCTGTATCTTTACCTGCCAGAAATCCTTTCGATAACGGAGGGCGCTCGTAGGGAATTGAGGTATCCGCGGACAGAATGGCCAACTCGCCTGGCTTCAGACCCAGTTCAACGAGTTGTTTGGCTGCATAACCGGCAACCATCCCTCCGCCGAGAATGACGAATCTGGATTCGTTCATGCGTCCTCCTGTGATGCAAGTATGCGGCGTAGAGGCGATCGAAGTCATCGCCGGAAGGAGGGTTAGATGCTCACGGCGAGGCCTGAAGCAAGGTGGGTTCTAAAAAAACGCCTCAAACATTCTCTAGGGCGTCTGTTGGGTTGGGTGTCGGTCAGGCCGCCCTGATGGTGGGCCGGCCATTTGCGTATGTCCGCTGCCAACGCTTCCAAATAATACGCAGGCCGGCAGCGATCGGAATGGAGAGATAGACGCCGATGACCCCGGCGATTTCGCCTCCGACGAGGATGGCGAAAATCACAGCCAACGGGTGGAGCTGAAGCTTTCCGCCCATGATGCGAGGCGCCGTTACGTAATCCTGGAAGAGGCGCCACCCCGCCAGGAAAGCCGCTACCACAAGCAGGTGATGGTAATTCGCCAGGAAAGCCACACCAAGAATCGCGATTGCGCCAAGTAAGGGGCCCACGACGGGGATGAACTCCATAACGCCAGCTACCGAACCAAGGACAGAGGCATAGGGCACTCTGAGAGTTGCCAGAACGGCCATATAGACCACAACTGACAGGCCAGCCAATATGAGCTGTGATCGTATGAAATGTGCCAGCATTACGTTCACGTCTTCGGCAATTCCCGTGAGAAACTGCTTTTTCTGCCGGTGCTCGACCATCTCCAGAATCTTCTCTGTAAAGCTGCGCCCATCTTTCAGGAAGAAGATCGCCAGAATTGGAATCAGCGCGATCCAAATCACATTTTGAGCGAAAACCGCCACGCGGGAGCCTAGAAGCGTTATCCACCCCAAAACTACATTGCCATGCCCCGCGAGAAACTGCTGCACGCGGATCTGGGTGTTATAACTCCAGCCGCGATTCGATCCGATTTGCCAAGCGATTTGTCCCGAGGTCACTTTTTCGAATAGTCCGGGCAATGCGTCTCCCAGCCTCCTCCCTTGATTCATAATCGCGGGTCCCACGAGCAGCAGGACAATCCCAACCACGAGACACAGGATTGCGTATACCTCCAGAATTGCGATGGTGCGAGAGCCTCTGGAGATCGGTCTCCACTGCTCGATCCGCGAAACCAAGGGGTCCAGAAGATAGGCAAAAAATATCGCAAATAGAAAGACTATGAGAACTCGACCGGCGAGATAGAGGAAGGCGCCGGCAGCAAAGAAGAGCAAAATGGTGATGAGGACAGACGCAGTACGTTTATCCAGGAACTCCATGCTGGTAGTTTGATGATATTGGGGAGCCGGGGGGTCGATAGTCATCGGTTTCAGAGCACAACCCGCCGAATTTGAGAAACGCAAGCAACAGGTGGCGGGAGAATCCAAGAGATGCTTAGTTCAGTTGTGGTTGCGCGGTCTCGCCCGAGAGTACGTGTCGGATCGTAGGGATAAGGTCTCGAGCGGCAAAAGATTTCTCGACGTACGCTTCCGCGCCCGCGACGCGGGCCGCTTCCGAGCCTACATGAATTGGCAAATAGCCGCTAATGAGAATGATCTTGATTTGCGGGGCAATTCGGCGGATGCGCGAAGCGGCCTCGACCCCGTTCATCTCTGGCAGAAGAATATCGAGCAGAACCAAGTCCGGCTGTAACTCCAAAACCTTCCCGATGGCCTGCGCGCCGTTCGTGGCCTCTCCGCAAATTTCAAAGTTTTCCTGCACAAGAAGTGAAACGAGAAGGCTGCGAGTGCCTTTATGATCGTCGACCAGGAGAATGCGCGCCATATAACACCCCTTGGGCATCGTGTCTAAATGCTAAGGTTCATATTAGATCCGCGCCTGCGTCGCACTTTCTGTTCCGCAAAATGTTTTGACCAACGCGGCCAACTAACCGCGCCCCACCCGGGGGGAGTCGGGCAGGGCGCGCAGATTTGGGAGGTGATCTTTAGGGTGCTCGTTAGATCTTGGCACCTCGTGCCATGGGTTTGTCGGTTTTCTGAAAATCAGCAGATGCCTCACCGGCAGATGAGATATCGTGTGCGCCGGTCCGCTCTAAGATCTCCTTAGCCTTCTTCGTCCAGTCGGAATTGTCGGAATGAACGGATAGCAGAATACCGCCTTCTTTTATACGCCCTTCATATCGTTTCGCTTCGTACTCCGGGATACCCATTCCGACGAGTGCGCCGGCAAGGCCGCCGACGACTCCGCCAGCACCCGCACCGGCGAGCGCTGCCATGATTGGACCGGCCGCGATGAAAGGACCGAGACCAGGGATCGCCAACGCTCCGATGCCCACGAGCCAGCCTAGAGTCCCGCCGATCACGGCGCCGGAAGTTGCTCCGGTTGCGGTTCCCTCGGGGGCCTTGGTATTTTTTTCGTGAGCAAAATCTTTGGTTCCTTGATTTTCGGGAAATAGAACCGAGATATCAGTACTGCGGAACCCGTCCGTACGCAGGGTGTCAACTGCTCTCTCGGCGCTCGCGCGATCGGAATAGATTCCAAACACTGCTGTGTTCTTACCTGCCATGGAAAGTCTCCTTAGTATTGGTTTTTGCTGGGTGACGACTTCGTGGTCGGCTTAGCGGAAACTTCGAGTTCATTTCTGATTTTATCGGCTCCGCCGGCGGCTTCTGCTGCCTTTGCTTCGACAGTCTGCTTTTCCTCCTCGGAACGCACGGGACCTTTGAGGGTAACCGTGCCGCCTTGGGCAATTATCTTTACGTTGTGGGCATAGGTTGACAGCGACTTGTCTTTAACCAGTGCCTGGCGGACCTTGGCTGCAAGTTCGCGGTCAGGCTGATTTTCTTTCTGCTGGTCCGCAGTAGGTTCACTCTGACTGCGGTCGCGTTGATTGGTCTTGGTGTTATCGGGAGCCTGACGTGGGGAATTCGGCTGCGCGCAGACCAGACCGATTCCAGCGAACCACATAGCCAGAAACGTGGTGCTCAGTGTGGATGCCTTCATGTTTTTAACCTCGCTTGGTTTCGGAACGGAGGTTTTTAGAGTCAACCACAACCAACTACCGGGCCTCCGACTTACAGAAGAGACTAACGAGCTCGTATCGGTCTTCACATCGGGCACTACGGGTATTCGGCTTGGCAAGTAGCTGCAAGCTGGCTCACATAAAGGCGCGAATCCCCTGAGGGCGGTGCCCGCAATCAGTGTCTTTGGATCCACGAACGGTATTTCGAGAGTCCGCCGAAAAAGTGTGACGGCGTCAGGCGAGTTGATATATAAAACTATGGATCGCGCGCCGAAGCTGAATTATCGGCTTCATTTGGAGGAGGAAACTGTGAAGCGCCTACTTTGGTCACTTCTGGTGGTGACACTCGCGTTGAGCATTTCGTCCAGCGCGCGTGCGCAGAGCGAAGTCACTCTTTTGTGCCCGAACCCCATCCAGGAAGCGATGGATAAGTTAGTGGCGGGCTTCGAAGCCAAGACGGGTACGCACGTCAAGCTGACCTACGGCTCGGGCCTGAGCACCAGGAAGACGGTTGCAAGCGGCCAGGCTTTGGACGTGTCGGTCCTGTTTGCGCCGTTCCCGGAAGCGCTGGCTACAGGCAACATAGTTCCCACCAGCGCAACGGTGATCGCGAGACTCCGGTTGGGGGTGGCGGTGCAAAAGGGCGCGCAGAAGCCGGACATCTCGACAGCAGCAGCCGTCAAGAAGACGCTGCTGAATGCCAAGTCCATCGTGGCTGTGGACCCAGCTGGAGGCAGTGCCGGGGCGATTACGCTTGCGGCATTGGACAAGCTTGGCATTACCGACCAATTGAAGCCGAAGATCAAGTGGGTGCAAGGCGCTAACCAAGTGCAGGAGTCGGTTGCCAAGGGTGAGACCGAAATCGCGTTGGGTCCGTATCTCAGCGAGATGCACAATCCTGGCATCGACGCCGTAGGGGTGCTTCCGGCGGAGGTTTCGACTCCGGTGGACATTACTGGATTCCTATCCACCAGCGCGAAAGACTCTAAAGCCGCGAAGGCGCTCCTGGACTATCTCTCGTCGCACGAAGTGGCGCCAATCTACGAAGAAGCGAAGATATTTCCGGCGCGCTGAGTCGTTGCACTTACTCTGGTGGGAAAAAAGCCGCTAAATTTCGTCCACGTCGATCTCCAGTCGGTTCCTCAGGAGCAGCTTAGCCTGTTCCGCCGAGGCCGATCTTGGGTCAAATCTCAGGAGTTCTTGCGCGGCTGCCCAAAGGCAATCCTCCAATTCCGCGATTCTCCGCGCGATTTGCGGAGCTGCCAACTGGGCCTTGATCACACGGTCCATGTTTAGTTCGCCCGGTATCTGCTCCACCTGCTCGGTTACGGCAGCTTCGTCGACGTCCGATCGCAAATTGGGCCGGATAGGTATGATGTTGCTCATGGCTCGCCGCCTCTCTTGATTCCTATAGTAGGCCACGAATGCCTTTGGGCGCCAGGCAGAGGTGTCGTGCAACGCTGAAAGAATTCGCGAGCGCGTGGGGTCTTGGGAAAGCCGAGCGGAGGCGCGACGCGCAAGAATTAGTAACCGTCTGCCCACAGTACCATTGTTGGCCTTGCCGGCCTTCTTTACGGTGAAGACGCCCACAAGGAGGGAACCGTGATCGGCAAACTAATTGGTGCTGGGATTATCTGTGCGTTGACCATTCCTGCTTTTGCGCAGCAGACCGGTTCGTTGCAACAAACAAAGGCGGTTCAGCAGCCGACCAAGATCAGGTTGTACGTTTCAGATAGCGAGTCCTGGGAAGTTAGCGGCGGTTTTGGCGGAAGCAATGGAAGCGGGGGCGGAGCGGAACATGGCGGAGCGCGGCCGCAGACAGCGGAAATCATTAAAACCGTCGGCGAAAAGTGTCCGGAAATAACGGTGACCATGGCCAAGGAGAAGGCGGATTACGTTCTTTTGCTCGACCACGAAGGCGGGAAAGGCGTACTTCGCAAGGACACGAAACTCGCGGTCTTCAAGAATGACGGTGATTCCATTTTCAGCGCTTCCACGCGAAGTGTAGGGGGCGGGGTAAAAGACGCTTGTGTCGCAATACTGAAGGATGCAAGGTAGCCGCCTGCTGAATAGCCGCCTTTGTTTGCAAGAGTCGTCTAGGTATACGGCCGGGAGAGACGCGCAGTTTCTCTCCCGGCTTCTTTGTTTCTCTACGAGCGTGGATGAAGTGACGGGCACCTGAGCCGCGCCCCTCTCGTGATTTCCGGCTCCGAATTCCAACTGTACGGAAAGCCAGTTACCTCTTTCGTCAATCCAGAGCACACGCGTGTGGATGTGCCGCACTCTGTTTCCATACGATTGATGTGCACGGGCAGCGACGTCACTGACTGGGGGTGACTCCATGGCTCAAGCTTCATTTGCGGTAAAGCGCGCGAATCCGCGCTTCGCATTTTTCGCCGAGGCCGAAGTTACCATGCGCGATGGAACGTTGGTTCCCGCGCAGCTTTCCGAATTGAGCTCGCGCGGTTGCTATATCGATACACTCGAGCCCATTCCTATTGGTACGGAACTACGTCTCCACATCTGCGACGGCAACAGTGCATGCGATGTGGCCGGCAAAGTGATCTACATGCACTCGGGCAGCGGCATGGGAATTTTCGGCATGGGCGTGGTGTTTGGAAAGATGGGCGCCGAGCAGCACTCCGCAATCGACACGTGGTTGCGGGAACTCGCCCGCAAACCCGCCGTGCGGCCCTGCTGATCTTTTCCCCCGCGTTAGCGTCGCCCCGTAGTTGGTGTGTCGGGTTCGTTTCCAGACTCGCCTGAATTTTGCCGCGGCGCGGGCTTCTTAGCGGCCCGGAGCATCGGCGATCATGGCGGCTCGATCGCTGCGGTTTTTCACCGAGCCAGCCGAATCTTGCAAAACAACACTATGCGGTGTAGAGTCCCGCTACCTTGGGCTTTCCGTATAGGAATGCCCGACGAAATACAAGATTTTGGGGCGGCACACGCAATTCCTGGCCGTCGAGATAGGGGAGAGGAAAGATGATCAAGGAAGCACGTTTCTATCGCATAGGGTTGATGTTTTTGCTGGCCGCGGCGACGCTCGCATTTGTATCCGGTAACGCCTGGGCTCAGGGCGACCAGCATCTTCCGCTGGACAAGGCCGTAATGAGCGGCGATAACGCCAAGAAGGTCTTGACGAAATATCAGATCTCCGCGGATGTCGCCAGGAAACTGGTTGATGCCTGCGTCGATTACGCAAAATCGACAAACACTCCTGTAAGCGTTTTTGTGCTTAGTCCAGATGGTGAGATCGTTGACGCACACCGCATGGATGGCCAGAACTCGATCAATACCGACACGGCCTTGAGGAAGGCGCAGACTGCCTTGTATCTACGCGACTCGACCCACGCGGCCGCCAATCGATTCAGCACCCTGGATGCGCGACTTATCCGGTTGGACCTGCATATGTACCTGGTTTCAGGCGGTTTGCCCATCGTCGTCGACGATCAGATGATCGGTGCGATTGGCGTGGGCGGCGGGAACGCCGACGAGCAGTGCGGATATCAGGCGCTGGTAAAGGTTCTCGGGCCTCAGCCTGCTTTGGCGCCAAACCAGCCCGCTAACCCTCTCGGTAATCCGGGTGGCGGCCCAGGCGGCGGTGCTGGCGGTGGCCAGGGTGGCGGCGGCGGCCAAGGCGGTGGAGGAGGCCAAGGTGGCGGAGGGCGCGGTGGGCGCGGAGGACAGCCGCCTCAGTAGCCATATCGGATTTTCAATTCTGGCAGCGTCGAACCCACCGGTTCGGCGCTGCTTTTTTTGCATTTGTGGTGATTCTGACAGCCCACCTCCTCAGCAGCTCGGCCCCTCACTGCCGCCGCTCTGAGCTGACAGCTCCCCAAAGTGTCCTTTTTGCCTGCGTTGACTGCCGCTCAAGCCTAATTTATCGAAACCGCACACCTGTCCTTCGAGCTGCCCCCATATGGGCTTGGTACTAGTACAATAACCTGCAGTTTCTCTCGTTCCGTAATCGGGAAAACAGGCCCGTTCCACGGCCCTCAATGAAAGTTCGGGAATCCAATCTACCGAGGAGCGTCGTTAAGCGATGAACTCTAAAACACTGAAAAAGAACTCGTTGTTGGCTTTCCTCCTCATCCTTGGACTAACCGGAGGAGCCCGCCGAATTCGCGCCGCTCAGGAGCCGACATTCGATTGGCTTCCCGCCAACGACGAAGCGGTGCGCCTGGATCCCGCCGACTATCACACCGGCCGGGTTTACAGGCCGAGCGATCAGGGCGGCAGCCTTCACGTCGATATCGACGCTCAAGGGCCTGTAACCGTGGAAATGGCCTCTGCCGAAGAGTGGAGTGAGGCGCTAAGGCACCCGGAACTCATCGCACGCGTCACTTTCCGGTGCATACGCGAGCACGTGCTTAGGGCAACCTATGTGTGCGACCTGCCGCCGGAGCGCCCTATGACTCTGGTTATACGCGACGAACGGAATGGCGGGCGATCGGTGTTCACGGGACTGGGAGCCACCCTCTCTGAACACGGCACGCTACGCGAGTTCGTTTCTCCCAACGACATCCACATCCAGTATTACCGCTGGGCTTGCGTGGAGGAGTGCAATCCGCCGCAGTTCCAGTGGATCAGCCAGCTCAGGGAGAAGTATGAGCTGACGTCTATTCTAAAAGTCTACGGCGGGCTGACGGCAGACCGTGACGGTGAGCCGTTCAGCATCAAGATCAAGTCTCCGATTCCCATGGCCGTTGCCTTGGTGCCCTCACACGTGGCAGACGAATTGCGCGGAAAGCGGGATAACCTCAATTCCGTGCTCGAGAATGGTTCATGCAAACAGAGAGGCGTGCAGTCCCTTACTTTTGAGTGCACGTTTGATCTTGCGGATGGACCGCAGTCTCTAGTTGTGGTGCCCGAGGCCGACGGCAGAGTTCCCACAGGCAAGAAGGCGGAAGTCGAAGTTATTGCCTCGAAATGCGTAGCAAACTGTTCAACGGAGCCTGAAAAGTAAGAGTCGGGCTTCTGCGATGGCGTTATTAGGATTGGCGGCGCCCCTAAATTCCTGGAGCCGGCATGAAGAAGGCCCGGCTCCGGGAGGCCATCATAAATGATCCGCTTCTACCTCTTCTCCCGGCCGTCGCGAAGTTGGCGCCTTTGACGTAATTCGGCCCCAGACGGTGTTACCGCGGTCAGCCGGCATATTGACTCCCCAAGATGGCAGCGGCATCAACAAGAGCTTCGAGAGCGCATTGAGATAGGGTTCGTAGAGCTTGCGCAGTTCGTTCAGCTTCGCGTCGCCCGCCTCGGTGCAGTCCGGAACGCCGCACTGAACCAAGAGCCCGCGCACCTTTGGCAGGTCTTCGGGCGGTAAACGGTCAAACTCAAGCGGCTGGAAGTCCATGTTGAGAACCTGCGCCAGGTCAGCTACAGCGTGACGGGAAATAGCGAAGGTCAGCTGCGCCTGCCATTTCGTCTCGCCTTCGGCATAGGCGATTAGCAGGGCGCAGGTGTCGAGAATCGCGGTGAACGCCGCGACCCAGGATTGATTGTCGTGCTGCGACCTGAAAAAGCACAAAAAGGGATAGGTCAGGTGTGTCTCCATCAACTGCCCCGACCAAGTTTCCCAGTCGCGAAGATAGTGGCCGAGGCCGTCCTGGATTCGTTCTGTGCCGTGACGGCGAAGCAGTTCAGCCGCTGTGGGAGGCGAGCCAGCGCGGGCGTCGAGCAGAGAGATGTTCACCTCACGTTGCGAAAAGGCGCCATACAGCGTGGGCAGATAGGCAATGATGACCGCCAGAAAGCCGAAGCCGGTCCCAGCCTCAATCACCGAGATGAAGCGGGCTATGGAACTCTCAGGGGTTACGTCGCCCAATCCCAGGGTGAAGAAGGTGGTGCCGCTGAAGTAGAGGTCGGTGCGAAATCCGGGTCTTGTTCCGGATGAAGCGAGGCCCGACCCAGCGGCCCACTGCAACATCGCAAATGCGGATAACAACGCCAAGGCCCAAAAGCCGATCAGCAGCAGCAAAGAAAGCGGACCAAAGTAACTTAGGTAACTTTCGCGCAGTTTGGTCGAACGAATGCGCCGCCCGATGAACGACCAAATTCGCCACACGGTACGGAAGAAGCCGCGGGCGATACGGAAAGAGCGCCGCACATGGCGGGGCAGAATTACACTCTCGAACGCGTCCCAGAGAATCGCGAGCATCAGCGCAAGTCCGAGAAGCCCGATCAGGATGTGCATAGATCGTCGTCGCTATTCTGCGCTCTGCAGCGTGGCCCTTTGAGAGACCTTTGGGCCTCTCGCAGAAAGGCCTTGCAGAAGTATACCCGCCCAAATGTATCGCACCAGGGGCCCGACACTGCTGGCAAAAGTGTACAAGGCCTGGCTTCGGGATGCTCAAGGTGTGCCAGAATCACTGGTGAGGCGCAGAGTACTCGAAAGGCCGTTGACTTCCCACGCTGGGGGAACATACAATAAGCGCATGTTTACGTGCTGCCAGAAGGCTTGTGAGGCGCTTTGTTGCGCTTGTTGTTGTCTGCCCTCTGGCGTCGGGAGGCTGCTGGTTTAGGATAGCTGCAAACTAAGCGAGCCAAGCCCACCGCCAGAATGACTGGTTGGTGGGTTTTTTGTTTTTAGGTGCATACCACGGAAGCAATTGGACTTTTCTGATGTTGGCAGGCGTTGACGAGCAACCGTGATGGATGAACTGTTTCCCTTATTTCTGAAGCTCGCCGGACGACGATGCCTGGTCGTGGGTGGCGGAGCCGTCGCCGAGACCAAGATGGAGGGCCTGCTGCGCTGTGGCGGCGAAGTTCGCGTCATCGCGCCTGAAGTCACGTCCGCTATTCGGGACGCGGCGAGCTCGGGCCAAATTGCGTGGGAGCAGCGCTCGTTTTTGCCCTCCGACCTCTCTGATGTTTTCCTGGTTGTCGCCGCCACCAATTCTACAGAATTGCACGAAGAGATTTTTCGACAGGCACAGCAGCAGAGAATTCTGTGCAACGCGGTGGATGAACCGGATCGCTGCGATTTTTATTATCCGGCCGTGGTCCGCCGTGGCGCCTTGCAGCTCGCGGTCTCCACTTCGGGACATTCTCCGTTTTTGGCGCAGCGGCTGCGGCGGGAGCTCGAAGAGCAGTTTGGGCCAGAGTATGGGTTCTGGCTCGAGGAGATCGGACGCCAGCGACGCGAGCTATTCACGTCTGGCATGTCGCCCGAGAGCCGGCGCGCGATTTTGAAAGAGCTTTCGAGCAAGCGTGCCTTTGCGGAGTTCCAGGCGCGGCAGAATTCTGCCGGCGAAGTTAGCCGAAGCAAGGTCTATTTTGTGGGCGCGGGGCCGGGCGATCCTGACTTGCTGACGCGAAAGGCCTGGAATGTGCTGCGCTCCGCTGACGTCGTTTTGCACGACGCATTGGTCTCTCGGGAGATCCTCAGCCTTGCACCCGCGAGCGCAATATTACGCGACGTGGGAAAGCGTTGCGGCGCGAAATCGATTACGCAAGAGGAGATTCACGCGCTTCTGATCGGGTATGCCTCAACTGCAAAAATTGTGGTCCGGCTGCAGGGGGGCGATCCGCTGATTTTCGGGCGCGCCGGCGAGGAGATCTCCGCCTTGCGTGACGCGGGAATCGATTTTGAAGTTATACCCGGCGTGACCGCGGCCTCTGCTGCCGCGGCTTGCGCGGAAATCACGCTGACCGATCGACGAGTTGCTTCGCAGCTCATCTTCCTGAGCGCGCACCGCCGCGAGGGAGAGTTTGAACGAGATTTGAAATCCTTACCCCAAGCCGGCGCTACGCTGGTGATCTACATGCCGGGGCACGATTACGAACGCGTCGCGCGGGCCTTGCGGGAGGCAGCGGGCCTCGCGGAAGAGACGCCCTGCCTGATCGTTTCGCAGGCGTCCACGCCGCAGGAATCGATTTGGCGGACAGATCTATCGTCGCTGGCGAGTGCGCCCGCGTTGCCGGCACCGGCTTTGCTGATCGTCGGAGCGGTAGCGGCAGCGGCGAAGGCCGAAGCCGCCATGGCTGTCGTAGGCGCGGCCTGATATGGCCAGGAACGAGGTGCGCATGCGCGGTG
>Ga0206939_10011_pt1 | contig 57147 bp, 46 predicted proteins | sample Alteio_BWOrgHeat_10_FD_152921 | JGI IMG/M metagenome (GOLD analysis project Ga0206939, IMG submission 152921) | Enriched cells from forest soil in Barre Woods Harvard Forest LTER site, Petersham, Massachusetts, United States -... | ecosystem: Environmental > Terrestrial > Soil > Temperate forest >... | reverse complement strand
CGGATCGAATTTAAAGTTAGCGAGGGCGAATCCGTCTTGCACCCGATGCGTGGCGAGAAGCGCGGTGACCCCGTAGACGTCGCGGAGGCGAAGGATGAGCGTAATGATCGTTTGTGAGGTCACCGGATCGAGTCCCGCGGTCGGCGAATCGTAGAGAACGATCTGCGGTCGGCTGACGAGTGCGCGCGCGATCGACACGCGACGCCGCATGCCTCCGGAAAGTTCCGATGGGAGTTGATCGAGCGTGTGCTCGAGTTCGACGAATTTCAGGACTTCGCGGACGCGCTGATCGATTTCGGCTTCATCGACGCGGTCTTCGCGGAGGCGGTAGGCCACATTGTCGGCAACGGTCATCGAGTCAAACAGAGCGCCTTCCTGGAAGACGAAGCCGATCTGGCGGCGGAAATTGAGGAGATCGACTTCGGACATCGACGAGACTTCGTGGCCAAGGACGCTGACTCTGCCTTGACTCGGATGAAGGAGGCCCGCAGCGAGCTTGAGCGTCAGCGTTTTTCCCGTGCCGGTTTCGCCGAGGAGGATCAGCGTTTCGCGCGGGAGGACCTTGAAAGAGAGGCCGCGCAGGATGTCGCCTTCGTCGAAAGTCATGCGCACGTTGTCGAAGGTCACGACGGGGTCGGTGTCGTAAGGAGTGCGGCGCGGCGGAGCGATAGGGGGACGGGTTGTCAAAACAGCTTGTCTCCCAAAAAGAGCGCGATTTTGGTGAGGAAGACGTCGCAGGCGATGATCATGACGTTGGAGACGACCACGGCCTGTGTGGTGGCGCGACCTACGCCTTGCGTTCCGCCGCGAACGGTCAGGCCTTTGTAGCAGCCGACTGTCGTGAGAATGAAGCCGTAAACCAGGGGCTTCATCATGCCTTGCATCACGTCGGCGAAATCGAGGGCGTTGATGGCGCGGGTCCAGAATTCGATGGCGCCGAGGCGGAGCGAAAAAACGGAGGCAACGCAGCCGCCGAGAAGGCCGACAAAGTCGGAAAGCACGGTGAGCAGCGGAAGAACAAGGATGCCGGCGACGACGCGGGGTGTGACGAGTTTGCGCGATGGGTCGGTGCCCATGGCGCGCATGGCATCGACCTGCTCTGTGACAAGCATGGAGCCAAGTTCGGAAGCGATGCCGCTGGCGTTTCGGCCGGCGACCAGAATGCCGGTGATCGTCGGGCCGAGTTCGCGGACGAGCGCGAGCGAAACGATGTCCCCGGTTAAGCCGGTCTGACCGAAGCGGACGAACTGAGAACCGGTTTGCAGCACCATGACAGCCCCGATGAAGAAGCCGGACATGAGAACGATGGCGAGAGAGCCGACGCCAATGTCGTCCATTTGATCGAGAACGTCCTGAAAATAGCGGGGGCTCGTGGCGAGATTGGCGAGCGAGCGGCCGGCCAGTTGAAAATAATCCTGGACGTTGAGGACGAAGCGCTTGGTAGCGTCGGTCAACACCTCGGTCATGGAGATTTGTTCAACTACCTGCGTGTCGGGCGTCGAGAGTTGGAGCGGGGCGTCGGGCACAGTGGTTACGGTTGGATGAGGCTACAGCTAAAGGGGTTATGTTGCGCGAGGACCACCACGACGAAAGCGTAACTGGGGTCGGGTGATGCGTCAAGCAAAGTGGCGCGGTCCGAGCGAGTCAAGGTTCGACAAAGCCACTTTCGATGCTCGTGCGCTGCCCCAGCTCAAAATGAATATGCGTATACTACGGGTCGTGAATCTACCCGTGAACCCGCCGATCCTGCCAATGCTCGCCAAGCGTGTGGGCGCATTGCCGGATGGTGATGATTGGATTTTTGAGCCGAAATGGGATGGGTTTCGGGCGCTGGTATTTCGCGATGGCGGCGAGATTCTGATCCAAAGTCGCGACGAAAAGCCGCTCAACCGCTACTTTCCTGATCTTCTTGACCCGTTGCGCGCGACTTTGCCTTTGCAATGTGTCCTCGACGGAGAGATTGTCATCGTTAAAAACGATGGACTGGACTTCGATGCACTCCAGTTGCGCCTGCACCCAGCCGCATCGCGGGTGAAGCTTCTCGCGGAACAGACTCCTTCATCGTTCGTCGGTTTCGACCTGCTCTGCCGGGGAAACAAGGACCTTCGTGGCGAACCATTCAAAACCCGGCGCCACGAGTTGGAATCTCTGATGGCATCAGCGCCACCACCGATCCATCTCACACCGGCAACCACCGACTGTAAAATCGCGTCCGATTGGTTTCGTCGCTTCGAAGGTGCCGGCCTGGACGGTGTCATGGCCAAGCTCTCTTCGGGAATCTACGAGCCGAACAAACGCACCATGCTCAAAGTAAAACACGAGCGCGACTGCGACTGTGTCGTGGCGGGATTTCGCTGGTATAAAAAAGGCGACCGCACCTTGGTTGGCTCATTGCTGCTTGGCCTCTTTGATGATGCCGGTTCTTTGCAACACGTTGGTGTTTGCGCAAGTTTCACTGCGGAGAAACGGCGTGAGTTGGCAGAATTCCTCGATCCCTATCGAAAGGATGCGCTCGTTAATCACCCTTGGAAGGGTTGGGCCAGCCCTGAAACCGCAAGCGGTGAAGCCGGCCATCGCATGCCGGGCGGCCAGAGCCGCTGGAGCCAGGGCAAAGACTTGTCTTGGGAACCCTTGCGGCCCGAGCTGGTTGTGGAAGTCGCTTACGAACATATGCAAGGAAGCCGCTTTCGTCACATGGCGCACTTCCGCCGCTGGCGGCCCGACAAAAAGCCAACCGATTGCACGTATGCCCAGCTTGAGGTAGTTCCTCCGCAGGAACTCGCCGCAATTTTCTCTCGCAACCTCTAGTAGATCATCCGGCCTGTTTCTTTTTCCGCCATCGCTCGCGGAATTCCCGCGTCGGATCATCATCAGGATCCGGAGTTTCCTGCGGCGGCCGAATCGCTTCTGGAACATGACGCAGATTGACTCGGATGCGGGTCCACGTCGATGACCTCCCGCGCATGGAGTCGATCAGCACGTCGTCGATCGCGAGAAGTTTGGCCACTTCGGCGTACTTCTCCCTCCATCGCTCCAGCCCCGCCAGCGCCATCTGCTTATCGGGTGAGTTCGCAACCGTGATGAGCGGCATCTTTACGCGAGGTTTCTTCGCAGCCGCCTTCTTTGCACCGGGCTTTTTCGCATCGGTCTTCGCGCGCGACGGCATGACGCGAGAAGGTTCCCCTTTTGCCTTGCGGAAGTGAGGCGGCCAGGGCGCGTCGCCGAAACCTGCGGCTTCGTCTTTGTCAGCGAGCTCCAGCAACTTCTCGAGCGAACCGGCAGCCGCATCCATATCCGCATGCGGATCGCCAATTTTCGCGAAGCGTTTCGGCATCGTGAAAAGCGTGAAGTCGGCCGGATCGCAGTCAGCCACTTCAGACCACTGAAGTGGTGCTGACACGCGCGCGTCAATGAGTGGGCGGACCGAATATGCAGAGCACGTGGTCCGGTCCTTCGCATTCTGGTTGTAGTCGAGGAACACGCCATGCCGCTCTTCCTTCCACCATTTCGAGGTGGCTAAAGAGGGGGCGCGGCGCTCGACGGCACGCGACAAGGCCACGGCCGCACGGCGTACCTCCGTGAATGTCCAGCGGGGTTCGATTCGCACATTCACATGCATGCCTCGCGACCCGCTGGTCTTGGGCCACCCGCGAAGCCCCACTTCTTCGAGAAACCCCTGCACTTCGAGAGCAACGCGACGCACATCGCCCCACGCGACGCCTGGAACTGGATCGAGATCAATCCGCAATTCATCGGGATGATCAAGGTCGCCGGAGCGGACCGGATGCGGATGAAGTTCGATGCAACCCAAATTGACGATCCACGCTAGTCCGGCCGCGTCATCCACCACGATCTCTTCCGCGGTTCGGCCCGAAGTAAATGACAGAGTGACCGTTCGCAACCAAGGGGGGCGGTTCTCGGGCGCACGCTTTTGGTAGAACGATTCGGCTTCCGCGCCGTTGACGAACCGCTTCAGAACAATTGGACGATCCCGAATTGCGGCAATCGCGCCCGGCGCGACACTCAAGTAGTAGCGCACGAGATCGAGTTTTGAGATTCGTGCCTGTGAGAAGTACAGCTTGTCAGGATTCGTGATGTAGACATCACGGCCGCCAACCGAGAGCGCCTCACTATTCGCTTCTCTTGCCACTCAATCAGCCTACCACCTTGAACCTTCTCTGTGCGTTCGCAGAAGAAGTCGCATTTTGTCTCAGGAAGGGCCTTGCCCTCTCTTTGAAAGGAAGGATCTACGCCCGTTGTCAGGTGTCACTTACTGGGCGAGGTGGCCGTATTGGTCGCCGAAGAAGTCGTTTTTGTTCCAGGTGGGGCGCTGTGGGTCTTGGGTGACGTAGTAGCCGCAGAGGAAGGTAAAGCGGGCGAACTTTGCGGCGGCTTCGAAATCGAGATTGGGTTGGTTCATGTCGTCTTGCGGCGAGTGATACGTGTCGTCCATCCACTTCATGGCGATGTCCCAAGCTTTCTTGCTGCCGTCGGGCGATTTAAATCCCGGCGACGGCATGACCGCGGGGATGCCCTGCTTGACGAAGGAATATTGATCGCTGCGGATGAAGACGACTTGTTCGGGCATCGGGTCGGGGCTTTCAACGAGCCCCATCTTTTTGGCGGCGCGCTGGATCACGGATTCGAGCGAGGTGTGTTCGGCACCGAAGGCGATGATGTCTTCGAGTGGGTAAAGGAGGAAGACCTGATCAACATTGATGTTGGCGACGATGGAGTGCTTCGCGACCGTCGGGTAGTGCGCGAAATATTCGGAGCCGAGTTCACCGGCCTCTTCGCCGGTGACGGAGACGAAGAGGATGGAGCGGCGCGGCCGAGGATTCATGTGCGCAAAGGCTTGAGCCATTTCCAGAATCGTGGCGGAGCCGGAAGCGTTATCGAGCGCGCCGTTGTAGATGGCGTCGCCATCGATCGGTGTGCCGATGCCGAGATGGTCGAGGTGCGCGGTGTAGACGAGATATTCGTTTTTGAGTACGGGGTCGCTGCCTTCGAGTTTGGCGACGACGTTAGGACTGTGGAGGTCTTTGGATTCGGTGACGACGTGAATTTTGGCGGTGACGGGGAGCGGAAACGCCGCAAGCTTGCCATCTTTTGCGCCTTTGAAGATTTCGTCGGCGGAGTGGCCGGAGCCTTCGAAGAGTTGTCTTGTCGCATCTAGGCTGAGATATACGCCCGCTTTGATTTGCGGAAAGTAGTCGTTGGGGTGGCCTTCTTTGTCGAGCCAGCGGAATTCGGGATTTACGAGGTCGCGGACGAATTTTGCGAAAGGATAAATTCCCTCGGAAATGGGATCGTCGATGGCGATGATACCGACGGCGCCGTGCTCTACGGCGATTTTGGCTTTGACTTCGAGCGCCGAGTAATGGGCCTTGATAGAGGATGGAAAATTAGGGGCGGACAGGACTACGGCGACGATCTTTCCTTTGACGTCGAGTGATTTGTAGTCGTCGTAGTGCTGCTCGGGTGCTGTGACACCAAAGGCGGCGAAGACGACGGGCGCGTCGACGGAAACATCGGGAGCTACGGGATCGGGCTCGATGATGAAATCGACGTGCGCCGTGAGCGCGAGCGGCGTGCCGTTGCGTGTGATCGTGAAGGAAGATTTGTTTACATCGGTGCGGAGCGAGCGCACGGGGACGGATTGGAAGTAAGTATTGTTGTCGCCGGCGGGTAGGAGGCCCATCCCTTCGAAGCGAGTGGCCATATATTTTGCGGCGAGTTCGTGACCGCGCGTGGCGGTGCCGCGCCCTTCGAGGGCGTCATCGGCGAGGAAGCGCATGTCGGCGCGGATGGCGTCGGCGGTGATGGTAGACATGGCTTGGTCGGCGGCGGAGTCGTCGGGAGAGGCTGTCGTTGGGAGCGGATTGAATAACAGAAGAGCGGCGGCGATGAGCGCGAGGAGTTGAGCGAGCGGACTGGTTCGGCGTGGCAGAGGCATCATGGCTCCTGAGTCTTTTTGCGCGGAGATTCTACAACGAGTCGACCGACGCAGAACGTTTGCGCAAGCGGGAGTGGGTCAGTTTAGATTCCAGAGAGAGCGGCTTGTAAACTAGTATCGCCCGCGCCATGGATAAGCCAATGCAGATCGCACTTCGTACCGCGAGTACTCAAGATTTCGAATACTGCAAACGCCTGTACTTCACCGGAATGACGAAAATCATTGAGGAATTGCATCTGGATATGGCCGCTCAAGCAGTTAGTTTTCGCGAGCAATGGGTGTTGACGCAGGTCCGCATCATCACCTTCGACAGTTTCGATGTTGGCTGGTTCCAGACCACAATACAGGATGATGTTCTTTTTGTTGCCCAGCTCTTTGTAGATGGCCCTTTTCAGCGAAAAGGCATCGGCACTGAGGTGATGCATCGCCTAATCGGTGAGGCCACCCGTCTCAATCAAGCTGTTTGCCTAGCCGTCGTGAAAATCAATCCTGCTTTGCGGCTCTACGAACGACTCGGCTTCCAAATCACACATGAGGATGACCGCAAGTTCTACAAGAATCGCAACCCCGATAGCGCCGCGTCGACCTGAAACCGACCCACGACTGCACAAGCGCTGGAGTTGTTCTGGTTGCGGATGGGCCTTACACTGGTGGTTTGACTGAGGCAATTTTGAGCGCTTAGACAGGTCGGAGGCGGATGCTGCGTTTTTATACGGCGGGGGAGTCGCACGGGCAGGCGCTGCTGGCGTTTGTGTCGGGGCTGCCGGCGTCGTTGCCGGTCAGCGTGGACTTTATCAATCACGAGTTGCACCGGCGGCAACTGGGTTATGGGCGCGGCGGGCGGCAGAAGATCGAGAAGGACAAGGCGGAGATTTTTGCGGGAGTGCGGCGCGGGGAGACGATTGGAGCGCCAATCGCGATTCGAATCGAGAACCGGGACTGGGCAAACTGGGAGAAGATTTTGCCGGTGGAAGCTTTGCCGGAAAGCGGCGTTGGCACGGCGGATTTGAAAAAGTTGGTGGCGCCGCGGCCGGGGCACGCGGACCTGGCGGGATCGCAGAAGTTTAATTTTCATGATGCGCGGTATGTGCTGGAGCGGGCATCGGCGCGCGAGACGGCGGCGCGCGTGGCGGCGGGTGCGCTGGCGAAACAGTTGCTGCGGGAGTTTGGGACGGAAATTGCAAGCCATTCAGTGCAGGTCGGGCACGTAAAGCTGGAGCGCGCGGCGACTTGGAATGAAATCTGGATGGCGAATGGAGATATTGAGTCGCCGCTGCGATGCGTTGATCCGAAGGTGCAGGATCGGATGAAGGCGGAAGTGGATGCGGCGAACACGGCGAACGATACGGTGGGTGGAGTGTTTGAAGTGATCGTGCACAACGTGCCCATCGGACTGGGAAGTCACGCGCAGTGGGACGAAAAATTAGATGGACGGTTGGCGCAGGCGATCCTGAGCATCCAGGCCGTGAAAGGAATGGAAATCGGCGCGGGGATTGCCGCAGCGGGTTCGAACGGCAGCGAGGTCCAGGACGAAATTTCGTACGACAAGGCAGCGAAGAAATTTCGGCGGTCGTCGAATCGCGCGGGCGGATTGGAAGGCGGCATCACAAACGGCGAAGATATTGTGATACGCGGGTATCTGAAGCCGATTTCGACTCTGCGCAAACCGCTGGGAACGGCGGACATGGTGACGAAGGAGCCGATTCAGGCGGCATATGAAAGGTCGGACTGGTGCGTGGTGCCAGCAGCAGGGGTTGCGGCGGAGGCGATGGTCGCACTTGTCCTGGCGGATGCTTTTCTGCAAAAATTTGGAGGAGACTCCCTCCCCGAGATGAGGCGGAATTTCGAAGGTTATGCCCGACAAGTTGAAGAATTCTAAGAGCGCGTCGAAGCCCGAGGTTGGGACTGACCCGGATGAGACGCAGGACGTGCAGGCGGCTGCGGCGACTGTGTTGAGCGCGGCGCGGAAGATTTATCCGATCGTGAAGTATGGCGATCCGATTCTGGAAAAGCCGACCGGGCTGGTGAAGAAGTTCGACGAAGATCTGGAGCAGCTTGCGGAGGATATGTTCGCGTCGATGTACGCGGCGTCGGGCGTCGGGCTCGCGGCCCCGCAAATTGGATTGGGAATACGGATGGCGGTCGTCGATGTGACGAGCGGGAAAAATCCGGAAGCGAAGATTGTGCTGGTGAATCCGGAAGTGATTCACGGCGAAGGTGAGAAGCGCGAAGAAGAAGGATGTCTGTCGATCCCGGGATTTCGCGGATATGTGGTGCGGCCGCAGTTTGTGACGGTACGGGCGCAGAACGCGAAGGGCGAAACGTTTGAGATGCGCGGCGAGGAATTGCTGGCGCGCGCGTTTTGCCACGAGATCGACCACCTGAACGGGATTTTGTTTATTCAGCACCTGAGCATGCTCAAGCGCGACTTGATCAAGCGGAAGATCAAGAAGCTGCGGAAACAGGGCGAGTGGTAGAAGCGCGAGTTGAAGAGCAGGGCCGGAAACGGATGAAGATTGTTTTTTGCGGGACTCCTCAGTTTGCTGTTCCTACGCTGAAGTTTTTGCTGACACAACAAGAGTTTGAGATTGCGGCGGTGATTACGCAGCCGGATCGCCCGAGCGGGCGCGGGATGAAGTTGACGGCGTCGCCGGTGAAAGAGGCGGCGGTGGCCGCGGGTGTAGTGGTGCATCAGCCGGAGAAGATTCGTGCGCCGGAGATGCAAGCGACGCTGGAGGCGATTGCGCCGGATTGCGTTGTGATCATTGCGTATGGGCAGATTATTCCGGCGCGGCTGCTGCCGATTGCGAAGCAAGGGTGGATCAATTTGCACGCTTCCCTGCTGCCCAAGTATCGCGGGGCGGCGCCGATCAATTGGGCCATCGTGAATGGCGAGACGGTCAGCGGGATCACGACGATGCGGATCGATGCGGGGATGGACACGGGCGAGATGCTTTTAACGCATGAGATGGAGATCGGCGCGAACGAGACGGCGCCGGAGTTGGCGGCGCGGATGTCGGAGGCTGGGGCGCCGTTGATGGTGGAGACGTTGAGGGGGATTACGGCGGGGACGTTGAGCGGGAGGGCGCAGGATCCGAGTGCGGCGACGTATGCGCCGATGATGAAGCGCGAGGATGGGCGCGTGGATTGGTCGCGGACGGCGCGGGAGACTTATGACCGGATGAGGGGATTTGCGCCCTGGCCGGGCGCGTTTTCCACCCTGAGAGGGAAGACGTGTCAGATTCTGGGGCGGCCGTCGGAAGACACGCGCGGCGGGCAAGAGCCGGGGACAATTCACGTGCGGCAGAGTGGGATTTACGTTTCATGTGGCGGAGCAACCGAAATACGCATTTCATCCGTCAAAATGGAGGGCAGTCGCGCGATGGACGCAGTGGAGTATGCGCGCGGAGCCCGGTTGACCGAAGGAGAACGCTTCGGAAACGCGTAGTTGGCAGAGATTGGAACGGTCAGGCATACTCGCCTTTCACGGCACCTCCGAGCCGAAGAATAAAACTGCTGGGCAAAGACGCAACATTCAGAGCAGAAACGCCGAGCAGAACGAAAGACGCTGCAAGCTGAAATCGCTGAGATCCGAAACAAAACGAGCAGGAGAGTTTGGTCGATGAATATCGCTGAGTTGTCGCTTGTGAAAGGTGCGAGGGCGGCGGGCTGGAGACGATGCGTGCGCGCGGGGGCAAGCTTCGCGATAGCGGCGCAGCTTGCTTGGTCGCCGTTGATAGCCGCGGGGACGGTTGGAACGCCCGCCCTGAAGACAAGTGGCGCGGGTGCAGCGGCGAAAGCACCGGATGCAATTTTGAAGGTGATGCAGGCGGAATTGACGCGCGCGACCGAGGGCTTGGCAAAGAGCGAGCCGGCTCCGTATTACATCAGCTATACGGTGAACGACCAGGATGTATTTTTTCTGGTTGGCGCGTATGGAAGTTTGCTCACCGACGCGGGATTGAAGCGGCGGCAAGCGGATGTGGTGATGCGCGTTGGTTCGCCGGCGCTCGACAACACGCACGGGCAGAGCCGACCGAGCGGGATGACTTCGGGTGCGCTACCGCTGAGCGACGATCCGGATGCGATCGGACGGGTTTTGTGGGAGCTGACGGACCGCGAGTACAAGCGGGCAGCGCCTGCGTTTTTGAATGTGAAGACGAATACCGCGGTGCGGGCGGAAGAAGAGGATAAGTCGCCGGATTTCTCGAAGCAGACTCCATCAACACACACGGGCGAGCCGTTGACGGTTCCGGGATTCGATCGAACGGCGTGGGAAGGCGAAATTCGTAGATTGTCGGGCGCGTTTAGGAAATACGCGGAAGTGTATTCGGGAACGGTGACGCTACAAGTGGCCACATCGAATTCGCGGCTGGTTTCGAGCGAAGGCACGGTGATCGCGACGCCGAGCGCATCCGCACGTATGGTGATGGAAGCGTCGACGCGCGCAGATGATGGGATGGAGTTGATCCGCGTCGAGACGTTTCAGGCACCTTCGGCGAGCGGGTTGCCGAGCGAAGCGGAATTGACGGCGAAGGTCGAGAAAATGGCGACGGACCTTCAGGATTTGCGAAAGGCTCCGGTCGCCGAACCGTATGACGGGCCGGCCTTGCTGAGCGGGCGCGCGGCGGCGGTTTTCTTTCACGAGGTGCTGGGACATCGCATGGAAGGTCACCGGCAACGCGATGAAGATGAAGGACAGACGTTTACGAAAAAAGTGAACCAGGTGGTGCTGCCGGAATTTTTGAGCGTGACGGACGATCCGACTTTGCGCGAGTTGAAAGGCACGAAGCTGGCGGGATTTTATGAGTACGACAACGAAGGAACGCCGGCGCAACGCGTGGAAATCATCAAAGATGGCGTCCTGAAGAATTTTTTGACGTCGCGCATGCCGATCAAGGGTTTCGATACTTCGAACGGACACGGACGGAATCAACCAGGGCTGATGCCGACGGGACGTCAGGGAAATTTGTTGGTTTCATCGACGAAGACGGTGCCGGAAGCGGAGATGCGCCAAAAGCTGATCGATGAAGTGAAGAAGCAGGGCAAGCCGTACGGACTGTATTTCGATGACATTCAGGGCGGATTTACGCTGACCACGCGGTCGCTGCCGCAGGCGTTTCAGGTATTGCCGGTGATTGTGTATCGCGTGTATGCCGACGGGCGCCCGGATGAATTGGTGCGCGGCGTGGACATTGTGGGTACGCCTCTTGCGGCATTGACGCGGATTGTGTCGACGGGCGACGCGCAGCACGTGTTCAACGGCGTTTGCGGCGCGGAGAGCGGCAGCGTGCCGGTTTCCGCGGTTGCGCCGGCGATGCTCTTCTCGGAGATGGAAGTGCAGAAGCGAGCGCACTCTCATGAACGGCCACCGATTTTGCCGCCGCCGGGCTTTGAGACGAAGACTGCGAATTTGCAGGGCGATCCCGCGAAGCAGGCGGTGAAGCCATGAAGATGACGCGCATGATTTGCGGAACGAGTGCAGCAACTTTGCTGCTGGCGATGGCGTCGGCGACGTTCGCTGCGAACGGCGCAGCGCGAAATACGAATTCCCTTTCGGCGGCCAACGCGATTGCGCCGGAGGCGCATCCGGCGGCGAACGGCGACGCTCTCCTCGAAGCGTTGATGACCGAGCTGGATCGGTCGAAATCGCAACTCAGGATGGATCAGGTCGATCCGCCGTACTACATCGAGTATCGCGTGAACGATGTCGACGATTACTCGGCGGAAGCGGCGTTTGGCGCGGTGCGCGAGAACCAGCGCGTGCGCTATCGCGTGCTGCGTGTCGTGGTGCGCATCGGCGATTACAAGCAGGACAGCTACTACGGAATCGGGATGGGCGAGACCAATATCCTTCCGCTCGACGATGATCCGATCGCGCTGCGGCACCAGATCTGGCTCGCGACGGACGACGCTTACAAAGAAGCGGTTGAGGCTCTGACCGAGAAGCAGGCGGCGCTGAAGCAATTCAGTGCCGAAGCGACTCCAGTTGACGACTTTGCGAAAGCGCCCGTGGTGAGTGCGATCGACCCAACGGCGAAACTCCAGCTGGACGAGTCGTCTTGGAAGAAAACGATCGAAGACGCGACCAATTTGTATCGGGAATATCCGGATGTGCAGACCGTTTCGGCGTCGCTGCGATTTTCGGCAGTGAACGAGTACCTCATCAATTCAGAAGGGACGGTCACGCGCAATGGAAAGACGACGTATAGCGTGACGCTGAACAGCACGGCACAGGCCGACGACGGGATGCGGCTGAGCCGAAATCCGTACTGGATGGTGGCGAAAGCCGAAGAATTGCCCACGCGTGAAAAGCTCGTGGGTGAGTCGAAGAAAATGCTCGACACCCTGGTCGCGCTGCGCAAAGCGCCAATCGTAGAAGAAGAATACCGGGGACCTGTGTTATTCGCGCCCGACGCGGCGAACGATGTGATCGCTTCGCTGATCGGCACAAACGTCTTGGGACGGAAGCCCCAGCTTGGGCGGCCGAACCGGACCACGGGAGCTTTTGCGACGAGCTACAAGACGCGAGTGCTGCCGACGTTTCTGACGGTGGTCGATGACCCGACGTTGAAGGAGTTCGGCGGGAAGAGCCTCGTCGGAAATTATGACGTGGACGACGACGGTGTGAAGGCTCAGCCGGTCACCGTGGTCAACAACGGAATGCTGGTCAGCTATCTTGTGGGGCGCCAGCCGATTCGCGACTTCCCTGCTTCGAACGGCCATGATCGGGCCGGCGCGGGCGCCTTTCCGTCGCCAAGCCTCGGCGTTCTGCTGGTAAAGAGCTCGGATGCGAAATCGCCCGCCGACCTCCGGCAGAAAGTGATTTCGATGATCACGGAACAGGGGCAGCCATACGCTTACCGCGTGGAAACGATGGGCGCGGGCAATGCACCGCGATTGCTGTATCGCGTTTATCAGGATGGGCACGAAGAACTGGTGCGCGGAGCAGTGTTCAATGAACTGGATGTGCGCGCGTTGCGGAGCGATCTGATGTCGGTGGGCAACGACCCGCTGGTGAGTAATCGTCAGGGCGGGGTCGCGACGACAGTAATTACGCCATCGCTCCTTTTCGACGAACTGGAAGTAAAGCGCGCGGACACCAGCAAGGACAAGCTGCCGGATTACCCGGCGCCGCCGCTGCAATCGCAACCTTCGCCGAAGAAGTAACCAACATTTCACGCCGGTGCGCCGAATCCGTGGCGATGCGGCGGCATCCGTGTCATCCTGAATTTTCGTTATGTCTCCCTTACGCGAACGACTGGAAGCGCTCGGCCAAACGGCGCTGCTCATCTTTATTCTGACGTCTGCGGCGTTCTTGAGCGCGATCACGGCTATGCGCATTGCGATCCACGGCCGCGAAACGACCATGCCAAACATCATCGGGAAAAATGTCAGCGAGGCGAATCGCATGCTGAGCTCGCGCGGGCTGGTGCTCCGCGTTGCGGATCGCGTTTACAGCGATGAGCCGATGAATGTGGTCGTGCGGCAGACGCCCACGTCGGGACAGTTGATGAAGGTTTCGCAGCAGGCGCACGTTGTGCTCAGCCTCGGACAGCGGCAGCTGGAAGTTCCGCTCCTTGAAGGGAGTTCGCTGCGCGTCTCCAGGATCGAGCTGCTGCGTGCAGGCTTGCAGGTCGGCGAAGTTTCGAACGTGACCATGCCGGACGCGCCGGTTGACCAGGTGGTCGAGCAAACGCCGCGGCCGGGCGCCGGGGCGGCGACTCCGCGCGTGGATGTGCTGGTCTCGCAAGGCCCGCGCGACGCCGCATACGTGATGCCGCACTTGGTCGGATTGACCGAAGCTGACGCCGCAAAAAGATTGGACGCCGCCGGACTGAAGAAAAAGCTCAACTACGTGACCGCGCCGCAGTGGCCCCACGGATCGGTGATCGACCAGTCGCCGCTGGGCGGAGCGCGCGTCGGTGCCGCCGCGCCGGTGGAACTAACTGTGGCGAATTGACGTTGGTGCCCGAGCCTCAGAAAAACGCCAGTAAAGTTGCCGGCGATACCGATAAAAACGCCCGGCGACGGCCTCTTCCTGCAGTTTACTTCATCCAAAATCTTCCGCATGACGTACAGGCTTAGGTGTAACGATTCTGTCTTCGCTTGAGGGCAGAACTGCGCCATGACCTCTTTTGGAGTATGCTTTGGCGCGAAATTCGAATCGTTGAGGGGGAAAAGATTATGAAGAAATTGGGTTTTCTGGCACTTGGACTGGGATTGGCGCTGTGTACGGTGAGCAGCCGCGCGCAGCAAGCAGCGGCTCCGGCAAGTGGGCCGGTCGCGAATCCGGTGACGACCATGGTGAAGTCACAGCTTCCGCGGTTTGAGAAGAACATGGTCGGCGCGGCGGAATTGATGCCGCCGGATAAGTATTCGTTCAAGGCCACGCCCGAAAGCGCTTCGTTTGGGCATATGGTGGCGCACAGCCTGCAAGCGAACTACGGACTATGTTCGAAAATTTCCGGCACCGCGGCGCCGGAGGTCAAACTCACTGACGCCGATTCGAAGGACAAACTGGTGGCGGGGCTGAAGGAATCGTTTGAATTTTGCACGACCGCCCTGGCGAACGCCGACGATTCGAAGCTCGGTGATCCCATGACGGCTGGTCCGTTTCAGACGTCGCGAGCCGGCGTGCTGATTTTGCTCAGCGATGAGTGGTTCGACCACTATGCCGCGCTGGCGACGGGCCTGCGACTGAATGGCATTTTACCGCCGAGCGCGCAACCGAAGAAGTAAGACAGCCGCACGGACGATAGAACTAGATGGAAGAAATTTCGACAGGGACGCTGGAGTCAGCGTCCCTGTTTGATTTTTAGAACTCGGTCGGGAAGAACGTCTGATGCTGCATCAGGGCGGTCACAGCCGACGCCAGGTTTTGCCCCGCTTCACCCTTCACAACATAACCTTGTACGCCGATTTTCTGCGCCTCTTCCATCAGCTGGCGGCTCTTATGCATGGTGAGAATGAGAATGGGTGTCTTCGGTGTAAACGCGTGGATGCGACGAGCTGCGTCCAACCCGTTCATCAGGGGCATCGTTACGTCAAGAATGACCAGGTCGGGGACGGATTCCTTCACTTTTTCGACCGCTTCCAATCCGTTCGCGGCTTCGTCGCAAGTGTCGAGATCAACCAGCGACGCCAGCGTCAGACACACGCGTTTACGGATTCCGGGCTGATCGTCTGCCACCAGGATGCGCAATCGTTTTCCTTACCGACCTGAATTCTGTAACTTGCGGAGGTTTCTAGCGGAATGAGGACGCCAGAATCCAAGACACTGACCTGCGCGGGTCGATTGTCAGGTTCCGATATCAACTTTCCAATACAGGAAAGCCTGTATCGGATTTCGTTTTGTGCGCGGAAAGACAACGGGAGGCAACGGTCACGCTGCCTCCCGCCACTCGCATCGGAATGATTACTTCGCGGCTTTTTTGTGCAGGTCGGTGCAAACCGACATCGCGGTGTTCGGATCGACCGCGCTGTCGCCTTCTTCGATGTGCTGCACGATCCCGTTCTTGTCGATGACGATGTTGGCCCGCTGCGCCCATTGATACGTTTCGTTCTGGACGTCGTAGCCTTTGAGGATGCCGTATTCCTTCAGCATCTTCTTGTTCATGTCACTGAGAAGCGGGAACTTGATGTCGATCTGTTTGGCGAAGGCGGCGTTCGCTGCGGGACTATCCATGCTCACGCCAAAAACCTCGGTGTCGGAGAGATCAATCTTTCCTGCTGTTATTCCAGACTGCACGGCCTGGAGTTGTTTCGTTCAACCACCTGTAAATGCAAGAACGTAAATGGCGAGGAAGACGTTCTTCTTGCCTTTGAAGTCGCTCAACTTAACGTTCTTCCACTGATCGCTGAGCAACGTGAAGTCGGGCGCCGTATCCCCTACTTTCAGCGAAGTCTTGGCAAGCTCTTGCTTTTGAGTCTGCGAAATCGGTGCAGCCAGCGCTGTCGTCATGCCAAAGAGCAGGCAAGCTGCGAGCAAACGTTTCATTCTGCCTCCAGTTGGAGATGTGGAACGAGCTACGCGGCGACAATCATACGGCCCGCCGGATGGGCGGAAAAACATAATTTTGTCAATTTTCGCGCAGCCGTCTCTCGAATCGTTTTGCCAACTCAATTTCTTACGCTCATCATCCTGAGCCGTCCGAAGGGCGGCGAAGCTCGCCTCCCTCCTCCGCGCACTCGATGCCCTCGGCGCCGCCAAACTCCGCCCGCGAATCATGCTGGCTGGAATACAGCGTAGTGGGTAGGCCAAGTCTGGGTGAGGCGCGTAACGTAGATTCTGGGTACACGGCATGCCTCATTGGGCCTTCAGTTGTCCTGGTTGCAGCAAATCATTCGGCCACGTTCAAGTCTCATCCGAAGATATTTTGAGCTACTTCCTTCCCTTGAGACCCGAATTTGAGCCAGCAGAGCTTGAATGCCCTCACTGTAAGCACAAATCTGCGTACACGCGCGCCGATTACGTGTACAGCCATTGATTGCGAAAAGATAAAACCATGCAGGATTTTACGAGTTACGCGATGGGCGCACGAGTGGACGGGGAACTCGTGTTGATGTGTCCTTACTGTCATACGCATGCTGTCAAACGAGGGAGTGCAGAACCCCGTTTCGTGCATTCGGCTGGGATGGTCGAGATAGACGGTCGTTCCGAACTCACAGAAATCGCTTGCCCGAAAACTCCACTCACCTCACTGAGCAACACCACACTATAAGGCGGGCAAGCAGTACCGCCTCTCGGCAACACACTCAAAACCTAACTCCCGCTAAGTCGCATCACCGGCGGGTGGCCTATCCTTTGCGGTTTTGCAGATCGCCTTGGCCGACAATCCGCTCGAGGCCTTTGGGCATAGAGAAGCTTGTAAAAGACGCTAGCTCACCGGTAGCGCCGCCATCCCTGCCGTTTTTCTCTCAATTTCTTACGCTTGTCATCCTGAGCCGTCCGAAGGACGGTGAAGGATCTCAACGTTCAGTCCATCCGCAAAACGCAGCCGTCGCTCACCGGTAGCGCCGCCATCCCTGCCTGCGTTTTTCTCCAACCCTTGGGCCGACCATTCGAACGATCCTGCCCGGCTACCAGTCCTGAGTAGCCGCTTCAAAGTTGATCTCGACAAGTCTCCTAAAAGGAGTATCCTGTTGTCAGGCGAGAGTGCGACTGCACTTCTCGCCTTTTTCATTTTCCGGTTCAACGAAGCGCCGTAACCGGCCGCCGCGCTTCCGCTTATCTCCCTGATCTCGCCTGCGCCGAACCCTTCGGTCGCCGTCGCCGGAATCCACTTCCCTGGACTTCCATCATGAAAAGGAAACTACCGAACGCGGCACACGTGTGGAAACAGCTCGACGACTTCGTCGTGCCCAACCTCCGTCTCAACGTGATCGACCGTGCCGCCTATTCCCATCTTCTCCGCCACACTCGGCTCGAATGCCGCTATCGCCTCTGCTTCTCGCAGCTTTGGCTCGCCAAAGGCATCGGTGTTTGCCGTAACACCGCTCGTGCTTCCCTGCGTCGCCTTGTCGATCGGGGCGCTGTTCGCTTGATCGAAAACAGCTACGGCGGACACGTCGTCGAGGTATTGCTGCCCGAGGAGATTCGCGCTGCATTCACCGCTTCGCCTCAACAACCATCGCTCTCTCGCTCACCAAAGGCTTCGCCCGACTCGCGCGCCGCTGCGCCGCTACTCCAGGAACTCGATTTCTTCGCCACCCGTTCCCTGCGCACGGCCATCTATGCCCGTGAGGGACACTCTTGCTTCTACTGCCTGCGTCGCCTCAAGAAAACCACCCGGTGCCTGGACCACGTCATCGCGCAGATGCATTCCGGCCGCAACTCCTATCGCAACCTCGTTGCCTGCTGTATGGAGTGCAATTCGCGCAAAGCACAGAAATCCGCCACAGACTTCCTATGCAGCCTCTTCCGCGAGCGTCGCCTAACCACCAGCCAACTCGCCTCCCGCCTCCGCGCCCTCGAAGCCCTCGGCGCCGGCAATCTCCGCCCCCGCCTTCCGAAGACCTCGCTCAGGTGCGGGTGCCCCACCCTCGGTTTTTGAGGGTGGGTCTTCCTCTACGATCTTCCCTCAAACAAAGTCCACCTCAATCACTCCGGTCCCCGTCGTATAGTTCGACCAACTGCTCCACACCCACTCCTTCGGATGTCCAACCAGCTTCCGCACAACCGGATTCGCGTGCATGTACTCCAACTTTTCGTTCACCTTGCTCTGACTGTAAACGTTGAAGTCATAGAATCGCGCCTGCCAAAACGCTCTCGACTCAGTCTCGTCAAACGCACTCGCCGGTGCCCCACCCTCGGTTTTTGAGGGTGGGTCTTGCCTCTCTCCTTGCCGCATCTTCCGCGCAACCCGCTGCTTGAGCATCTGCAGCACCGTCGATACAGTTCGCTTCACTGGCTCGCCCATCAGCAAATGCACGTGGTTCGGCATTACCACGTATCCCACCAAGCGAAATCCGTATTCTCCCCGTACACGCTCCATCTCGGAGAGAAACAAGTCCCTCGCTCGTTTCGTCGCGAGAAAATCCCGCCGCTCATAACAACTGAACGTCAGAAAATGTAAGTCGCCGCGCCCGTAGTATCGTTTCAATCCCTTCGGCATAAGCCATCTCGCAGTTTAGAGAACAGCAAGACCCACCGTCACAATCCGAGGGTGGGGCACCCTTCTAATACTATCTCTAGACGTGCCTATACGGTATCACTACCGAATGAACTACCGACAGCCTTCGCCGTCTCCGGTCCACCCCGGGTGCCCCACCCTCGTTTGCTGAGGGTGGGCTCTTGCTCTCGAAAACTCGGGGGGGAGAACTCAGAAACGAACCCAGCGGACGGGAGGCGGGTGGCCTACCCTTTGCGGTTTTTGCAAAGAGTGGGCCCCTCTTCCACCGTCAATCGCGGAAGGACGCATAGGGTAGGCCACCCTCCATCTCATGCCTCAATGTAATGGCAATGAGTGCATGCAGGTGCCAAAGGATGTCGAAGTCAGAAGGGTGAGCCACCCGCCGCTTCAGTGAGCGGTCTGCCGAGTAGCGACGGCATCGATGGGCAACGCACCTGGGGATCGGAGTGTGCGGATATCCCGCATCGGCGGCTGGCCGAAGAAGCGGCTGTATTCGCGATTGAATTGAGTTGGGCTTTCGTATCCCACCTCGAAAGCGGCGCTGGCCGCATCCATACCGTTGTTTAGCATCAGGTTTCGGGCTGATTGCAGTCTCAGCTGCTTTTGATACTGAAGCGGGCTCATAGAGGTCAACATTCGGAAATGGTGGTGTAGCGTCGACACGCCCATGCTCGAGATTTCCGCGAGGTCCTCAACGCGCAGCGTCTTGGAATAGTTCGTAACAATCCAGGCGATCGCTTTTGCTGTTCGATGGCTTTGGTCACCGAGCGTTGCAACCGATCGCAAGCGAGCGCCCTCGGGTCCGCGCAGAATCCGATAGATAATCTCGCGCTGAATAATTCCGCTGAGAAAAGGAATGTCCTGCGGGCTGTGCAACAAATCCACCAGGCGGCAGCAGGCGCTCAAGAACTCCGGCGTCGTTTCGCCGATCGATATCGCGGGTCCGTCAGAAGGCGACTCGCCGAGGTGAATCTCCTCGCGACTTAGCAGCTCCCTCACCATCGCGATGTCCAGTTTGAGCGAGAGTACCAGGCAGGGCATTTCGTCTGTGGCTTTGGCCACCCAGCTCACAATCGGCAAATCCACCGCGGTCAGAAGATATTTTGACTCGCCGTAGATGAAACTTTTTTGACCAAGGTTTGCTTGCTTCGCTCCCTGAGCGACGACGAGGATGCCCGGATGATAGGTTGCCCGACACGGCGGTGTGGGCGACGTTCGCCGGTGGAGGCTTAGGCCGGGGATCTCCGTTATACGTTTCTCTTCGTCACCCACAAATGAGGCAATCTTGTGCGCAAGTTCCATGCGCAACGTTCGGGCTGGATTTGCCTTCACAGTGGCGCTTTCTTTGGATTTGTGCATTTTCACAGCCTGCAATTCGCTTCTAAAAATAGTCTCTTCTCCCCATGAATGCCATTGGCATTTCGCCCGACAAGAGGAATAGGCAATAAGTCGGCAGGATCGGGCTACCCGTCGACGAACCCTTACCCATAGATTCGAGGGTGTAAGGTAAATAAGATCAAGACGCGTCTGCTGGAGAGAGCCATGAAAACCTTCGCCCTGATTACGGGTCTATTTCTATTCACGATGATTGCGCAATCTCTGGACGCGCAGCAATCGCAACAGCCACCAACGGAAACGATTAAAACTGCCGCAAATCCTACACCCGAGCAAAAGGAAGTCATCGACCTCTCAAACACGAAATGGGATTGGATGGCCAACAAGAAGGTCGATTCCTTGGAGACGCTATTTGATGACAAATCCATGTTCACGCACATGGGAGGTACGTGGGGAAAGACCCAAGAGCTGGCTACGATTAAAAGCGGTGGCATCTGGTACAAAAAAGCCGTGGTTTACGCAGTGGAGGCGCGCATATTCGGTAACGCAGCCATCCTGCTCGAGGACATTGATCTGCAGGCAGCAGTGGGTGGGCACGAGGTCACCAATCCTTTTATGGTGACCGAGGTGTATACCAAGGAAAACGGAAAGTGGAAGCTCGCCCAACTGACGTTCTCGCATCTGCTCAGAGCGGTCAAAATGGATAGTAAGGGGAATTAATTGAAGAAGCGTTCACTCGGGAAAAGCGGACTCGAAGTCTCGGCACTGGGTTTCGGCTGCATGGGATTGTCGTCTGCCTACGGCCCGCCGGCGCCCCGTCCTGACGGCGTGAAGATGATTCGCACAGCCTTCGAGCATGGTGTGACCTTCTTCGATACGGCAGAGGCTTACGGCCCGTTCGCAAACGAGGAGCTTTTAGGTGGAGCGATCGCGCCGTTGCGTGATCAGGTGGTCATCGCGACGAAGTTCGGCTTCGACATTGATTTGAAAAGCGGAAAGCGAAGCGGAGGCCTGAATAGCCGCCCGGAACACATTCGGGAAGTCGTGGAAGCAATGCTGAAACGGCTGAAGACGGACACCATCGACCTGCTGTACCAGCATCGGGTTGATCCGGCGGTGCCGATCGAGGACGTTGCCGGCGCGGTGAAGGAACTCATTACGGCGGGTAAGGTGAAACATTTTGGGCTTTCCGAGGCAGGAGCGCAAACCATTCGCCGGGCGCACAGTGTGCACCGCGTCGCCGCCGTTCAGAGCGAATATTCTTTGTGGACTCGAGATGTCGAGTATAACGAGGTGCTCAGCACATGCGAACAGCTCGGCATCGGCTTCGTTCCGTTCAGCCCCCTCGGCGCAGGTTTTCTTACCGGCAAGATTGACGCGAATACAATTTTCGACCCTACCGACTTTCGCAACATCTCGCCGCGCTTCACTCCTGAAGCGCGGGCAGCGAACCAAGTAGTGGTCGATCTCTTGAAGGGCATCGCCGGAAAGAAGAATACGCCGCCTCAAGTTGCGCTTGCGTGGCTACTCGCCCAGAAGCCGTGGATCGTTCCGATTCCTGGGACGACGAAGATTCACCGGCTCGAAGAGAATCTTGGCGCTGTCGATGTAGAGCTATCCGCGACCGACCTTCGCAATATCGACGCCGCAGTTTCGAGAATTGAAGTTCAGGGACTGCGGTTGCCAGAAGCTGTTCTGAAGATGTCGGAACGCTAGTTCGGAAATTAGCTACTCTCGCCTTTACTCGCCCGATCACTTGGGTGAGATCCAATTAATCATTCTTAGCCGCGATCCCCAGAGGCAGCGGAGGGATAATCGGGGAAACTCGAGGACGGACGGGACGTTTCTAGATAGCCGCGCTACGGATGACAGGCTTAGCTAGCGCCAGGTCTTCTCTTGCAGAGGATCGAGGAACGTTTCGTCTATCCAGTAGTCCGTGTACTTCTTCGCGCGACCGACTTAGCGCAAATAGCCCCAGTTGTGGAGCTTGTCGGAATCTTCCGCCCAGCGATCGCCGACATCGGTGCGGTAGTACATGTTGGGAATGAGGATGTTTTTGATGCGGCTGTAGACCTGGGCCTGCGTCTGCTTCATCGTCTGCCCCGTGCCAACGACCGTGAGGACGACTCCGGATGTGCCGGCGATGAGCCACTGCCCATTCACTTGTTTCACGTCTTCGATGTGAACCTGCTCGGGCGTTCCCCGTTTGAAAACGATGGCGTTGTCTTTCGAAAACGATTCGAACGTCGGCTCGTCATCGAACGGGAACGGCGGGACGACGATGCGAACGCCAATCTGAAAGCCGCTGCGCGTCCGCCACTTCGGATCCTGACCGTTGGCTAGCTCCCAGAAAAAGTCGCTGATGGGCGTGAGCATGCCTTCCTGTTGAATGAAAATTGTCGGATAGCCGAAGCGCGAAGTGAACTCCAGAGGATAGATGCCGTTATTGTTGACGATGCAGTTGAGATCGATGTAGCCGACGTAGCCTTCCAGCGCGAGCTTGGGCTCCATCTTGAGGAGCGTGCGATAGAAGATGGCGTTGGGCTCGCTCCAGAACATCGACGTGCCCATTTCACCGGTCGGAGGGCCGACCTCGCCAGGAAACAATTTCTTGTGCTCGAAATTGATGTTAATGGGCGTTATAAAATGCTTGCCGTTGAAGAAGCCACCGACGGCGACCTCCACTCCGTGGATGCGTCGCTGTAACTGGAAAACCTTGATCTCGTCGCTGAACGCCTTTTTATACGCTTCGAGCATTCGAATGACGTCTTCGCCGTCTTCCTCTTCGCCGACGAAAAGGCGGCGCTTGACGTTCTGCGCTTCGCCGCTCGGCTTGATGACGTACCGGTCAGGATTTTTCTTAACGAACTCGATGGCCGGGTCGAAAGACTCGAAATCCTCGTACGGAATGATGTTGACGCCGGCTTTTTTCAGCTCTTCCTGGCCGAAAGAGCGATCGTCTTCGAGACGATCCGTATACTCGGTGCCCCCGATGACGGGCTTGCCGGCGTCGCGTAAAGCTTTCGCTTTCGCCCCCTGGCCGAGCGTGTCGTCAAAGACGACGATGTCGGCCCACTTCACGTCTTTTTCCCAGTCGGTCGACTTGGGAACGAAGCCGTCGGCGATGTCGCGCTCTTTTTCGTTGTCGATGTAATAGCGGACTTCGTGACCTTCTTTAAAGACCTGCCACGCGATGTCGCCGATGAGCGCGGAGAGTGAGACGAACAGAAATTTGCGTTTTTCCATTTTTTCGAGAGCCCACCCCTTGGCGGCGGGCAGCAACGAAAGTGTAGTGGCGGATGGGGCGCGGAATGTAACAGTTTGTTTAAAAAAGTCCGGGCGAGTTTCGAAGAAGTCGCCGATTGCAACAAACGCAGTGGCGATTCCGATTTAGCTCGTGGGCCGGATGATCCGGCCGCCGAAAAGCGAGAGGCAACCTTTTACGTCCGGCGCTGTCTCTCAAGAAAGACGACTGATCCGCGGTCGTGGGTCGGCCTAAGTTCAGCAAAAGATTGGGAAAATCCGGCTGACCTGTACTATCGTTCAGGTATACTGGCTGAGACTCGATCCCAGCTAAGAGCGGTCGGCCCAGACCCGAATGAACGCGAGTCTGACGCGGGGAAGCCACCGGCCAGTCCCCCACTTTGGGAGAGGTGCAAGCTTGCAACACGTTTTTCGAACGAAACCCGGAAAATTTCTGACTGCTTTGCTGTTAGCCGGTGGGTTTGCGACGCTCAGCGCAACCCATTGCGACGCCCAGATCCTGCCCCACAAAAAGAAACCTGTTGATAAGTCAACGTCAGCAGATAACTCGGCCGAGCCGGACAAGATTTTGTATGAGCGTGCGATGGAGGACATCAAGAAAGGCCGCCAGGAAGTTGGGCGCCTTAGTCTCCAGACGCTGATCAACACGTACCCTGACAGCGAATATCTGGCCAAGGCAAAGCTGGCGATTGCCGACTCTTATTATAAAGAGGGCGGATCGGCCAACATGACCCAGGCGATCCAATCCTACAAAGACTTCGAGATTTTCTTCCCGTTCCTCCCGGAAGCGTCCTACGCGCAGTTGCAGGTCGCGAATACGCATTACAAAGAAATGGCGAAGCCCGATCGCGACCGCAGCGAAGCCAAGATGGCCGAAGAGGAATATCAGACATTTTTGGAGAAATATCCGAAGGATCCGCTGGCGCCGCAGGCCGAGCAGCATCTTCGCAACGTGCAGGAGATCATCGCCGAGGGCGACTACAGAATCGGTTACTACTATTACGTAAAAGGCGACAAGCGCGCCGCGGCCGCCCGGTTGATCGCGCTGACAAAACGATATCCGCTCTACAGCAAATCGGACCACGCGCTCTGGATGCTCGGCGACGTCTTCGAACGTAGCGAACACAGAGAAATAGCGCAGCAATACTACGCGCAAATCGTCCGCAACTATCCGCTCTCCCCGCTGGTGGGCGATGCCAAGTACAAACTGAAAGCGTTCAACGTGCCCATCCCGCAGCCTGACCCGAAGGCGCAAGCCTGGATGGTCGCGGAACAGAACGCGCCGCGCGAACACGACAGCATGATCAAAAAGCCGCTGGCGTTGATTCGGTCTGGACCGCACACGGAGTTCGTCGCCGCCGCTCGCACGGGCGCGCCCAACCTGACGCCCGAGTCGGACAATACCTCGGCAACGGACATTTTGACGCCAGGAAATCGGTCAACGCTTGGCGCCACCGCACCCGCTGCTGGCAATGGATCGGTTGTCGAAGTCGTGACACCCGGCAGCCCTGGCAGCATCGGCTCAGCGACCGGCCCTGGCACCGGCACCCCGGCGAATGGCGCGTCCGGTGGAGACGCAGCTGGCTCAAACACGAGCGGTTCGACCGATGGAACCGCCGCGCAACCGAGCGAGGGAACCGGGACCAATCCGCCGGGAGCCACAGGCGATCCGAAGGCGGCAGCAGCGCCGGCTCCAGCACCTGCAGCAGCCGACCCCGCCACAAATGCCGTTACGACGACCACGACAACCGGCACGCCACCCAGCGGCGATGCGAAACCCGCGGACGGTTCGAATGCGGCGGCGAGCGGCACAGATGCCAACGCTAGCCAGGACTCTTCGAATTCGAATACCAACGGCAAGGAATCGAGCAGCAAAAAGAAGAAAGGGATCAAGAAGCTCGTTCCCTGGTAGTTGCCAGACGCTTCGAACGTCTAAGTTCGATAGCGAATACGATACTGTCCAAGAGCGCAGCTTCGGCTGCGCTCTTTGCTTTTCAGGCTGATTTTGCGCGGTTTTTCCTGCGCCTCGCCACGATTGTCTTTCAGGGTGTCCCCTTCCGACACACTTCTCCCCTCTTTGCGTTGACGCCTCCATACAGCGGTGCTTGAATAACGGAAGTCTGCCAACAGCGCGACTTTGCTATCGCTGCGTTGGGAGACGACCGGCTGTACGCAGTGGACGAGCCCGGCAGCAGAAATCGGGCGAAAAACGGGAAAATTCCCGGAGGAAGTTCGGTGGCCAAGATTCTGGTTGCGGATGACAACAGCAATATCCAGAAGATGGTGGGTCTCGCGCTCAAAGACCACGGAATAGAGGTGGTTGCGGTCGGAAACGGCGAAGCGGCCGTGCGCAAAATCGCCGATATTCGGCCCGACCTGGTGCTGGCGGACGTATTCATGCCCGTTCGAAACGGCTACGAAGTGTGCCAGTTTGTAAAAGCCGATTCGACGCTCTCGCATATCCCTGTGATTCTGTTGGTTGGCGCGTTCGATCCGCTGGACGAACAAGAAGCGCAGCGCTCCGGCGCAGATGGTGTCCTCAAGAAGCCTTTCGTTCCACCTGATCCCCTGATTTCGATGGTGAAGTCGGCGCTCGTTCGCGCCGGTGTTGCACATGCCGGATTTACGCCTGCGAAGCCTGTTGAGGAAGCACCTCCGCCGGTCGCCGAGCTTCCAGCGCCGCCACCGTCACCTCGGAAGATTTCGTTGCCTACGTTCTCCGAACCTGAGCCGGTCGTCGATGAAATTCCGTCGCGTCCTGCCGAAGTTAAAATTGATTCGGAACAGCAACCCGTCGCGTTTGGCAGCCTGCTCGGGACCGACGAAGAGGCGGAAGCAGAAACGGCTGTTACGGCGCGTCCTGCTTTGGAGCGTGATTGGCGCACAGAAGAAGTTGAGGAAGAAGAAGACGAAGAGGCCGAACCCAAATCATCGTGGCGGCGTGATGCCGGTGACGAAGAAGTTGGGAACGATATTCCTGCGCGCGAGGGCGGTTGGCGCGATTCGATTTCGAATGAGCAGCACGAGCCTGCTCACGCGCATGCGAAGCGCCATGAGTCTTGGTCGCCAACGCGTGAGAAACAGGATTTAGCGGAAGCGGCCGAAGCGGAAGACACCGTGGTGGCCACCGCCCCGATCTCCGACTTTCGAAATATGCCTGCGGCGCCCTTTTCAGGCGAAGCATGGGCAGCGGCGATTGAAGCAGGAAGCCCCAATAAGACCGCGGTCGCGGAAGCCGAGCATCCGGCGATTGTCGAGCCACCGCCGGTTTCCGATCTCGATACGCTCGTCGGTAGCGCGCAGCCGGCAGTCGAGACTTCGCCAGCGATCGAAGAACAGAATTTTGTGACGGAAGTGCCTGTACCGATGCCTGAGGCGGTGGCCGAGACCGTCGAAGAAAGTCACGCGACGTCGCCGGTTGAAGCGCGTCCCGAAGAGCAATCTGCGGATACGGCGCACGAACAGGCTCCCGACACTCAAACGCTCGTTTCCGAAGCGCCGCAGCCTAACGCTGCCGGGTGGTTTTCGACTCCACCGAATCCGTGGGAAGCGGAAGCTCAAAAGGCGAGCCGGTGGGCAGCGAAGTGGGATGAGCCTGTCGCAGCGGCTCCGGCGATACCAGAGCCGGAGGCTGTTTCTGCTCCCGACGAAATTGAAGTCGTATCCGGGGCTGTCGCCAGCGACGTTATCCCCGCCGCGGTTGAAACCGCGAGGGAAGAGGCTCACGGCTCAGCTGAGGTCGATATGAACGCCGTCGTCGAAAAAGTGATGGCGCGCATGAGCCCCGAGAAGCTGCATGAACTTACCCGCGATCTTCTGAAGCCGGTCATCGAAGGCATCGTACGCGACGAACTCAACAAGAAGTCGTAGTTCCCTAGCCAGCTTTACACAACTCCACTACCCAACCACACGTTGCGAGAGCGTTCTTTCCGTCGAATTGACCGCATTCGCGCGGCCTCGTATAGTCAAAGATTACCCTCTCGGTGCAATTCCAACCCGCAGAGACTAGAACGCAATCCACAGGGAGTTTTCGGCCGGAATGGCTCGCGAAATCGCCAAGGCTTACGAACCGCAGCGCATCGAACCGCGATGGGCGGAGACTTGGGTCAAGGAAGAATTGTTTAAAGCCGACCCGAGCAAGCCGGGCCCGGTGTTTTCGATCGTCATACCGCCTCCCAATGTGACCGGGTCACTGCACATCGGCCACATGCTCGATCACACCGAGATCGACATTCTGACGCGCTGGCACCGGATGTGCGGCTTCAACACGCTGTATCTGCCAGGTACGGACCACGCCGGGATTTCGACGCAACGCGTGGTGGTACGGCAACTCGCCGAGCAAGGCATCAACTATCGCGACCTCGGGCGCGAGGAATTTGTGCGCCGCGTGTGGGCGTGGAAAGAGGAAAGCGGCGGCACGATCCAGCGCCAGATGCGCGAGATCGGCGAAAGCTGCGATTGGACGCGCGAGAAATTTACGTTGTCGCCGGAATTGTCGCGTGTCGTGCGCGAAGTGTTTGTGCGGTTGTATGAAGAAGGGCTGATCTATCGCGACAAGCGCATGACCAACTGGTGCCCGGTGTGCCTCACCGTGCTCAGCGACCTGGAAGTGCTGCACGAAGAGCGCGCGGGACATTTGTGGCACATCAAGTATCCGGTGGCGGGCAGCAAAGAGTTTCTGACCGTCGCAACAACGCGACCGGAAACGATGCTGGGGGACACGGCGATCGCCGTGCATCCGGAAGACGAACGATACAAACATTTGATCGGCCGCAGCGCGATTGTACCGCTGGTGAATCGCGAGATTCCGATTATTGGCGATGAGATGGTGGATCGCGAGTTTGGCACTGGCGCGGTGAAGATCACACCGGCGCACGATCCGAATGATTTCGAGGCAGGGCGTCGCCACAACCTCGCGGAAATCGACGTAATGACCGACGACGGCAAAATGAGCGCGGCCGCCGGTAGTTACGCTGGGTCGGATCGCTTCGAGGCTCGCAAGAAAATTGTCGAGGACTTGAAGGGTCTCGGCCTGCTTGAAAAAGTCACCGATCACACGCACGCGATCGGGATTTGCGAGCGCAGTCGCACGGTGGTGGAACCACGCGCTTCGACGCAATGGTTCTGCAAGATGAAGCCGCTCGCCGAACCGGCAATCGCGGCAGTGGAACAAGGCAAAATCCACATCGTGCCGGACAACCGGCGCGAAGAGTTTTTCAACTGGATGCGGAATATTCGCGACTGGACATTGTCGCGCCAGCTTTGGTGGGGCCATCGCATCCCGGCGTGGTATTGCAAGGAGCACCATCACGTTATCGTGGCGCGCGAAACGCCGACGAAATGCGCGGAATGCGGCTCAGAACATCTCACGCAGGACGAAGATGTGCTCGACACGTGGTTCAGCTCGGGATTGTGGCCTTTTTCAACGCTGGGCTGGCCCGAGCAGACTCCTGATTTCAAGCGCTACTATCCGACGAGCCTGCTGATCACCGGGTACGACATTTTATTCTTCTGGGTCGCGCGCATGGCCATGCTCGGGATTCATTTCACCGGCGAGGTGCCCTTCCGCGCGGTGTACTTGCACTCGCTTGTGCGAACCGGCAGCGGCGAGAAGATGTCGAAGTCCAAGGGTACTGGGCTCGACCCGGTGAAGCTGAATCAGCAATACGGCACCGACGCGATGCGCTTCTGCCTCGCTTCGATGGCGGCGCCGGGCACGGACATTGTTTTGTCGGACGATCGGCTGGCCAGCGCGCGCAATTTCGCGAACAAGATCTGGAACGCTTCGCGCTTTCTCTTCATGAACCTCGACAAATTCGAGGAAAGCGGCGGAGCTTCCTTCGAACAACTGGCTGGGCCTGATGTTCGTGAGCAAGCGCCGTACGCCTACAAAGACAGCGTGCCGCTGATCGACGAGTGGATTTTCGAACGGCTGACGTCGGCCCGCGAAACGGTGAACCAGGCGCTGCGTAACTACCGTTTTCACGAAGCGGCCCAGACGATCTACCAATTTTTCTGGGGCGACTTCTGCGATTGGTATATCGAGTGGATCAAGCCGGACTTGCTGAATCCCGATCGCGAACGCGCCGAAGTGGCTTGGAAAAATCTGTTCGCCGTCTTCGACGACGCCTTACGGCTTTTGCATCCCTTCATGCCGTTCTTGACGGAAGAGTTGTGGCATCAATTGCCGCAGCGGCCGGGCGCCAAGTCCATCGCGCTGCAAGAATTCGCGACGAATCGCCGCAAGACCGGCGAAGAGCCGCGCGCCCACGAATTCGCCCTGATTCAGGACACGATCGGCGAGATTCGAAACATCCGCGCCGAGATGAAGCTCGATCCGAAAAAGAAGATCGCGGCGGAGTTCCACAGCTCGTACGGCTATATTCGCGACACGATCGAGCGCAACCGCGACGGCATTAAACGACTCGCTATCCTGTCGGATTTGAAGGTGTCCGCATCGAAGCTATCCGAGACCGGTGGAACCGTGCGTTCAACGGCGCGCTTCGATGTCCGCGTTGCGCACTCAACCGACGCCGTGGACGCCCACGCCGAGAAAGCTCGCCTGCGCAAAGAGATCGAAGGGCTGGAGAAGGCGATCGCTGCGAAGGAAAACCAGCTCGGCAATGCCACATTCCGCAGCAAAGCGCCCGAGAAGATCATTCAGGGCATGGAAGCGACGATGGCGGAACAGCGCCTGGAACTGGAAAAACTAAAGGCGCGGCTGCGTGACCTCTCGCGATGACGTGACGTGTTGCTGAAATCACGGCGCCCGCTCTTCCACAGGGAGCGCTTCACGATTCCCGGCTTTCGGGCTTACACTTCCCTCTTCTCATGGCCAAGCGCGCCGCTCAACAGCCACCACCCGGCACGACCGACCGGCGCATCGCTGCGCTGCTCAATCTTCTCGCCGAAAATGCGACGATCGTCGTCAGCGGTGCGCGCATCGCTCGCGAAATCGGCGTGTCGCGTTCGACGGTCTGGCGCTGGGTAAATCGCTTGCGCGAACTCGGCGTACGCGTGAAAGGCGAGCAGCACACCGGCTACTTTCTCGAGAGGGTTCCCGACATCCTCACACCCGACATGCTGCGCCAGCGATTGAAGGGCAGCATTTTCGGCAAGCGCGTGCACCATTTCTTCAAGGTTGATTCGACAAATCGCGTCGCGATGGACCTTGGCCATGCGGGCGAGCCTGAAGGAACCGTCGTGATCGCCGAAGAGCAAACCGCGGGGAGGGGCCGAGCGGGTCACTCGTGGCACTCCGAACGGGCCACGGGTATCTACGTCACCGTTCTGTTGCGACCTAAAATTTCTCCGGTACAGGCTTCCCTGCTGACGATGATGGCTGGGCTGTCGGCCTTTTCCGCGATCCGGGCGCAAAACGACATCGAACCCGACCTGAAGTGGCCGAACGATATTTTAATCGGTGGAAAGAAACTCGGCGGCATCCTCACCGAAATGCACGCCGAACCCAACCAAGTCCGTTTTGTAATCGTGGGAATCGGCATCAACGTGAATCAGGAGAAGTTTCCCGCCGATCTCAGTCCGATCGCCACCTCATTGCGCGTCGAAACTGGCAGGCCGCAGTCGCGACTTGAACTTGTGGTCAGGTTGCTGCGCGAATTCGAGACCGACTACAATCAGTTCATCGCCAAGGGCTCCGAGAGCGTGATTCGCAATTTCGAAGCCGTATCGAGTTTCACCCGCGGCGAGCGCGTGCGCGTGACGAACGGTCCGGAGAGATTCGCGGGCGTCACAGACGGACTGAGTCCGGAAGGTTTCTTACGCGTGCGTCCCGACGGACGGGGCGAATCCGTAACAGTAATCGCCGGCGATGTAACTTTAGATCGCGCGGTGGTAGCGCGGGCAAAGAAGCACGGCGGCGAAACCAACTAACGATCGGATATTCTGGCGGCAGCGGATGCTACTCACAGTCGATGTCGGTAATACGAACACGGTCCTCGGCGTCTTTCGCGACGACGAACTCATCGCGAACTGGCGCCTGACGACGGCGCGCGTCCAGACCGTCGATGAATACGGCGTGCTGACGCGCAACCTTTTTACCATCGCTGGTCTCGACGGCTCGGCAATCCGCGGCGTGATCATCAGTTCCGTCGTCCCACCGATGAACTGGACGCTTGCCGAAATGTCGAGCATCTACTTCAATCAGAAAGCCTTGTTCGTCGAAGCGGGCGTGAAAACAGGCATGGCGGTGCTCGTCGACAACCCGCTCGAAGTCGGCGCCGACCGCATCGTCAACGGCGTCGCTGCGTTTCACAAATACGGCGGCCCGTGCATCGTCGTGGATTTTGGAACCGCGATCACCTTCGACGTCATCTCGGCGAAGTGTGAATACCTCGGGGGCGTAATCGCGCCAGGACTCGGCATCGCGTCAGAAGCGCTCTTCGCCCGCGCCGCGCGTCTTCCACGTGTCGAGATCAAAGATCCGGGTCGCGTCATCGGCACCAACACCGTGAGCCACATGCAAGCCGGCCTCTACTACGGAGCGGTCGATATGGTGGACGGCATGTTGACTCGCATAAAGGCCGAGCTGAAAACACCAGCGACCGTGATCGCAACCGGCGGCCAGGCCCCGCTCGTGGCCAAGGGGTCAAAGCAAATACAACACACCGACGAATTTCTGACCCTGACAGGCCTGCGTTTAATCTGGGAAAAGAATCAACCGACCGACACGCACGGCAAAGCCACGGCGAAGCAAGCCGCACCACAAACGAAGAAAGCTTAGGTCACACATTGTCTCCCGACTCCGGCACCGCACCCGCAATGGACGGCTGGAACTACTTCAACTATTTCACCGAGATCGAGGAGTATTTCTGGAAGAAGCGCGGCGCGCACCTTCTGGTCTCGCCTCTCGACTGGGCCATCATGGAGACGTGGCAAAAAGCCGGCGTGCCACTCGAAGCCGTCCTGAAAGGGATCGACAGCGCATTCGAAAGTTATGGGCGCTCGCGACGCGGTGCGGGCAAGCCGCTGAAAAGCCTGGCCTATTGCACCGACGCTGTGCTCGACGCCGCCGTGGAGATTCAAGAAGCGGCCACCGGCGCCACGCCGAAAACGAAAAAGCCGGCCGCCGAGCCATTCTCTCGCGACGAACTTCGCGCCTACTTCGTTCGCAACATCCGACAGATCGCGGCCGCGGCCGAAAAACAAAAGCCAGCGAACCCGGCGTTAGCAGAGCGGCTGACCGAACTGACCAGTTCGGTAACATCGATCCTCTCGCTCCTCGAAGCTCCCGGCTCGCTCGACCTCGAAGACCTCGAACGCCGGCTCACCATCCTCGACGAAAAAACTCAGGCAGCCCTCATCCAGCACGCCGCCGAAGACCAGATGCTCCGGATCCGCCGGGAAGTCGACAGCCAGCTCACGCAATATCGGCGCAAAATGAAAGCGGAACAAATCGCGCTGGTTGAGCGACAATATATACAGAAGCGACTGCTGGAAGAATTTGGATTGCCAAGGCTGAGCCTCTACTACTTCTCCTGAGACTAGGTTTTTGATTCCAGGAATTCCCCACGCGCCCAACGGCGGAATGGATTGCATTTTATGTCAGATGAGTTAATATTATCGATTGAGAAGCTTGTCTACGGAGGCGACGGCTTGTCGCACGCCGACGGCAACACGGTTTTTGTGCCGTACGTCATTCCCGGCGAAGACGTGCGCGCATCCGTCAAGACAAAACGCAACAAGCTGATCTGGGCGAAACTCGAAGAGGTCACCAAGCCCGATCCGCGGCGCCAGAAAGCCCCCTGCCCTCATTTCGGCACCTGCGGCGGCTGCCATTACCAGCACATTCCAACGCCGAACCAGGTCGAGTTCAAAGAATCTATCTTGCGCGAGACTCTTTCGCGTCTCGGCCGCATTCAGTGGGATGGGCCCATTCAGATTCATTCCGCCGAGCCCTTCGGCTATCGCAATCGAGCCCAATGGGCTTTCCGCGACGCGAAACCGATGGCACTGGGCTACTTTCTGCCGGAAAGCTCGGTGATTCTGCCGATCGACACCTGCCCAATTTTGTCGCCGACACTTCACAATGCTTTCGAAGAGCTGCAAGACCTCGCGCGCGCCGGCCACATGCCGGAAAAACTGCAAGAGATCGAGGCCTTCGTCGATTCGAAAGACGAAAAGATTTCTCTCAACGTGGCGTTCGAACGCTTCCCCAAGCCCGCTGCCGAAATCGCCGCGATATTTCGAAACGCCGTACCTCAACTCGAAAGCTTACTTCTCCTTGACCAAAGTAAAGATCGCTTCGAACTCACCGGCCCCGGCTATCTCATGCACGAAGCCGGCGGATTCCGATTCCGCGTCAGCCATCTGTCGTTTTTCCAAACGAACCGATTCCTGATCGAAGATCTTCTTCGGACGATGACGGCGGGAGTGAAGGGCGACGTAGCTCTCGATCTCTATTCCGGAGTGGGCTTCTTCACGTTGCCGCTCGGCAAGGTGTTCAGCAAAGTCATCAGCGTTGACGCAAATCTCGCCGCGACAACTGATCTTTACGCCAACGCCGAAGCCGCGGGGGTGGCCGTGACCTCGCACAACGAGCACGCTGAAGAGTTCCTTCGCAAAACGCAGGAGAAACCCGATCTCGTAGTTCTTGATCCCCCGCGCGCAGGACTGGGCGCAGGCGCAGCCACCGCATTGCTTGCTCTCGGCGCGCCCGAAATCCGCTACCTCTCGTGCGATCCATCGACGCTGGCGCGCGATTTGGCGATCTTGACCGGCTCAGCGAAAAAGAAAGGCGACGAAGCAGTAGCAGCCGAGGCGTCGATTCGCTACGAAATCGCCGAAGTCCATCTCTTCGACCTCTTCCCGCAAACCTTCCACATCGAAACGCTCGTGCGCTTGAGACGCGTCCCGTGAAGGCGCCGGCCGTAGGCATCGTCGCAGCCTTCGTCTGCGGCATAGCGCTCGGCCTCTATCCACCGTTCGCTTCAATCAGTTCGTCGCCCGCGAAGCTCGGCTTGTGTTTTGCCGTGAGCGCCGCATTTGCAATCGTCGCGCTCGTTGTGTTGCGATCGAAAAAATTGCACGCTAGCGCAGGCGCTTCGCTTCTGTGCTGGCTCGCACTCGGCGTGACAAGCTCAGCGATCGCTCAGCAACCGCTCCCGCAAAATCACGTTACCCAACTCCTCGACCACAACCAGCTGAGTCTTAAAACGCCGCTGCGCTGGCACGGAGACCTTCGTGACGAGCCATCTCGCCTGCCGTGGGGCACCGGTTACGACATCGAACTCCGCGCTGTCGACTACCAGGGCGCCACCGTTCCAATTGCAGGCGGCCTCCGCCTCAGCAGCGCTCACCAGCTCCCGCCCGACACGACCCTCTTGGCTCGACTCCATGCCGGTGATGCAGTCGATGTCATCGCCGAAGCCAAACGCCCACCATTCTTTCGTGACGAAGGCGCCTTCGACCGTCGCGCCTATCTCGCCACTCAAAACATTGATCTCATCGCCACACTCCGCTCACCGAAGCTTCTGCAAAAAACGTCCGCAGCCTCATCGCAAACAATCAGCACTCGCGTCGCACAATTCCGCGCGGGAGTCCGCGACGAGATCGACACTCTCTTCGCCACCAATCCGCAATCCGCCGCCACTCTCCGCGCGATGCTCCTCGGCGACCGCACGTTCGTCGATCGCGACGAATCCATCGCGTTCCAGAAGACCGGCGTCTTCCACATCCTGGTCGTGGCGGGCCTACACGTCGCCGCGCTCGCGGTGCTGATTTTCTGGATATCGCGCAGACTGCGCTTCACGCCGACTCTCACGATCATTTTCGTCGTAGCAGTCCTCGCGGCCTATGTCGCCGTCGTCGAAGTCCGCGCCCCCGTGGTTCGCGCCACGCTCATGGCCTGCGCCGCCGTCCTCGGCGGATTCTTCTATCGCCGCCTCGACCTCTTGAATTCCGCCGCCCTCGCGGCCCTCGCTATCCTGATCGTGAGGCCACTCTCCATTCGCGACTCCAGCTTTCAGCTCAGCTTCGTGGCCATCGGTTGCATCGGCGGCCTCGCCATCCCCTGGCTCGACGCAACGGTGCAGCCATATGCCCGTGCCCTCCGCGGTTGGCGCGACGTAACCCGCGACGCCGGCCACGAGCCACGCGCCGTCCAATTCCGACTCGACGTCCGCGCAACGCTCCGCTGGATCGCGTCGCATTCGCCCACGAGAGCGGGGACCACAATCCAAGACTCACTCGCCGGCTCTCTCGCAATCACGTTCCACACATGGGAGCTCCTCGCCCTGACCCTCGTTCTCCAGCTAGGGATGCTCCCGCTGATGGCCGCCAACTTCCATCGCATCACGCTTTCATCTCCCGCTGTAAACCTCGCCGCCGTCCCCATTACGGGCATCATCGTCCCTTGGGGATTTTTGACACTCGCTGCTGGCCTCATCTGGCCGCTATTGGGGAAATTGCTCGCCGCGCCCCTCGCGCTGCTCACCACACTTTTGATCCGCACCGTCGATTGGTTCGGGTCCCTCCCGCACTGGAGTTATCGCATTCCAACGCCACCTCTATGGCTGACGATTGTTTTCTTCACCCTGGTGATGGGAACCGCAATCGTGGCGCGGTTAAACCTCGCACCAGCGAGACGCCAGGGACTCATGCTCCGCGCTCTGTCGGCAGGGTTGATCGCAACGGCGCTACTCGTCGCAACATTCCCCTTCCCACCGACTCACGCTGCCGGCCACCTTGAATCGAACATCCTCGACGTCGGCCAAGGCGACTCCATCTTTCTCGTCTCTCCCCACGGCAAAACAATGCTGATCGACGGCGGCGGCGCCTTCCGCGGCTTCCCTGGCCGCGAAGAACACAACGGCACCGATCCCGGCGAGGAAGCCGTCTCGCCCTACCTCTGGTCACGCGGCTTCAAGCAGATCGACGTCGTCGCGCTCACTCACGCGCACCAAGACCACCTCGGCGGCCTGACCGCCGTCCTCGAAAATTTCAAAGTGAATGAACTCTGGATCGGCCGCGAAGTCGATTCGCGCGCCTTGTCACAACTCGAAGCCGTTGCAAAACAACGCGGCACTCAAATCAAACACGAAATCCGAGGCGAAACTTTCGCGTGGGACGGCGTCGAAGGCCAATTCCTCTGGCCAGAAATCGCCGCCACAGAAATAGCCCCAAGCGCGAAAAACAACGACTCGCTGGTCCTGCGCCTAAAATTCGGCGACCGCATCTTGCTCTTCCCCGGCGACGCAGAAAAAGCCGTCGAACGCTCGATGCTCTCCGAAAACGACGAAGCCACGATCCACGCCGACATCCTCAAAATCGGCCACCACGGCAGCAAAAACTCCACCACGCCCGACTTCCTCTCGGCCGTGAATCCTCAAATTGCGATTATTTCTTCTGGAGAAGGAAATCCCTACGGCCACCCGAGTCCCGAAGTCCTCGATCGCCTGCAAACTGCCGGGGTCCGCACGCTGCGCACCGACACAGACGGCGCAATCCACATCCTCACCGATGGCAAGCGAATCGACGTCACCTGCTTCGTCGCCTGTCCCGCTCCGAACGGTAGCGATGGCATCCTGCCGGCGTCCTTCCGCCCCGTCCAGGTGACGCCGAAGCGATAGCGCGAACTACTTCCTCAATGACCAACTCGCAGCCGCCACTCGACCACCAGCAACATGAGCAGCAATAAAAACCCAATCGCTGCGCGATGCTCCCGATTCTTCTGATACTGCTCAAACGAAAACGCCCCAGCGGCTCCGCTCCCCAGCTTCGCCGCCGTCAAACGCGGAAAAAACAGCGGCACCGCCTTCGCATACGCATCAAACGCCGCCCCGTGATGAAAGCGCAGCTCGCCCTCTTCCCGCCGCATCACCACCGAATAGAACAGCGCGAAATACCCGACCAGCAGCGCCGCCGCAATCCACGAATTCATCGCCACCGCCGCGCCCACCGTCAAGATCGCGCTCCCAAAATAAAGCGGATTCCGCGTGTGCGCATAAGGCCCACTTACAGTCAGCATCTCTTGCTTATGCAAATGTCCCGCAGCCAGCGCTCTCACCCACAATCCGACCAATCCAACAACTCCGCCAATCGCAATGCTCCGCGGCGTCGGATGCGCCAGCAAAAGCACCACGACAGCCAACAGGTAACCTACGCGCACACGCCAGCGCGCAAAAAACGTCGCCCGCAGTGGCGGCCTTGCCGATTCGCCGCGGTTGTCCGAATTTCCCGCCACTTCACTCACGCCAGCGCACCGATTCTTCGCCGCACCGCTTCAAACACCGCGTCCACCTGAATCGCCAGCATCGACGGATCGACTACGTTGTTTCGACTGTGCGACGTCGTACTTCCCTTCGCGCGCAAAACGATATCCCCCGCGCAAGGATCGGTATCGCGCGCCTCGCCCGAATCCAGAATCGGATCTCCTGTCACAAGCGATGGATTCCGGTAGGGTCCATTCCGTGCGGGATCGGTCGGCCCGTACAACGCGACCGCGGGCGATCCCAACGCAATCGCCAGATGCAACGGCCCCGTATCACCCCCGACAATACACACCGCGGATCGCAATAGCGCCATAAGCGGCCCAAGTTCTGTGTCCCACAGCAAAGGTTCAGCGCTACCGCTCGCAGCTTTCACAGCCGCGACGAGATCGTTTTCGCCCGGCCCGTAATTCACGACGCAGCGCAATCCGAAAGCCTCTCGAATTCTCTGGCACAGCTCGCCAAATCGCTCCGGGGGCCAACACTTCGCCCGCCAGCCGCCACCCGGACTCAGAACAACGTAACGATCACCGATTCCTGCGCGCGAAAGCTGTTCTCGCGCCTTCGCAGCGCTGTCGCTCGAAATCGAAAGCTTCACGTGACCGACGCGACGCCGCGCCCCCGCGCGCCGCGATAATTCCCCATTCTGATCGGCGATATGAATCGTCTCGGCCTTCACTTTTTGGTTGTAGAGAATCGGCACTCCGAACTCGCGAATTGTGTCCGAAGAATACCCAATCCTTCGCTTTACGCCGCCCAGAAACGGCAGCGCCGCTGACTTCCACAATCCCTGATAATCAATCGCTGATTGCCACTCCGCAGCGCGGATCCCCGAGATCGCCGCGCGCACCGACCCCAAGTCGCGCGACTCCACATTTCGAATTTCCGACGCAAGGCCGCTGCTCTCGACAAGCCCGCGCCATCTCGGATGCGTCAGCCAAACAATCTCACTGGCAGGAAACGAATCGCGCAGCGCCGCCACGGCGGGAAATGTATGTACGATGTCCCCCAACGATCCCAATCGCACGACCAGAAAGCGCGAATCAGGCATGCGGCGCCTTGCGCACAGTCTCGATAAATCCCCGCGTCGAATGATCCTTTGGATCGCCTACGATCGCGACGCGAATTCCGAGCCGCGCCGCGAGCTCGCGCTCCGGCACGGTGTCCGCTGAATAATCCGTGCCTTTCGCATGGACATCCGGCCGCAACAATTCCAGCAGCGGCTCGACATTCGGCTCGCTGAACAGCACGACGTAATCCACCGCCCGCAGCGCCGCAACCAAGTCGGCACGCGCTCCTTCGTCCAGGATCGGCCGCCCCGGTCCCTTCAACCCGCGCACGCTCGTATCATCATTCACTGCCACTACCAATACGTCCCCCTCGCGCCGTGCGCCTTCCAGATAACGAACGTGTCCCACGTGCAGCGTGTCAAAGCACCCGTTCGCAAACACAACGCGCTTTCCGTTGCGCCTCCGCTCCGCAATCGCTTTCTTCAGTTCCTGGCGCGACACAACTTTGGACGCAGAGCCGGTCATTTCTACGCTTCCGCTCCCGAAGCCTCAGCCCGAATCACCGCAAGCAATTCTTCGCGCGACACTGTTGCCGTCCCTCGCTTCATCACCACGAGCCCGCCTGCAATATTCGCGATGTGCGCCGCCTCCAGCGCCGAAGCGCCCGTCCCCAGCGCCAGCGAATACGCCGCCAGCACCGTATCGCCAGCGCCCGTCACATCCACCGCCTGATTGCTCCCATGGATCGGAATGTGAATCGCGCGCCCCGGCGATTCGAACAGCGCCATACCGTCGCGTCCACGCGTGACCAACAACGAATCCATTTTCATCGTGGAAAGCGTCGCACGCCCGCATCGTTCCAATTCCGCTACGTCTCGGCCGATCGATGTGTGATGTAGCGCCTCCAACTCCGCCTCGTTCGGCGTAGCCGAAGTCACGCCCGCCTTCGCATACGAACTCAATCCGTACCGGCTATCGAGCGTCGTCACCAGCGATTTCTTTTTCGCGACGGCATCTCGCACCAATTCCGGCGACGCCACGCCAAATCCATAGTCGGATACCGCCAGCACATCCGCGCGTCGCAACTTCTCTCGCAAAATTCCTGCGATCTTCGCGCGTACATTCGCCGGCAGCTCCATCTGCGGCTCGCGATCCACACGCAAAACCTGCTGCGCCACCGTGTGCGCCCATCCCGCCAGGAATCGCGTCTTCGTCGGCGTCGTAAATCCCTTCACGCGCACCACACCAGACAAATTCATCCGTCTTTCACGAAAATACGCGACTAGCGCATCGCCCGCGTCGTCTTTCCCCACCACGGTAACCGGCAGCACCTTCGCGCCCAACGCTGCAAAATTATTCGCTGCGTTTGCTCCTCCGCCCGGCACCAACTGCGTCTCGCGATGCCGCAAAATCAAAACCGGAGCCTCTCGCGACACCCGCGAAATCTCTCCAAACTGAAATTCATCGGCAACAAAATCGCCCAATACCACGACCGTCTTGCTCGCAAACTGCTCGACGCGGTCCGCCAGCGCCACCAGATCGACGGAAGTCGAGCTCGCCGCCGTCTCCCCAGGTTGCGTTCGCGATCGCTTCATCTCGTCTGACCCACGCTCTTCAAAATCCACGCGACCGCATCCGTCAAATCATCCGCCACAAAATCCGGCTGCCGAATCCATCCTGCGCCATTCACTCGCAAGTCCTCATCACCGTATCCCGTCCGCACCAGCACCCCTTGCCCGCCATTCGCTTGCGCCAACTCCACATCACCGTACCGATCCCCCACCACAAACGACCTCGCCAAATCTACACCATGCTCGCTCGCCGCTTGTCGAATCATCCCCGGCTTCGGCTTCCTGCACTCGCATTCATCTTCGGAAGTGTGCGGGCAATAATAGATCGCCGTGAGATGCGCGCCCGCCGCAGCGAGTTGCTGCACCATCTCCCGGTGCACAGTCTGGACCATCGACTCCGCAAAAAATCCGCGGCCCACACCCGATTGATTGGTGACGACGATCACCGGCAGGTTCGCATCGTTCAATCGACGAATGGCCCCCGCTGCGAACGGAAACATACGAAATTGGCTGACGTCATTCAAGTACCCGACGTCTTCCGAAATAGTCCCGTCTCGATCCAGAAAAACCGCAGGCCGCGACAACCCCGCTTCAGACAGGACGCACCTCCGCGCCGGCGCCCGCACCCGTCCCAGCGGGCCAAGCTCGTGCCGCTGCCGTCACGCTCTCGGACGAAACGCGCGTCATACACCGATGATCCGTCGGACATCGCCGCAAGAAACAGGGCGAACAATACGGCTTCTCTTGGACGATCGTGCACTTCGGCGTCACCGGCGCCGTCCCGAACGGATCGGTCGGCCCAAAAATCGCCACCACCGGCAATCCCACTGCCGACGCCACGTGCATCGCTCCCGAATCGTTCCCGATAAAAAGTTGGCATCGCGACAGCAGCGCCGGCAATTCCGCAATCGCTGTCTTCCCCGTCAAATCAATCGGCTGCCGCTTCATGTGCGCAACAATCGCGTTCGAAACCGCCGTCTCCCCAGCCGTCCCAAACAAAATAATTTCCGCGTCCGATTCCGCCCTCAGCCGATTCGCCACCTCCGCGAACCGCTCCGGCAACCAGCACTTCGCCGACCCGTACGAAGCACCCGCGCCAATCGCCACGCGCAGCGTGCTCCCGCTCCCGGGACGCGACTTCACACCCGCCGCAATCAACCTCTGCTCCGCCGCTTCTTCGGCCTCGCGTGAAACACTCAACGAAATCTCGCTCTCCCCCTCAACGCGCTCCACCCAACCCGCGCGCCGCACCAACTCCAAATAATAAAATTGCTCGTGCGCCGGGATCTCTCCCGCCTTCGGCGCCGCAATCGACTTCGTCAGCAAAATGCCGCGCCCATCCCGCGCATACCCGATTCGCTCCGGAATCCCCGCGCGCCACGCGAGCCACGCCGCATCAAATGCATTCTGCAACAGCAGCGCCGCATCAAACTTCCCCGCACGCAATCGCGAAGCCAGCGCTTCTCGCCCGCCAAATCCCTTCTCCGCCCCGCGAGGATCATACGCAATCAACTCATCACAAATGCTCTGACCCCGATAAATATCCGCCACATAAGGCCGTGCCACGATCGCAATATGCGCGTCCGCAAACTTCTTTCGCACCGCGCGCAGCGCCGGCAACGCCATAATTGCGTCGCCTACCCAGTTCGTAGCTCGCACCAAAATCTTCACGCCGCTGCCCCGCGCCGCCGCGCACGCAATACGCGCTCGATCGCCGCTACAAACTCACTCTCTGCCGAAATCACAAAATCAATCACCGCCACCCACACCGGCCGCCGAAACGCTCGCCCCGCAAGCGCAAGATTCACCGCATCCTTCTCCGTCGTCACAAAATCCGCCGCGGAAACTTTGTCGGCTTCCACCTCCAGTCGCTCCACATCCAGGTCGGAGTACACGTGATGGTCGAGAAATGCTTTCTCCCCAGCAAGCTCCACGCGCCAGCTCACCAAATCCGCAAAAAATGCCTCCGGATTTCCAATCCCGCAAAAGGCAAATGACGGCGACCTGTTGATCGTGCTTCCATACTTGGAATCTGATGGCCCCGCTCCCAATCGCCGAAATTCCACCAACCGCGTCTGCGTGAAAAAAGTGGCCCGCCGATTCGAATCGATCGCGCCGATCGGCACCTTTTCCGCATTCCTCGACACCACCAAAATATCCGCACGCCGCGCACCCGACACCGGCTCGCGCAACGACCCCGACGGCAACATCGACTCGCTCTTCAAATCCCGCGATCCATCCAACATCAAAATATCCAGATCCCTCGCCAATTCTCGATGCTGAAACCCATCGTCCAGCAAAAACACATCGACGCGCTTTTCAGCTTCCAACTTCGCTCCCGAAGCATATCGATCCGCCCCTACTCCAAATCGAACGCCATCTCCCAACCGTCTCCTCAGCAACTCGATCTCGTCGCTCGTCCCGCGCGACCCCTTATATCCGCGGCTCAAAATCGCCACGCTTTTCCCTTTCGCCAAAAACCGTGCAGCCAGCCACAACACCATCGGCGTCTTGCCCGTCCCGCCCGTCGTCAAATTTCCGACGCTGATCACTGTTCCGTTCAATCTCTTCGCCTTCAGCCAGCCCGCGTCATACATCGAATTCTTCGCGCGCACCACCCATCCATACACAACCGACACCGGCCACAGCGCAATCGCCAACCCGCGCGGAATCCGCGTCACGCCGGCCGCCCCAGATACTTCGCGATCTCCTCCATCGCCCGCGCCGTCGCCCCGCGACTTTCATCCACCAATCTCTTCGCCGCCTCGCTCATCCCACGCGCCCGCTCCGGGTCGCGCAGCAACTCGATCCACGCCACGCCCGCATCTTCCGGACTCTCCACCTGCACCGCCGCCTTCGCCGACACAAATCGCGCCGCCATCTCCGCAAAATTTTCCATTGACGGCCCAAACACCGGTATCTTCCCGAACGCCGCCGGCTCCAAAATATTGTGCCCGCCCGACTCCACCAGCGACCCACCCACAAACGCCCCGTCCGCCAGTCGATACAACGACGCCAACTCCCCAATCGAATCCAGCAGCACCACCGTCACATCTGCCGAAATCGCAGCCGCCCCAGAAGCCCCGCTAGCCGCCCCATTCCCGCCAATCTTCAACTCCGACCGACGCACAAACTTGCGTCTCGACTCCTGAATAAAATCCGCCGCCCGCTGAAAACACTCCGGCTTCCTCGGCGCCAGCACCAGCAGCGCATTCGGAAACTCCCCCTGCACCACGCCAAACGCAATCAACGCCAGCGGCTCTTCACTCGACACCACACTCCCCGCCACAATTAGCGGCCGCCGCCCCGATCGCTCCACCTCGCCCGCCAGCCACTCCGACATCGGCGTCGCATCCGGCACCGCCTGGTCATACTTCAAATTTCCGCTCACCACCACGCGCTCCGCCGGCGCGCCCAGCTCCCGCACCCGCTCCGCATCCCGCGCACTCTGCATCAAAAACGCCCGCGCATGCCCCAGCGCATCACCCAAAAAAGGCCGCAGATAAAATCCCGCCCAACCAAAAAATTTCTGGTATCGCGTAAACGACTTATCCGAAATCCGCCCGCTCACAAAAATCACCGGCACATCACGCCGGTCCGCCTCGCGCAAAAAATTCGGCCAGATCTCCGTCTCCAACACGATCACCAGCGCCGGCTTCACGGCATCCAGCGCCCGCCGCACGCAGAACGCCCAGTCGAACGGAAAATAAATCACCGCGTCGGCCGCCTTCACCCGCTCGCGCGCCAACGCCTGACCCGTCTGTGTTGTAGTGGAAACAATCAGCGGCCGCTGCGGATACGCCGCTTTCAATTTCTGCGCCAGCGCCACTCCCGACAAAACCTCCCCCACCGACACCGCATGAATCCAGATCGCGCCCGCGCGCTCTCGACTTTCGTTGACGGTTCGTCCCTCGCGAATCGCCGCCATGGCATCCAGCCCCGGAAACGACCGCCCCAACCGCTCGCCCAAATTCGAAAGATACTTCCCCTGCCTTAACCCCTTCCAAATCCAAATCGGCGAAAGCACCGCCGCAGCCACCGCCATCAAAAAACTGTAGACGAAATACACTCAGTCAAACTCCCGCACTCTCTTGCGACGATTCTCTTGCCTTTATAAGGGCGGGCCTTGCTCCACCCGACCATTGCGTCTTGTCGCCACGTCTCCGTTTGCCACAATCATGTAGGGCGCAGCATGCTGCGCCCCAAACGCCCAGTCGTAAACAATCGTCGTCTCTGAGTTCTGAGTGGCCTCGCGCCAAAACCCCGCAGGGCAACCCCGCTCTTTCCCCAGGAATCTCAGGCGACAATATGAGAAAGGATTATTATAACCCGATGCGAAACCAGGTCCTCGCGCACTTCTCTGCCTGCACCATCACCATCATTACCGCCGCGAGTCTCCTCTCGCCGCCACGCGCCACAACCGCGCCTCGACAAGACTCTCTCAAAGCCGCATCCCTCGAATCCCACGAAGGTCTTACCGTGTCGGCTCTCCCGTGGACCACCGCGTCCCAATACAAAGAAAAATTCCCCAAGAAATCCCCCTTCGACGGCGGCGTCCTCGCCGTTCAAGTAAATTTCCGCAACGACTCCGACGAATCCCTCCGCGTCAATCTCCAGGCAATTCGACTCCAGGTCCAGCTCGACGAAGACCATCGCCAGGAAGTGCCCTCTCTAACTCCCGAGCAACTCGCCGACGCCGCTCTCAAACCGAAAACAAAAGATCCCACCGCATCACGTGGCCCGCGCCTTCCTGTCCCGCTTCCCACCAAAAAAGGTGGCCGCGACAAACACTGGGACGAGATGGAAAAAGAAGCCGACGCCGCCCAAATCCCCACCAGCGTCCTCGCCCCGCACAGCACTGTCCAGGGCCTCCTCTACTTCGATCTCGGCGGCCAATTCGATCTCCTCCAAACCGCCCACCTCTACATCCCCCAAATCTCCAAAATGAACCACACCGGCACCCTCACCTATTTCGACATCGACCTCAGCCGGCACCAATAACTCGCGGCAACATCGATCGGCTCGTCGCCGGTGGCGGCGGCGTCGCGTCCGCCGCCCACCGCCCAAACTGTCATCCTGAGCGAAGTGAGCCGACGCTTTTTCTCCCGCGTTCGTTTCTGACCGAAAGCGTCGGCTCACGGAGCGAAGGATCTCAGCGTTAGAGGCAACCACAACCACGACGACGTGTGACGTTTTCCACCGCCCGTTCCAAAACGAAAACGCACAAGGTTTGCGCCCTTCTCCCCCATCCTCTAAAATGATTCAGCGAAATCATTCCGACGACAACGTCGCGCGCGACCCACACTCCGAAAACAAAATGCAAAATCTCCTGGACCAACTCAATCCCGAACAGCGTCGTGCCGCCGAAACCACCGAAGGCCCCGTCTTAATCCTTGCCGGCGCAGGAACCGGCAAGACTCGCGCCATCACTTTCCGCATGGCCAGTCTCATTGCCAACGGCACTCCCGCCGAATCCATCCTCGCCGTTACGTTCACCAACAAAGCCGCCGAGGAAATGCGTACCCGCGTCGCCGATCTCCTGCTCAAAGCCGGCGTCCCGCCCGCCACGCCATGGCTCTCGACTTTCCATTCGCTTTGCGCCCGCCTTCTCCGCCGCGAAGCCGCCGCTGCCGGCCTCCCCAAGGATTTCGCCATCTACGACACCGACGACCAGCTCTCCGCCGTCAAGCTCGCCATGGCCAAGCTCAACATCGACTCCGAGCAACTCACTCCGCGCAACGTTCTCAGCGCCATTAGCAGCGCCAAAAATCACGCCCTCACTCCTGAAAAACTCCGCTCCGAGGCTATCGGCCAGGATGCTCGCAAAGTTGCCGACATCTACGCCGAGTACGAACGCCAGCTCAAACAAAGCAACGCGCTCGACTTCGACGATCTCCTCCTCCGCACCGCGCGCATGCTCCGCGAAAATCCCGCCGTCCGCGAAAAATGGCAGAACCGCTTCCAGTATCTCCACGTTGACGAATATCAGGACACCAACCGCGTCCAGTACGACCTGATGCGCCTGCTTACCAACTCCAAGCAAAATCTCTGCGTCGTCGGTGACGAAGATCAATCCATCTACCGCTGGCGCGGCGCTGATGTCTCCATCCTCATGAGCTTCTCGCGCGATTTCGGCAACGCCAAGGTCATCAAGCTCGAACGCAACTACCGCTCCACACAAAATATTCTCGACGCCGCAGGCGCCGTCGTCGCCAACAATCCCGATCGCCTCGGCAAATCTCTCAGCGCCGAAAATGGTTCCGGCCTCAACCTAAAGTACTTCGAAGGCCGCGACGCCTTCGCCGAAGCCGAATTCGTCGCCGGCGAACTCACCAAGATCCTCGACGACGATTCCTCGCTCACCTGCGCCGTCGAATACCGCACCAACTTCCAGTCCCGCGCATTCGAAGAAGTCTTCCGCCGTCGCGGCATCCGCTACAAACTCGTCGGCGGCTTCAGCTTCTACAACCGCGCCGAAGTCAAAGACGCTCTCGCCTACGTCCGCCTCGCGCTCCATCCCGAAGACGATATCTCTCTTCTCCGCGTGCTAAACGTTCCACCACGCGGCATCGGCAAGACCACCGTCGACGCCCTCCGCGAAACCGCGCGCATCGACAACACTCCCCTCTGGGACGCCATCAACAAATTTGTCTCCGGCGAATCCGGCGGCCGCGCCGTCGCTCCTCTTCGCGCATTCCAGGATTTAATCGCGAAGCTGCAAGACAACTATCTGAAGATGGATCCGCCCGAATTTCTACGCAGCGTCCTCGAAGACACCGGCTACATGGAGATGTTGAAGGACCGCAACACGCCCGACGACGTCGCCCGCATCGAAAACCTCGAAGAGCTTTCGCGCGCCATCGCCGAAAGCGAAGAATCCGGCGAAGATTTCAGCGACTTCCTCGACGCCGCCGCTCTCGTCAGCGACGCTGACCAATACGAAGACAAACCCGGCGTCACCTTAATCACGCTCCACAGCACCAAGGGCCTCGAATTCGATCACGTCTTCCTCACGGGCATGGAGGAAGGCATCTGCCCCCACAGCCGCTCGTTCGACGACCCTAAAGGCATCGAAGAAGAACGCCGCCTCGTCTACGTCGGCATGACCCGCGCCCGCAAATCGCTCACACTGACTCGCGCTGTCTATCGCCGTATCTTCGGCAACGAGCAAACTCTTCGCGCATCGCTTCCGTCGCGCTTCCTCGCAGAAATTCCCAGCGAACTCGTCGACACCGTTCGCGGCTCCATGGCCGAAATCGGCCAGACCCGCCGCTACGAACCCGATCCCGAATACTCCTACTCCCCCGAAGAATTCGCCCGCCGTGTCCGCGGCACACCGCCGCCATCACGCACGCCGTCGCGCAGCACTTCGACTCCGTCAAAGACGCCAAGCTTCGGCAAGTCCGCCTCAGCCTTCGGCAAAAAATCCGCCGGCTCCGACCCCATGCTCGGCCAAAAGGTTCGCCACCCCGAATACGGCGTCGGCACCGTCGTCGGCGTCGAAGGCGACGAAGACGACCGCAAACTCGCCGTCACCTTCCCCGGCCGTGGCACCAAAAAATTCATCGAACGCTACGCCCAACTCACCCAAGCCTAACCGAGCCCGTACCGCGGGCACCCCGCCGGCATCCATCTGAGCAACGCGGGATGAACGCCAGCTACAGGGAAACGGCGAAAGCGGGAGGATTACTGGTGGTATTGGAGGTCGAGTCGGTAGATTTCCTCGGTGCTGCGGTCGAGCATGAGCAGAGGAGAATCATCGGGAAGAAGAGTGACCCAATCGGTCCAGAGTCCGCCGAACGTCAAGTCCTTGAGATTGAGTAGGTGTGTAACCCGGCCATCTGGAACGCTGATGCGAATTAGCTCCGCTGGTTGGTTCTCTTGTTTGACGCGCACAACTATAGATTTACTGTCGTGCGACCAAGCGACCGAACCGCTCGCCTTGGCGAGCTTTGTCCAACGTTGCGCCTGAAAATCATAAAGCATCACGGTTCCTTCGTTCTGGTCTGCAGCCCCGGCGGTGAGATAGCGGCCATTATGGGAGAGACGAGCGGCAATCATTCGATCAGAACCGGCGATTTTGGATTCCTGGTGAGTGGTGAGGTTCAAGCGATAAATGGACAGGCAGGAGGAGTCGTCAAGTGGGCATCCCCTATGACGCCCAAAAATAATCGAGTTTCCATCGGGAAACCATGCCCCCGCGCCCACATAGTCCGACGGGTCCACAGAAACGAGCTGCCGCGGAGCGCCACCGTTCGCTGAAACGACAAGGACCTTGTCTGGAAAATCGGTGAACAAAATCTTTGTTCCGTCGGGTGACCAGCGTGGCTCGTGTGGGTTGACGGGCGTAAATGTCAATTGGAGGCGTTCGCTGCCGTCCAATTTGCTACGCCACAGGTTGGAGTCCGGGTACGTTGTGTACGCCACCCACTGGCCGTCAGGCGAGACGTCGGGTTCTGCCGCAGAGATTCCGCCCAGAAAGGGTTCCCATTGTTTCGTGTCGTTGGAATGGTGAACCAGCTCGCCTCGATTTTGATAACCGATTACGAATAGACCCTTTCCGTCAGCGCTCGGTGTTGGTGGATCGTAGGCGATCGGGCCAGAGGTCAACTGCATAGCATCTTGCAGTACGATCTTGCCGAACACGGAGTGTCGTTCCGGCAGGACCCAGATATCACGCCCTTTTTGGTAGAAGTAATAATTTCCATCCGGCGACCATTTACCGAAACCGCCCTCAACAGGCAGACGACGGAGTCGCGTTCCGTCCGCCGCGGCTTCGAGAATATTCGTCTGGTCCGGCTCGACGCCGGGTCTGGAGAATTTCAGAGCCGTGAAGCGCAACCGTTTTCCATCGGGCGAAAATTGAATGTAAAAGTTGGCGTCAAAGTCATCTACGGTGATGAGTTTGCGGACTTGGCTGCCGTCCGGCTGGGCTACAAAAATGTCTTTGCCATAGGCAAATGCCAGGTAGCGGCTGTCGGGCGCCCAAGCTGCGTCGTGAGCGATCACGTCGCCAAGTCGATGCGGAGGTCCCGCCGGGAGGGGCAAAGCCCAGAGAGGGCGCTCGTCGACCGGGGTTACACCGAAATCGCCGCCAGCGCTCAGAAGAAGCTCGAAATTTTTCGGGGAGACGTCAAAGGCAACAGGATTCCGCAAGGACACCGGGATGCGGATCGTTTCACCGCCTTGGGTTCCGACCTGGACAAGTTCGATGTTCCGTTCGGATTGAGTGAACGCACCTTCCTGAAAATAGAGCCGTTCACCATCGCTTACCAACCTGTAGGTGGAAGCCTCCTTGAGTCTGCCGTCTTTTGTGATTTGAGTCGTATTGACGACCCGCGGGATCGGTAGTGGAGAACGCAGGCTGATCCAAGCGACGATGCCCGCGGCAACGAAAAGGCAGAGCAGCGAGCCCAGAACAACCCGCCGTTGGATTTCCGACGTGAGACGTATTTGGGGAGAGGAAGGCTGAGGCGCTTCGGTCGCAGGGCTACTGCTTTGCACGGCGGCAATGAAGCGGTAACCGCGTCGCGGGAGGGTCTCGATGAATCTCGGAAGGTCGGCGTCATCTGCGAGCACTTCGCGGAGCCGCTTGACCGCCATGTTCAGGCCGTTGTCAAAGTCAACGAAGGTGTCGGCTGACCAGAGCGCGGCTTTTAGCTCTTCGCGGGTGACCACTTGGCCCGGGCGTTCGAGGAGTTTCAGCAGGACTTGGAAGGGTTGGTCCTGAATCCTCAGGCGGACGCCATTTTTGCGCAGCTCGCCCGATTGCGGATCTGCTTCGTAACTACTGAAGCGGAACGGGCGCTGAGTCAGGGGCGGGGATGACACCGTGGTCCCTCAGAATCGACCGCTAGTCTAGCAATACCCATGGCTGACGCTCGAAGAAAATCGCGACATCTGGAACCGCAACGCGCTGGATCGAAAGCGGTTGGCGCGTTATGAGCAAGTACGACGGATTCTAGCGCCGCGCTATTGAGCAGCGCGTCCACCCGCCCCACCGTTCCGCGACAGCGGAGTTAGCGGTCCGGGGGATTCGGTGAGGAGATTTTGCAGGCTGGTGGCGGGTTTACTGGCGATTGCATTGCCCACGCAGATTGAGGCGCAAACAGATTCGCACTTGAATGCGTTGAGGGTCGGACGAGTTACGCCGAACGGGCAAAAGTTCTTCTGTGTTGGCCCGTATTCCATTCCCGAATGTGCGACGCAGGCGGCCCTGTTGCGAGCCGTCCTGCGGAACTACGATGCCGATAGACTTGGGAAATGGAGTTGGATAGTGGTGCGATCAGAGGACTGGAAACAACTCGCCTCGCGCCTTCATTTGGACCTGGCCAGTCCCGCCTTTAGTCATTTGGGGAATCGCCAGACGTTCTTTGATGAGGCGTTACTTGTGCTGAAGCCTGAACGAGAGACTGAACTGATCACGAAATGGAAGATCCCCTTCGATCAGTTTCTGGACTTTGCGGTAAGGCACGAACTAGGGCATGCCTTTTGCCAGGAAGCGGATGAGGCAAAGGCGGAGCGCTATGGTGAACGCCTGCGAAAGGGCGGGCCAATCCCGTGCGAAGCGAAAAAAAACGCAACCTTTTGGTGGAAGTTCGGTAGTCACCAGCCTGAAAAAACGGGGGCAGACGCGACGATCTTCTTCGCTCCTGTGAAGGCCCCTCACTAGAGAGAAGGAATGTCTCTTCGATCTCAGCGACGTAGCCGGAGGTTCAAACTCGCCCTCATCTCATTCGAACAGTACGATCTAGTACCCATTGACAAACACGCTAACCTGTGTTATCCTGCAACATGACTCGCCCTCCCGCCCCGGTTCGAACCAGACCCAGCCCGAACTCCTTTAAATACAACACCTTCCACACTCTTGGTTTTATACCCTCTGCAAATCCAATCTTTTCAACAACTTCCCCACTCTTGGGAAAACAACCCGGGGTATACCCCCCAAAAGCGAATCTCAGGCGAAGCTCTGCGCCCGGTAAATGCCAATCTCTCCGCCGTGAACTCAAATCCGGGCCAACCTCCACGCCCAAAATACGCCAACTCGTCTCCATCACAAACATTCCCCGCCAGTTGCGCACCATCCTCTCTCCATGTACATTGAACCGCGTCCGCACCTCCAATTCAGCGCCAGGCGGCTCGGCCCTCGATTCGGCTCGGCCCTCAGTTATGAACGATCGGAGATAACGAGTGGCATCTCAGCTTTTCAACTGTAAAAGCATCGATCAGCTTCTGTCCGACTCCGAACACGCGGAAGTAAAACTCAAGAAGTCCCTCGGCTGGCTCAGCCTCACTTCCCTCGGAATCGGCGCCGTGATCGGCTCCGGCATCTTCACCATCGTCGGCACCGCGATCGCCGGCCAGAAACTCGAAGCTTCCTCGATTCTCAATGCGCCGCTCCTCGAATACTTGATTCACCACTCCGCCAGCTTCGGGCGTCCCGGCGCCGGTCCCGCGATCGCTCTTTCCTTCGTCCTCGTCGCCATCGTCTGCGGATTCGCTTCAGTCTGCTACGCCGAGCTTGCCGCGATGATTCCCATCGCCGGCAGCGCCTACACTTATACCTACGCGACCATGGGTGAACTCATCGCCTGGATCATCGGCTGGGACCTCATCCTCGAATACGCCGTCAGCAACATGGCCGTCAGCGTCGGCTTCTCCGCCCACGTCGTCGATCTGCTCGACTGGTTTGGCATACACCCGAATTTGAAATGGATCACCCCGGCATACTTGCCTGGCGGACTCACCGACCTCGCAGGCAACACGCTCTATCAACCCGGCTGGCACTTTGGTTTCAACTGGCCCGCCTTCATCATCGTGATGCTCCTCACCGTGATTCTCGTGCGCGGCATTCGCGAATCCGCCGAGACCAACAACATCATGGTGCTGGTGAAAATCATCGCGATCCTTGTCTTCATCGGTTTCGCGTCGCACTACATCCACCCGGCGAACTGGCATCCGTTCGCGCCCAATGGCTGGTCCGGAATTCTCACCGGCGGATCGATCGTTTTCTTCACCTACATCGGCTTCGACTCCGTTTCGACCGCCGCCGAAGAGTGCAAGAATCCGCAGCGCGACGTTCCTATCGGCATCATCGCCACGCTCGTCATTTGTACGTTGCTCTACATCGGCGTAGTCGTCGTTCTGACCGGCCTTGTGCCCTGGCAATCGCTGATGGACGACGCCGCTCCGGTCGTCAACACGCTCAAGAAAATGCATTTCGGCACGGTGCGCCTCGTCGTCCTCATCGGCGCTCTGATGGGCATGATCTCTTCCCTGCTCGTCTTCCAGCTCGGCCAGGCGCGCGTCTGGTTTGCCATGTCGCGCGACGGTTTGCTGCCGCGCATCTTCAGCCGCGTTCACCCGAAATTCTGCACGCCGGATTTTTCGACTTGGATGGCCGGCTTTGTCGTTGGGATTCCCGCAGGCTTGCTCGACATCGGCACGCTCGGCGACCTCGCGAACATCGGCACGCTGTTTGCCTTCGCTCTGGTCGCCGCCGGCGTGTTAATCCTTCGATATCGCGAACCGAATCGAAAGCGCGCCTTCCGCGCTCCCGGCGGACCAATCGCGCCAGTCATCACAATTCTGACGTGCCTGCTGCTGATGGCCGGGCTTCCGATCATGAATTGGATTCGTTTCTTTGTGTGGCTCGCGATTGGTCTCGTGTTCTACTACTCCTACGGACGCAAGAAGAGCACGTTGCGCGCCGCGAATCAGGCCTAGAGGATTGCAGATGTTGCGGACCTTCCGCAGATCGAACGACGTTGCAGCAGCGCTCGCTGGAAACGCGCGCCTTCTCCGTGCGTCTGCGAATCGCGATTGCCTCAACTCCGGAAATCGCTCAAGTCGTCCCTCGCATTTAACATTCGCGACGATCGCAATGCTCCTCTGCGTCACAGTCGCTCTCGTCGTCGTACTCACTCCGCGAGACACCATCGCCTGGGGCGCCAACGCGCAACGCATCATCGTCGGCAAAGCCGTCGATACTCTTCCTCCCGATCTGAGACCGTTTTTCGACGACAATCGTTCCTATCTCGCATTGCACGTCGCCGATCCGCTCGACGCCGAAGCCAAAACGCCCGCAGAAAAACACAACCATTTCATCTATCTCGACCGCTACGGCCGCTTTCCGTACACGACGCTTCCGCGCGTCTACAAAACCGCCGTCAGCAAATACAGCAAATCAAAACTCGAGCAAACCGGCCTGCTGCCTTGGCAGATCGGCGTCTACAGCGCAAAACTAACCACGTCGTTTCAGCAGGGCCACTGGGACGAAGCGAAACTCAATGCCGCGATTCTCGCCGGGTACGTCGCCGAAGCGCACGATCCGTTCAACACCACCGAAAATTTCGACGGCCATCTCACGCTGCAAAACGGCATCAACGACCGCTTCGGCGCCGTGCTGATTGATCGCTTCTCGTCGTTTTTTCCACTGCGGCCGAACGATGCTTCTTTCATCGCCGATCCGACCGATCATGCCTTTGAAGCGTGCCTGAGCGCGCACAGTGTCCTCGAAACGATTTTGCTCGCCGATCGCAACGCGCGTGCCAACACCAAGTCCTACAACGACGAATACTTCGATCATTTTTACAATCTCACCGCCGCTACATTGATTCGCCAGCTTTCCGAAGCATCCACCGACGTCGGCTCCTACTGGCTCACCGCGTGGACCAACGCAGGAAAGCCGGCGGTGCCGCAAACGCAGACACACTGAAACGTGGCGCAGGCACTCTTGCCTGTGCTCCTCTCAGTGCGAAACGCGAGCAGACAAATTGAACGACGAAAGGAACGCAGAACACGTCCCCGAAGAACGAACCAGCCGCCGGTAACGCAACGCTTCGCGATCCGGCCAGCCTTGCGGAACTTCACCTTCATCTCGAAGGATCGATCCAGCCTGCGACCGTTTGCGCGTTGACGCGCCGGCACGGTGTGGTCTTCACCGAAGCGGAAGTCCGCGAGAAATACGCCTATAAGAATTTCACCGGCTTTCTCGAAGCTTTCAAATGGGTCACCTCATTTGTCCGCGATCCGCAAGACTTCGCGCTCATTCTCAACGATCTCGGCGAGTACCTGCTGTCGCAACGTGTCGTCTACGCAGAAATCACGCTCTCGGTCGGCGTGATGATTTTGCGCAAGCAAAATCCTGAAGCGAATTTTGAAGCGATGCTCGCCGTCGCGGAGTCGTTCGCGCAGCGCGGCCTGCAACTCAAATTTATTTTCGATGCGGTGCGGCAGTTCGGCGCCGATGCCGCGATGCAAGTTGTGAACGCCGCTGCGCGATCACAAGAAAAAGCGAAATCGATCGTCGCGTTCGGCATTGGCGGCGACGAACTCTCCGTCGAAACGAAGGAATTTCACGCCGTTTACGATAAAGCTGCCGGAATCGGCTTGCATCGCCTGATCCACGCCGGCGAAGTCGGCGGTCCGGCCAAAATTCGCGAAGCGGTGGAATTGCTCGGCGTGGAGCGCATCGGCCACGGCATCGCCGCAGTCCACGACGAAGCCTTGATGGACTTGCTGGCAGAGCGCCGCATTCCATTGGAAATTTGTCCTGCAGGAAATATCTGCACTGGCGCACTCGCGAAGCAACTCCAACAAAAAGAGGCGCGCATCGAAGATCATCCGCTGCCGAAATTACTACGCCACGGGATTCCGATCGTGCTTTCCACCGACGACCCCGCGATGTTCCACACAACATTGCAAGGTGAATACGAAAACGCACGCCGCATGCGCCTCACGGATCATGAAATCGCTTCGCTACAGCAAGCGAGCTTCGACTATGCATTCGCCTTCAACGCGAACGTGCCTGCAACTCGGAAACACTAGCCGAGCATTCAGTTGCAATCGACGCTCCGCAACAGCTATCGTGCTCGATACGTACGGCGCCGGTAGGAATCGCAACCGACGGAGCGACCCTCGCCGATTTCTCAAAAGTGTTCTACATAGTGTTCTTCACACACGAAAGGAAATCACAATGAAAACGAATCTCCTCAGGGGCGCCGTCCTCGCAGCAGTGTTGGTCTTGGCCGGCGTAGCAGTCGCACAACGGCCCGTGGAAGACATCGACGCTCACCGGCATCCGCACCTGGCAGCCGCGCAACATCACATCGGCGCGGCGTGGCAGGAAGCGGAAACCGCTCGCACCGACAATCGCTACGATTTGGGCGGCCACGGCGAAAAAGCGATCGAGCATCTGGTTATGGCCGACCGCGAACTGAAGGAAGCGGCAGAATACGCCAACTCGCATCCACGCAAGTAAATTCCCGGCGAGAGTTGGTTCGCCTCCACGCGGACCAACTCTCGCAATTTCACGATTGTTTTCCGCTGCGTTCAGCGCGCTTCCCTATCGAATGAAGCCATCCGCAGTTTTGAAAGCCGATTCCTTCCACTGCGCTTTCTTCAAGCATCCATAACTACTGCGTCAGATATTTGTCCCACCAGGCGAGGTAACGTTCCATGCGATCGTGGATGTAACTCGGCCGCGTGAAAATGTGGAACTGATCCGGATAAATTACGAGCTGCGTCGGAATTCCGAGCGTGCGTAGCGCCTGATACATCTGCTCCGTGCCGACGAGCGGAACGTTGAAGTCGGCGCGTCCGACCATGAATAGAGTTGGCGTCTTGATGCGATCCGCGTGGTAGAAGGGATACGAAATCTTGATCCACGTATCGAGATTTTTCCACGGCGGACCGATTTCGTTATTGTACTGGCGAATGTACTGATCGCTTCCGTACATGCCGAGTTCGTTGCCGATGCCCGCGCCAGCCATCGCGGCTTTGTAACGTGGGTCGGATGCGATCGTGAAGTCGGTCATCATGCCGCCGTAACTCCAGCCACCGACGGCGAGTTTATTGGGATCGGCGACACCGCTTGAGATCGCATAATCGACGGCCGCGGTCACATCCAGAACTTCCTTCTGTCCCCAGTCGGCCGCAATCGCTTTCGTGTACGCCGCGCCGCGCCCGCTGCCGCCGCGATAGTTCACGGCGAGCACAACGTAGCCTTGCGCCGCGAACATTTGCCGCTCAACAGCAAGCGGATAGAGATCGAAGAGCAGAGCATGGTCGTCTTGCATGTCGGGACCACCGTGAATCCAGAGAATCAGTGGATACTTTTTGCCGGGCTGGTAGTCAGGCGGCTTCGTCATCAGACCATGGACTTCGTTTCCGTCTTTGGCTTTCGCCGAGAAATCTTCCACGGCGCCAAGTTGAACCTCACTGAGCCATGCGTCGTTTTGCGAAGAGAGCTTGCGCAGCTTGCCAGACTCGAGCGCGAAAACCTCGGTGGGCGCCAAGTCAGTTGCAGCAGTGACAGCGGTGTGGCCGCCCGCGGATGTGCGCTGTTGAAGCACGGCTTCGCCGTGCGTGATTCGCTCGACTTCGCCGCCGTTGACAGAGACGCGACCGAGATAAACGCGGCGGTCATCATCGAAAAGAAATGTGATGGCCTGTCCGTCTTCGGTGAATTCCGGCGCGATGATGCCGCGATCGAGTTTTTCTGCGAGCGTCTTGGGCGTGCCGCCAGAAGACGAAATGACGTGCAGCGAATTCTGACTGTACGCGCCGTATTTCAGCTCGAAGCCAGAGAGGTACAGGATCGATTTGCCGTCGGGGCTCCAACGAATGCGCTGACCGCTCGGAGAGTCAAACGACGCGATTTTTTGTGGCGTGGCACCGGCCTTCGCATCCACGACATAGATTTCTTCAATGCTGGTCTGATCGGGATCGTTGCTGCGATCGCTGACAAAGGCAATCTTCGAACTGTCAGGCGACCACGTCGCATCGCGATCTTCATACCGGCGATCGCCCGTAAGAACCTCCAGCTTTTTGTCGGCGACATCGAAAATCGAAATCTGGCTGCGCGATGATTCGGTCAAATAGCCTTCGATGTCTGCCTTGAACTGATAGCGATCGATGACGATTGGCTTCGGCGCCTTGTGCGTGTTCTTGTCGGAATCGCCGGCAGTTTCTTCGTCGCCGCTTAGCTGCAGTGCGATTTTCTTGCTGTCCGGAGACCACGAAAAGCTCTCGATGTCGCGCTTCACGTCGGTGAGAGGCTGTGCTTCTCCGCCACGGCGATCGAGAAGCCAGATTTGCGTTTTGCCTTCACCTTTTTCGTCTTTGCGCGATGAGAGGAACGACAAA
>Ga0206939_10008_pt1 | contig 62451 bp, 51 predicted proteins | sample Alteio_BWOrgHeat_10_FD_152921 | JGI IMG/M metagenome (GOLD analysis project Ga0206939, IMG submission 152921) | Enriched cells from forest soil in Barre Woods Harvard Forest LTER site, Petersham, Massachusetts, United States -... | ecosystem: Environmental > Terrestrial > Soil > Temperate forest >... | reverse complement strand
CGGCAGAGCGCGTGTCTGTAGAAGATGAAATCGCCTATGAACCCTCTATGGGCGAAATCGTTGGCGTGAGCGCTGGCTTAAAAGCTGTGATGGACCAGGTGAGAACCGTAGCAAAAACCGACTCGACCGTACTCATCCTGGGGGAAACCGGCACTGGAAAGGAACTCATCGCACGGGCGATCCACAATCTCAGTTCCCGGCGCGGCCGCGGCTTCATCAGAGCTGATTGTGCGTCGATTCCATCAGGGCTTCTCGAAAGTGAGCTCTTCGGCCACGAAAAGGGTGCTTACACGGGTGCGATTGCGCGAGAGATCGGCCGCTTTGAGCTTGCCAATGATGGAACGCTTTTTCTTGACGAATTGGGCGATATTCCACTGGAACTGCAGCCTAAACTCTTGCGAGTTCTGCAAGAGCAAGAGTTCGAACGAGTTGGCAGCACACGAACCGTTCGCGTCGACTTCCGACTGGTGACCGCGACGAATCGTGACCTTGGCTGGATGGTCGAGAAGTGCCAGTTTCGTAGCGATTTATATTATCGACTGAATGTGTTCCCGGTCGAGGTTCCTCCTCTACGGGACCGTCGTAGCGACATTCCTGAATTGGCGAAGCATTTTGCGAAGAAATATGCGCGGCGCATGAATAAGAGGGTAGATACGATCCGAACGACTGACATTGAAGTCCTCAGCGATTATCGTTGGCCAGGAAATATCCGAGAGCTACAGAACGTGATCGAAAGGTGCGTGATTTTGTCATCGGCTGGAGTGCTTCATTCACCTAGTGGCATGCTCAAGCGTATTGGCAATAGCAGCCCTCCTGGATTCCGGACTCTGGCGCAGGCCGAACACGATCACATCGTGCAGGCTTTAAGCCAAACGGATTGGGTGGTCGGGGGGCCGGATGGCGCCGCCCAGTTGCTGGCAGTCAAAAGGACGACATTACTCGAAAAGATGCGTCGGCTCGGGATTTCTAGGCCGCCTGGCTGACGGCGTGAACTGTGGTCAATATTTGGGAATCTCAACGCCCAATGAAAATAGAGAGACTGGGCTCTCTGGATCACGCCAGATTGGACGAAGAGATGCGGTAACAAATGATGAGCAGAATTGCACCGATTGGCTGTCTTTAAGATTAACGATCCAAATTGCTCAGGTCACATAGCGGGAGGTGAAACGTGGGCGACCGATCTCATGCCCTGGTTCTTTGGCGCACAGAACATTCCTTGCTGACGGCAGAGGATTTAGCCCAGGCGGTGGGGGTACAGCCCGGAATCGTGGAGGCATTTATCACCTATCGCCTTATCGTGCCGTCCGTCTTCGCTGGCTCTTGTGAGTTATTTACGACTGATATTGTGGGGCGATTGGAACGTATCCTGCGCCTTCGGCAAGACTTCGGTGTAAACCTAGCCGGTGTGGGCGTGATCTTGGAAATGACCGAACGCATGGAAGACCTGCAAAGAGAGCTGGAATCTCTGCGTAATCGATAGGCCTGCGCCCGCTGGGGGTCGCACTAGACGATGATCTGGTTGCGGATCGCATACCGGACAAGGGCTGCCACGGAATGGCAGTTTGTCCGCCGCATAATATTAGCGCGATGAGCATCCACGGTTTTGGCTTTCATTCCCAGGATCTGCGCGATGTCCCGTCCTTTTTTGCCAGAAGCCAACAGCCGTACAATCTCGAACTGCCGAGGAGTTAGTCGAGAATAGGGGGCCAGGTCAAATCGCTTTAACTTTCTTAAGTAACCTTCGGTGATTAGCTCCGAGACTTCCCGCGTAAAGAAAGTCTTATTGTGGATCAATGCGCTCACCGCCCGAACCAATTCGGCTTCATTGTCTGATTTGAGCAAGTACCCGCGAGCGCCCGACATGAGCATTTGCTGAATAAGCTCGTCCGAACTATGCACGGTGAGAATCAAAATCTTGGTCTTTGGCAGACTCTTAAGAATCTCCCCAGTAGCCTCTAGGCCGTTTAATCGGGGCATGCTGAAGTCCAATACCGCTACATCGGGCTTGCAGCGATTCGCCTCTTTGACGGCGCTCGCACCATCGCAGGCTTCGGCAACGACTCTCCACTCGGGTTGCTTCTCGAAGCACGCGCGAAGGCCTCTTCTTAGTATCTCGTGATCGTCAGCGATAAGTAGGCGAGCCGAAGACATGGTTTTCCCCCGAAAACCATCTGAGTCTGGAATGGCCGCTCCCGAATCACTATACGGGTGTTACTGTACGGTTCTGTTCCATCGGCCGGCGCTGTCCAGATTATCGGGCCACGGACGCTTCACGCCGGCGTGGCGTGAGGTGCCGGCTGATGACTAAGCCGGCACCCTGCACCCACCAGGCTCAAAAGTGGAAGCCCAGCTCGACGGTTTGGCTGCGCGGGGTGACGTAATGAGTGCCGCTAAAAGTGGAAAGGAAATTGTAGAGGGCCACTTTGTTAGTCATGTTGATAACGGTGTATCGGAGACTGATCTTGTACCGTTCCGCGCCGAAGTGGAACAGATCGTCGTCGCCTACGCTCAGATCAAAGAGATGCCTCGGAGCTACGCGGGACGGATTATGGTCATCGTCTTGGGTACCTGGCGCCGGTATTTTAAGTAGCGTGGAGCCATATTGCGACGGAGCGCACATAGAGTCAGGACTGATCGGCGTGGTCGGTGTGGCATGCACGCTTCCGCAGAATAGGCCGGCCTGAAACTGCTGGTCTGGAGTCAGCCCGCTGACGTCGACCGGCGTTGTGGTATCTGCTGCAAATGGGACTGCGCCTGCGACCAGTCCGCTGTCGTATCGCCAATTGAATCCGACCCACGGCAAGCGTTTAAGAGGCTGGTACTGCAGGTGCGTCGTCTGCTGGAATTTCTGGTCATGGTCGATGCGGAATACTGCGTTGCCTCCCCCCAGGACTGCGCCCAAACCGCCGATTTGAGGATTGAAGAAGCGAGCCGCCACGCTGCCCATCACCACGAATGCCGTCAGACCATGGTAATTCGGCACGTTGATACGGGCAGAGAGTCCCGTGATCTTAGAGCGATTCCACTCGATAGGGAAGAAAATGGGCGTAGTTGCCGTCAAGGCACTGAAATCATAGCCGCCGTTCGTATACTTCCACATGTAGTCGGCGTCCACAACCAAGTGGCTCCCAAATGCCTGCTCGAGGCCAGCGTGGAATTCATTGCGATGGCCGGGACTAACCGGCGACGGCACCGGCGGGAATCCAAGAATATCGGCGATGACGGGACTTGCCGTGCTGGCTAAGATCAGGTTTTCGTTGAACGGCGTTTCCGTGACGCGCGCGTAGGAAGCGCGAAGCACGGTGTTGCTCCCTTTGATGTTGTAGGCAACTCCGATTCGTGGTTCTGCCTGCCGGTCTTCGACAAATCCGTTATAGAAGTCTCCCCGAATTCCCAGATTGAAGGTCCAATGTCCCTTGCTGATGGTGTCCTGAATATAGAGGGCGAGCTCCTTAATAGGCTTATGGCCATGAAAGAGGAAGGGAGTTCCGCCAGCAGTCAAATCGAATGGGGCCAAAGTCGTGCACGGGTCGGCGATGGGCGCGCCGGTAGCATCGACGCAGGAATTGCCATTCCCATCGACCAACGAGGGAAGGAACGCTGGATCGGTGATTCCAATCGTGAAGTTCTCTGTAAGCAGCGTTTGCTGGTATGTGACTCCCGCTTTGAAATTGTTGATGCCTTTCACATAAGAGAAATCCGTGCGAATACCTAGATTCGTGAGTTTGCGGTTTTGACTTACCGTCTGGCCCGCATCGGCGAAAGGATTGTTGCTAGGGAAGTAGAAGAACTGATCTTGCCGGACAAACGCCCCGAGCGTATAGACCGTCGATGCACCAAAGACGTGCGACCAGAGGGGCGCGATATTGAAAGTTTTGATCTCCGCGCGCTGGTCCTGAGAGCCGACGGGATTACCCAAAATTGGATCGACGACGCCGACATTGAAGTTATCGAAGGAATTCGGTGTTTGAAACCAGGAACGAGTGAACTGGCCGTTTATCTGGATGGTATCGGCGTTACTGGGTTTGAAATCGACGCGATCAAAAATGTTTTCCTCGTTGCCTCTGGCGTGGAATACCTGAAACTCGGGCGGATCAAGAAATCGATTTGTATTCAACCCATTCGCGGCGATGAAGTTTCCCCACTTAGGCCCCCCGTAGCCGACGTCGAAACCGGCGTTGGAGCTATGGAACGAACCGAATGATCCTGTGACGCTTCCGTGGGCCTGATTTTGTCCCAGGCCTGAACGCGTGGTTACCTTGACGACGAGGCTGGTCTTATCACCAAACTCGGCCGGCGGCGCCCCTGAAATGACCTCGAGTGATTCAATCGAATCGGCTGGAATCTGGTTCGAGAAAATCTTGCTCTGCTGGTCGGTGACGGGTTGCCCATCAACAGAAAACGAATTCTCCGCGTGATCGCCCAGGCCGTGAAACAGGCCGTTCGAATCCGCCACCACGCCTGGAGACGAAAGGGTAATCGGGGAACTTACGGATGAGGACTGGCTTTCCAGAGGGAGTTTATCGAAGAGGCCGCGGTCCACGTCGGTATGGAAATTAGAGTCCTCTTCGATCAGATCAGAGGCGCTCTCGGTGACGGTGATATTCGTGGTGGCGCTGCCTATCATCAGAGTTATTTCCAGAGAGATGGGAACGCTCGAGCGCACGTCAACGTCTTGGGAGACGGTGTTAAAACCTGGCGCTGTCACCGTGAGATGGTACGGATTGAAAGGAATGTTGGGAATGCGGAAGCTCCCGTCGGTGCCGGTTTCGACTTCACCGACGTGATGGCTGACGGGATTTTCAATGTGTACCTTGGCGCCGGGCACAGCTGCTTTGGACGGATCGGTGACCGTGCCCTGAATCATGCCGGAGCTGGACTGCGCGATTACTTTCGGAGCTACTGCGAGAAACAACACACCCATTACTGCAAACAAAACTAAAATCCCACCAACTGAAATTCGCTTGCGTAGCATGCGGCCTCCTCGAAGCCAAAAGCGCGGGATGCGAAGCGGATAAAAGCAACGCCCCCGGAGGTGTCGTTCAAATCATGAGCGAGGAATTGCAAGGCGAGTCCGGCGAATCGGGCCGGAACTCGCAAGGCGTATCCGTTAAACTGGAGGAGCGCGCGGAGGCGCGTTGAGAGAAGGCGGCGCCGGCTTTTCGATCTGCGCCTCAGCGGGTTGGTGCCAGGCGATGAATAGCGGAGCAGATAGGGCGCCGATGGCGGAACCGAGCAGCGGCGTCAGGTGTGCAACGTGACAGATGGCACAAGTAGCCTCGGAGCCCGGCGCATCCTGATGCCAGAAAGCAGCGCCAATGGCCAGCAGGAGCACCGCGAACATAGCGGCACCAAGGCAGGTGACTTGAAGCCAACGATGATGTTGCCTGTGTATCATCATGTAACGAGACTGCGTATGGACGCCCGCCACGAGGGACGAATGTTAGCATAGATGCGCCTCCATACGAAGAGTTGTGCCGCAGTTAAACTAAAGGATGTCCTTTCTTCCACTGCAAGATCCTCGCTTGACCAGTATGCGTGACCGAGAACCCAGGCGTGGCCGTTCCAAGGAAATAGCTACTTGACACGGCTGGGGTTGAGTGTTGAAGTGGCGTCAAAGCCTTTCGTGAGGAAATCGGTCCGGTCCAAGTCCTGAGGTTTTCGTCGAGGAGGTGCCGATATGAAGGCCTTGCTGAGATTCACGCACTTTGGTCCTGTTGGAGTGATTCTTGTGTCATCGATCGCGATGATGACAACTCCGACGATGGCTGCTCAGGCGCCTACCAACGTCGCTGCGACCCAGGGAGAGGTTACCTTCACCAGGGATGTCGCTCCGATCCTTCAAGAGAAATGTCAGACTTGCCACAGGACCGGCGCAATGGCTCCAATGTCTTTGGTCACGTACGATGAAACACGTCCCTGGGCGAAAGCGATCAAGCGGCAGGTGGAGACGCGAACCATGCCTCCCTGGCAGCTCGACAAGACGGTCGGCATCCAGCATTTCCAAAATGATCCCTCGTTGACCGACAAACAGATCGACACGATCGTGCGCTGGGTTAATGCGGGTGCTCCGATCGGAAACCCTAAGGATATGCCGCCCCCCAAACAGTGGCCGAATGACAACGATTGGCAATTGGCCAAACAGTTCGGGCAGCCGGATATCGTCATTGATTCGGACCCCTACACCATGCCGGCCCATAGTCAGGACGTGTGGTGGAAGCCGGTCTCCGCAGTGCCGCTGACCGAAGCGCGCTGGGTGCGGGCGGTCGAGATTCGACCGGCAACGATGCCGGGCCGCAGGATCATGCATCACGTCCTCGCCCGCCTTCAGCAGGATGAGCCCGATTTGCGGAAGACCCTCTTCAACGGTGACGACGCCGACGGCGACGGACCGGGAATGTTGATGGAATGGGCGATCGGAAAGAACTACGACATCTATCGCCCGAATACCGGCAAATTGCTACTTCCTGGGTCGCATATTTGGTGGGAACTGCATCTTCACGCCGTTGGTCAAGAGATTACCGACCATGCTGAGTTGGCGATCTATCTCTATCCGAAAGGCCAGGAGCCAAAATATCGGACCTACTTGATGGCCTACACGGCGAACCCGAAAGTGAATGGACAGCTTCTTCTGGATATCCCGCCCAACACCGTCACGGAGACGGAGGGTTTCCACGTATTGAAACAGCCCGCCATACTTGAGAATTTCCAGCCGCACATGCACCTGCGCGGTAAAGCGATGTCTATGGAAGCGATCTTACCGGACGGCAGCAGGGAGATGCTCAGCTACGTAGACCGCTTCACCTTTAACTGGATGATCAATTACATCTATGCCGATAATGCGGCGCCGGTCTTGCCGGCAGGTACGGTACTGCACATCACTGCCTGGCACGACAATACGGCCGCCAACCCGAATAATCCAGATCCGAACCAATGGGTTGGGTGGGGCGAGCGCACCGTCGACGAGATGTCGCACGCCTGGGTCAACTTGACCTACATCACGGAGGACGACTATAAGTCCTATGTCGCAAAGACAAAGTTGGACCAAGTCGCCTCCTCCGTTGCCCCGGCGCCTTAACAGGCGGTTCATTCGGAGCCACACATGCAAGCGCAGCGTTCCAAAGCTCTAGCTCTTTGTATGCTAATCGCGCTGGGAAGTTCTGCCCTCGCGGGAGCGCAGAGTTTGCCCTTGGAGCCTCGGCACGACACTGGCCAAAGCGTTACGGGCGCTTTCGAAGGGTGGTTCCGAAATCAGGACGGTACCTTCAGCATTCTGCTCGGCTATTACAATCGCAACCAGAAGCAGGATTTGGAGATCCCGGTAGGACCGAATAACCGGATTGAGCCGGGTGATCCCGACCAAGGTCAGCCAACTCACTTCCTGCCTGGCCGGCAGTGGGGTATTTTCACCGTGACCGTGCCCAAGGATTTTGGAACGAACAAACTCACCTGGACTCTGGTCGCCAATGGCCAGCCGATGGTGATCCCGGCAACCCTGAATCCCCTTTGGGAGATTTCTCCTTTCCTCGACGCAGCGACCGGAAATACCCCGCCCCTGGTCAAGCTTCAAGGAGGCGCCTCGGCACAAGGTCCGCGTCCGATCAGCACGGCCGTTTCGACGACTTTGTCGAATCCGCTCACGCTCAGCGTGTCGGTTTCCGACGATGCCAAAATACCTCTTTTTGGGTTTGTTGGGACTCCAGGGACACAACAGCCCAAGACTCCTCCAGTGACCGTGACTTGGGGCAAGTTCCGCGGGCCAGGTGCGGTGACCTTTGCGAACGCCAAGCCCGCCGTCGAACTAGAAAACGCTAAGGCGACCACGGGTGGGGTGAGCGGCAAAGCAGCAACGATGGCCACGTTCAGCGAACCCGGAGAATATATTTTGCTCGTTGTGGCCAACGATTGGTCAGGATATGGCGGCCACGGGTATCAGTGCTGCTGGACGAACGCGCAGGTCAGGGTCTCCGTCAAGCCTTAGGCTGCGGCTGGTGCCGAAGTTGTGGCTGTCGCCGCGCCCCATACCCTATGGGCGTGAGACCGACGCGCGATGGCAATGGAATATTCCGCAACGGAAAACGGTCCGCCCTGCATTTTCCGATTTGAACTACCCCAGAGCCTCGCGGAAGGCGCGCTTGCATCATTCTTCCGTATAGTGGAGTCGTGGAATTGACGCCAACCGTAGCGGCGTTTCTCATTTCCTTGGTTCTTAGCCTCAGCTTCAGCTGGCAGGCGCCTCAGCCTGGGACAACGGCGGCGCTCCTCGGTGGAGGTGTTGCCAACGTCGAAGCGCAACAACCGGCCAACACCGTGCCGAAGTCGGAGCTGCCCGCCGCAACGGCCTCGAAGTCGCCGTCGAAACCAGCCGCTGCGCAGCCAAGCGGAAAGAAAGAACACACGTTTCGCGGCACGGTGGAAAAGATCGATGCGAGCACCGGGACGCTGGCGGTCAGCGGCGAGAATGTACCGGGTTGGATGGGACCGATGACCATGAACTACCGCGTCGCCAGTTCCGACAACCTGACCGTGAAAGTCGGCGACCATATTATCGCGAAGGTCTATGATGGCGACTTTTCCACACTGCATGACGTCCGCGTGGTCATCGTGAAGCTCGTGGTCGCAAACGAACTGCCGCCGCTGTCTTACGTCTGCCCTACACTGGGTGAGGAAGGCGTTCTAGAGGGCAAGCCTGGGAAGTGTCCGCAATCCGGCGCGCCTCTTGTGCCCATTCGCATCGTCACGGTGTACTCGTGTCTTAAGGTCCAGTCCTTCATCCAGGATAAGCCGGGCATTTGTCCGGTAGACAGGAGCGAACTCGTTCCGATCACGGCGGCGCTTTACTTCACATGCAGGGATGAATCAAAACTCCGCGAGCTCGATCCGGGAACGTGTGTGGATGGCAACGCGCGAATCAAGGGCTATGAACGACGTCCTCACGGCGACCACAATCCGCGTCACGGCGGGCAGTTCTTCATGGCCGACGACAGCTGGCACCACCTCGAGGGCACGCTGATACGGCCGAACATTTTTCGGGTGTATTTTTACAACGACATGACCCAGCCGCTCGCAGTCACCGATTTTTCCGCTAGTGTCGCCAAGAGCGACCCAAAAGGGATTGATGTCGCCGCCTCTATTTCGCTCAAACCCCGACAAACGAAGGACCACAATATTCTCGAAGTGCCGATGCCGGGCACGGCGCTGCCGGCCAACTTTGCGCTGCGGGTAAAGTTCAAGCCAGACGATAAGGAACGTGTGTTCGACTTCACGTTCAATGATTATTCAAGGGACCCGGGCCCGGCCGCATCGTCTGCATCGGCAGCGATCCCAACGGCCGCTCAGCCTAAATCGACGACACCGGCGACGCCTGCTGGTCCAAGTGGTGCCGTTCCGCCCCCCAACCAGACGACACCGACGATGCCCTCGCCTGAGACGGGCGATGCCACGTTTGCGCCCGCCCCGTTCAGACCGGCAGCGCCTCTGCCCACGACCACGCCGGAGTTGCTCGCCGAGTTGGCCAAACGCGCTCAGGCAGTGACGAAGGCATTGGATCAAGGCGATTTGACGGGCCTCTGGTACCCCGCCATCGGCGCAAAAGACGTGGCCCTCGCGCTCGAGGAAAACCACATCACCGAAATACCCGAGGATCGGCGGCCGAAGATGGCGAGCGCGGTCAAACGATTGACGACGGCCGCCTGGCAAATCGATGCTGCCGGCGATCTCGGTAACAAGGAGCGGCTGATACCGTTGTGTCAGGACTTCGCCGCAGCGGTGGCCGATATCGAGTCGGTCTATGGAAGTCGGTAGGCAATTCAAGCGCGTGATCGGATCGTGCGTCGTCATCGCGCTTGCGCTCGCTTTCTTCCTCGTAGCCACCGAGCACACCGACGCGCACACGCCGGTGACGTCGAAATACGACTACAACAGGGATGTCTTTCCACTTTTGCGCGATCACTGCGCCAGTTGCCACGTCCCAGATGGGCCGGCGCCGATGTCCCTCATGACGTACGGAGCCGCGATGCCGTGGGCTCAATCGATCCGCGACGAGCTTACCGCTGGCCGCATGCCGCCGTGGCCAGTCGATCCAACCAGTCCACCAGTAAAAGGCGTGCACCCCATCAGCTCGCACGACATCGATGTAATCGTCGTTTGGGCAGCCGGCGGGACTCCCGAGGGCAATCTCGAGGCCAAGCTGCCAAAGGTGGCCTTCGATCCGCGGTGGAAGCTCGGCCCGCCCGATCTCAAGTTGCAAATGGACGCCGAGCATACGGTGGCTGCGAGTGCGATTGAAGAAGTGCGCGATTTCTTGCTGCCGACGAATCTGACCGCAACGAAATGGGTAAAGGCAGCCGACCTGATGCCCGGCACCGCGTCAATCGTGCGCGACGCTGTCATCAGCATCGACAACGGTCCCGTGCTGGCGCTGTGGCAACCGGGAACCGATACGACGGCTGCGCCAAGCGGCACAGCTTTTCGGCTGGCGCCCGGCTCGAAGATTCACCTGCAGATTCATTACAAGAAGCATTTCGATCAGGAGCAGAACGCGGTATCCGACAGAAGCACCATCGGCCTGTACTTTACCGATCCGCCGCCCTCCGGCCACGAACTGCTGTCGTTGGCGATCGATCGATCCGAAGCTGCTGGCGACCCCGGCGGATCAACTGTTTTTGAGGGCACTTTTGAGGGCGCCCTCCCGAAGGCTGCACGCGTCGTGGCACTCCGGCCGATGCTGGATCGCGCGTATGAGTCGTTGAATATCGACGCGATTACACCATCTGGCGCCGACTTGCCGCTCTTGCGGCTAAATGGGCCGAGGCCGCAGTGGCTCCAGCGTTATTGGCTACAGGAGCCGGTGGAACTCACCGGCGGCACCAAGATCGCCGTGCGCGTCAGGCCGCTGGCAGACGATTCAGACGAGCCAAAGGTGACTAGCCGATTCCCGCTTCAGGTCGTTCTCGATTACGTCCCGCTGTAGGACAACCCGGTCCGGTGGCAAATTGCGGCGGCTCTCAGCATGTGGTCGGCGTATTGAAAAGGGGAATCGCGGTTGCGTTGACACGCCTGGACACGGGGACTAAACTCCGGCTTAGGGAAACTCAAAGAGCAGTCTCGGATACTAGCTTCCGAGAAATCAAAAAACGATATCGTTGTTCAGGCCCAAACAGCAAAGCCTAGGTCGCTATCGGGAGATCCGGCATGGCACGTGATCCCGAAGACAAGAAACGGTTGTCGCGCCGAGATTTTGTAAAGACTGCGAGCGTCGGTGTCGGTGCGGCGGCGCTAAGCGGCCTTGGCGCGCAACAAGCGGAGGCACAGGGGCGGCCGCCGCATTGGGATAAGCAGGCGGATATCGTCGTTGTCGGTGCCGGCGCCGCGGGGCTCCCTGCTGCTATCGAAGCCACCGAGCACGGCGCTTCTGTCATCTTGATTGACGCGAACTTTGACATTGGCGGTCACGCCATGGTGAGTGGCGGCAACGTCGCTCTTGGTGGAGGCACGAGCCGCCAGAAGAATTACGGCATCGAGGATTCACCCGACCTCTTGTTCGCGGATCTCACCGACTGGTCTGTGGTTGAACCCAATGGCTTCCCCGACTACCGGTACAACGACAAAGAGATCATCCGCGCCTTTGCCGACAATAGCGCGCCAACCTTTGAATGGCTCGTTGCTCATGGTGTCGCTTTTGTCGAGAAAGCTCCCGACAACCAAGGGGCCGGTGCGACGGGGAATTCCGCTCCCCGAGAGAATCACTCTGCTCCCATGGGCTTTGTCCGGATGCAAACCGGAAAGCCGGTGGAGCCCGACCAAGCGATGACTATGTCCTCGGGCGTTGGCCTGGTCCGTCCGCTCGAAGCGGCGGCCAGGAAAGCCAACGTGCAGATCCTCTTGAAGCACAAGATGTCGAGCCTCATTCGGCAGGCTCCTACTTCCGGGAAGGTTCTGGGTATCAAGGCCACGAGCGAAGGTAAGACCCTGAACATCCGCGCGCGGAAAGCCGTTATTCTCGCTACCGGAGGTTCCAGCGGCAACGTGAACTTTCGAAGAATGTTTGACGTCCGGCTGACCGAGGAATACAACGGCGTGGCCGGCGAGCCCTATTCCTTCCAAGATGGCAGCGGAGAGTTGGCCGGAATCGCCATAGGCGCTTCACTCTGGGGCGCGTACAACCAAGTCGGGGAATTTGGCGATCGCCTTACGAAGGCGGGCAGGATCGGCTGCCAATATGGTTATAGAAATCTAGAGTGGCAACCGGGAAGCCCAATATTCCATCTGGTGCGTGCGGTCGGACTTACCGTGCGCGACTACCAGAACGTAATCCTCGTAAACCAGGCCGGCATGCGGTTCTATGACGAGACCGCAGGTCAGTACACTGCCAACAATTACCACGCCCTCTCTTCGTATAAACCGGGCAGTTACCTCAATGCGGCGAATCTCAAGTACAACCCAGCTAATTTTCTCGACGCCGCGCTCGCGGGCACCGGAGAGGCGGTCAACGGCGGCGGCCCCATCTGGGCCATATTCGACGCCGACGCCGTGAATCGCGAGCAGTGGACGGTTGCGCCTCCCTACGTGGATCCGCAAGGATATTTTTTCTCGGCGAACACCCTGGAGGCATTAGCGGCCGCCATTGTAAATAAATATCAGCGCAAGCCTATCTCTGGCGCCGCCCTCGAAAGCACCGTCGCGCGTTACAACGCTTTTGTGGACGCGGGGAATGATGCGGATTTCGCGAAGCCCACTCCAAAGTACAAGATCCGGACGCCGCCGTTCTACGCGGCGTGGGCCATGCCCGTCGTTCACGACACCCGTGCGGGCCTTCGTATCAACGCCAAATGCCAAGTCCTGGATTTTTCCGGCAATGTAATTCCTGGTCTCTACTGCGCCGGCGAGAGCGCCGGCGGATTTGGCCTTCATGGCCTGGCGCGCTGCCTCGTGCAGGGCCGCATCGCCGGCAAGAACGCAGCGAGTGAAACGCCCGAAATTTCGAAAGCCTAGAATGACAGTCGCATGGGGCGGATTGAGTTCTCAAGCGAGGAGGCATGACATGAAGACCACGCTCACCTTGTTGATCGCGATTGCCGCATTCACGGTGATGTCTGCGGCGGCGGATGCGCAGGGACAGGTCACCTTCACAAAGAGTGTGGCGCCGATCTTCCAGGAGCACTGCCAGAGCTGTCATCATGTGGGCACGGTCGCGCCGATGTCGTTGGTAACTTACGAAGAGGCGCGTCCGTGGGCAAGGGCGATCAAGCAGAGAGTCTCCGCTCGGGAGATGCCGCCGTGGTTCATCGACAGGAACGTCGGAGTTCAGCATTTCAATAACGACGAATCGCTGACCGATGAGGAAATCGCGACGATCGCCAAGTGGGTGGACGGCGGTGCTCTTCAGGGCAATCCCGCTGACATGCCGCCGGCACGCCAATTTGCGGATGATCAGGCGTGGCAGATCGGCAAGCCGGATCTCATCATCTCTCTGCCGAAAGACGTGATCGTGAAAGCCCATGGGGCCGATTGGTGGCCGGACATTCTGGTTGACCCTGGTCTTACAGAGGACCGCTATGTTCAGGGCATCCAGATTATTCCCACCAAAGGCTATGCCGTAATCCACCACATCAGAACGTCCATCGTGGAACCCGATGCCAGCACCCGTCACAGTGGCCAGCTCGATGGAAACGTCGCGCTCGAGGTGGGAGAACAAGGCGTCTTCCTCAACGAATATGCCATTGGAAAAGGCGCTGACGTGTTTACGGAAGGTTCAGGCCGGTTGATTAAGGCAGGAACGAAGATCAACTTCCAGTTCCACCTGCACGCGAGCGGTACCGAGACTCCCACCAATGTGGCCTTGGGCTTGAAGTTATATCCCAAGGGCTACACGCCCAAGCACGTCATCACCTCACTCACGGTCGGCGTGAACGAAATCGACCTTCGGCCTCACGAGGCGAACATACGGTCCGATGCTTACATGCCCCTGATCAAACCAGCCCGGCTGCTCTCGTTCCAGCCGCACATGCACGACCGCGGGAAGGCCGAATGCCTGGAAGCGATTTATCCGAATGGAAAAACCGAGATGTTGAGTTGCGCCAGGTTCGAATTTAACTGGATGCGCAACTACGTTTACGCGGATGATGCGGCGCCGCTGCTGCCGGCCGGGACGGTGCTGCATTCCATCATGTGGCATGACAACAGCGACCAGAGCAGATTCAACCCTGATCCAGACGCACAGATCACCTGGGGAGAACGAACCGTAGACGAGATGGGGTCGGCGTGGCTCAGCTATTACTACATGTCCGACGAGGATTTCAAAAAGGAAACTGAAGCGCGGAAGGCGGAACATCCCACTCTGACAAGTACACGGTGATGGTGAAAAGAGCTTTCACTCAGCATCGATGCTGGATGGCGGTTTGCATCACCCTTCTTCTCCTTGCCTCTGGCGGCGTCCGCTCGAACGCTCAGATCCAGTATCCGGGCGGGACCCAATACCTCAGGGGTCAGGACGTAAGTCCCACATTTGACGGCTGGGAAAGTAATGCCGATGGGACTTTCTCGTTTTACTTCGGCTATCTCAACAGAAATTCGCAAGAAGAGATCGACGTGCCCCTCGGTCCTGAGAATACCTTCGATCTTGGGAATGGCGATCAGGGCCAGCCGACACATTTCTACCCGGGACGAAGATGGTTTGTGTTCAAGGTAATTGTGCCCAAGGATTGGCCCAAGGATAAGAGGCTCGTATGGACACTCACGAATAGGGGCAGAACGAATCTGTCCAAGGGTTGGCTGCAGCCGGAATGGGAGATCGACCAGCTGCTGATCTCCAAGAATGCCATCTCTGATCCTTTTCTGCGGACTTCAAATTCGAACCCCACCCCTGATAACATGGCGCCCGTCATCACGGGCGGTCCCGCCCAAAGCCTCACTCTGCCTGCAGCGGCCACGTTAAAGGTGACGGCCACCGATGACGGACTTCCCAAGCCAGGCCCGGGAGACCGCGGCGGGCGCGTGCAAGGTGTGCAGATCCGATGGATACTTTACCGGGGTCCAGGCAAAGTTCAATTCGATCCGGACTTGAGCCCAGCGGTTTACGGAAAACCGCTCATGTCGGAGACGAAGGTAAGTTTCAGCGCTCCCGGTAACTATAGGATCCGCGCGATTGCCACTGATGGGGCAATGTTCTCGACGTACGACGTAGACGTGAAAGTGAACCCGAGTACCAGCGTCGAGAAGGCGCGCTAGATTCTTTCCGTAGACATTTACAGCCTGAAACACGCCACCAACGCCCGAACCGTTAGTGAGCGAGGAGGAAGCATATGAAACAACACCGATGGATAATCTTGTCGCTCATGGCGGCGCTTGTGATCCTAGCCAGCTCTCCGGTGAAGGCCGAGGTTCTCGACAAGACCATGAATATCAGAGGAATCACCGTTCACTACAAGGTCGTGCTCCCAAAGAACTACGATGCCAGCAAAGCCTATCCTGGCGTCCTCGGGTTTGGCGGCGGGCCGCAGACCATGAGCGTAGTGGACAACGTCATCGACAGGAATTTCCGGGATGAGGCGGAGAAGCGCGGCTACATCGTCGTGGTCCCCGCAGCGCCGAACGGCCGGTTGTTCTTCGAAGGCGGGGAGCTCATCTTCCCCGAGTTTCTGAAACAGATTCTGGCCGACTATAAAATTCAGGACAATAAGTTCCATATCGCTGGGCCGTCGAATGGCGGTATTGCCTCATTTCACGTGGCCTCGCTGAATCCTGAGTACTTCCTGTCGATCACTGCATTCCCAGGGTATCTGTGGGAGGAAACCCCAGCGCATATCCAGGCCATCTCCAAAATGTGTATCAACATGTTCGTCGGGGAACTGGACCCCATGGGGTGGCAGCCTCTGATGCAGAAGCAGGCGTCGGAGTTTCGTGCCAAAGGCATGACCGCGCAATATACCGTCGAAAAGGGACAGCCCCACCGTTTGGAAACTCTCGCGGGCCCGAACGCAGGCCGGCTGTTCGATCTGTTCGAACAGGCCAAGCACGGTTGCGGCAAATGAAACGATTACTACGTCGGACTTTGGCCGGAACCTGATTGGCGCGGGCCTCGACTTTGCTACGCCGAGAGCAACTCCCGCAGGAAGAGGTTCGCGGCGAAGCCGGTGTCTCAGGCTCGACTTTTTTTAGGGCTTGGCGGTGCCAACAGCGGCATCCCTGATTCGATCGTTAAAATGACTCTCTTCGGACGGTGCACAGATCTCTTCAAAGATTGCGGCTTTTGCACGGTTGAAGGCTATCTTATCGCCGACCCAGGGCGCGGTATACGCCTTGGGGTCGGTGATCGTCATCTGCAACTCCATATTATCCGAGTCCAGCCGGTGGTAGCGCTCCACGAGAACCATCTGGTCGCTGTGCGGACTGCCGAAGTGATCGAGCCAAGTCCTATCGTCATAACCGGTTGACGTCACGACGAAGGTATCTCCCTCCCATTTTCCAACTGAGTATCCGTTCCACGCCGGATCCGGATTTTTGGGAAGTTCTCGGCCGTCGGTCCAGATGGTGCGCCATAGATCATGAAACTGCATATGTACCAGCACTCTGTCAGGAGTTTGGATGATCTCAAACGGCCTCAGATTGGCTTCCCACAGGTCGCGGGGATAGCCCATCGGTTCACAAGTCGAAACATCATCATTTCCCAGGCCGGGAGGAACGGACCGAGGACCGTAACTGGGCTTCGTGGCCTCGAACTTGGCCTTGGCCCATGGCGTCATGGGAGGAGGATAAATTTGGGACCTCATCTGATCCGGGACGCTCTGATCTTTGATGTCCAACCACTTGTCGTTCAACGAATGCCTTTCGAAATAGCCCGGTCGAGTAGGCATGGACCAAACGCCGGACAGATCATGGGAGTTAAAGGGCTTGGGTTTTGCCAGATCCTTCGGCAATTCGTCCGGCTTCCACGTTCCTGGGGCGTAACCCTTCGTGCCATAGGTCTGGGCGAAGGTAGTGCAGGAAGACACCAGCACCAATGCCAGGACCGCGAGCGAGTCCATGAAGCAATTTCGCATCTGAAGACTCCTTTCGTGCTTCAACAAATTCCCATAGCGAGAGCCGCAAAGAGCGCGTCCGCGATGCGATGTTCGGCGGCAACCAAAGGCAGTGGCCCGAGAGGTCCCCAGTTCACGCGACGCGCTTCGCTCGATTCCTTACTGGCCCGGTTCGTCATTCAATTTCACACCATTTGGCTTAGTTGGCAACTCGAAAACAATCGTGGCAGCCTGCGGCTGCTTCGACGGATATTTGCCTTACCGGAAATTGGCTAGCACGAAACATGGTCGCGCTGAGCCTGTCTCTTGCGACCGGGTGGAAAGCTGACGTTACTCCTGATGATAGAACGCCTGCTTCAGACTATTCCCCACAGTGTCTATTGCTTGCTTGCTCGCGTCTAGTTCACCGGCCATCAGAAAAAAGCCGTGAATCATGTTGGGATAGCGGACAAGTCTGACCTGAACGCCAGAATCGCTTAGCTCTCGCGCGTACTCTTGCACTTCGTCACGAATAGGATCGCTCGAGCCCGCGATCAAAAGCGCTGGCGGCAGATCTTGTAGGTTTTTCTCATTCATGGGCGAAACATAGGGATGTTGCTGATCCGCGTTCGGCGGCACATATACCGCCCATTTGGCAACCATAGCCTCGGTCGTCAGGGTCGGATCAGCTGATTGCACCCACGAGTAAGTCGTCACCATTGCATCCAAGATCGGAGAGATCAAGACTTGGTAAGTCAAATGCGGGCCGTGGCGGTCGCGCGCCATCAAGATAACAACTGCTGCTAGGTTACCGCCCGCTCCTTCGCCCCCCACGGCAATCCGTTCCGGGTCAGCGTTGATTTCGGCGGCATGGTCGGCCACCCACATCGTAGCTGCGTAGGCGTCTTCCGTAGCTGCGGGATAGTGAAATTGTGGCGCCAGCCGATAGCTCACAGAAACGATGAGGCAGTCACATCGATTTGTCAGCGCGCGCAGGGGCGAGTCCTCGGTGTTGAGGTCGCCCGCCACAAATCCGCCGCCATGGAAAAACACGAACACAGGCAGGCGGTCAGCGTCACGCGAGGCATATATTCGGATGGGAATAGGCCCGATTGGGCCGTCTATCTTCCGGTCCTGCACACGAAATACGTGCTCTGGAGGGCCCGCAAATTGGGCATAAAAACGATAGGCGCGCTGCGCTTCTTCAACAGAGGTCGGATGGAGAACTCCGGCCGCCGCCATTTTGTCTAGAACAGCTTGAACTTGGGGGTCTGTCCCTTTTTTCGTTTGCGCCTGCTGCGAAGAAGATTGAACGGGTTGAGCCTGAACGACAAGAGGAGGGCTGCCGTGCGAGTCGGCGTAGCCCGCAAGAACTCCGGTGGAAATCGCCATTAGAACGAGTACAGCACGCCACCTGGCGAGAAAGGAAAAGCCCTGAGTCATATTCGTGTCGTGGTATTGCAATCGACTGAATTTCTTTCTTGCCATGACGACAAACCTCCCGTTCAGCGGAGATTTCCGGTTTGATAGTTCAGTACCTGCAATTGGGTCTGATAGTCGTATTTGGCGCTGGCCTGTTCGATCTGAGCCTGCGTCAGGTTCAACTGCGCCTGGCTGAGCTCGACGATGGAACTCAAGCCCAGGTTGTAGCGAGACTGCGCCAGATTCAGGGCCTGAGTTGCCTGGCTCAGGAGCTGATCGGTAACGGCAAGACGCTGAAACGATGAATTCGCGCTCAACCAGGCCGTGCGAACATCTCGCGCGACCCGATTTTGCAGATCTCGCAAAATTTGTTGTTCGGCCTGGGCGCGATATTTCGCTTCGGCCAGCCTGGCGTTGAATTGACCACCGTTAAAGATTGGAATGTTCACGTTGAAACCCGCAGCAGCGTAACGGCCATCCAGCCCCGCTTGTCGGAAAGGCGTGAGACCCGCGGTGCCAACAGCAGAGATCGTCGGTAAAAACAAGTCTCGTTCGGCTGTGGCGAAGCTGCCGGCAGATTGCACGTTGAGCCGCTCGGCGATCAGCTCCGGACGATTTTGAAATGCCTGGTTAATCTCTTGATCGAGATTCGACGGAGGCGTCCCCGGAAGCGGCTCCTCGGAAAGTTGGAAAGTCTTCTGATCGGGATAGCCCAGTGCCGTCGAAAGCATCGCGAACGATGCTTGCAGATCATTCTGCGCCTGAATGAGCAGAAGTTGCGCTTGCGAGAGATCCACCTGGGCAAAACTCACGTCCAGATCGGATTTCAATTGATTGTTGGCCATGGTCCGGATCTGATCGGCCACGAGTTGCCGGGCGTTAACCGTCTGCTGCGCCACCTGAAGCACCGCCTGCGCCCTCAACACCTCGAAGTAGGCCTGGTCAACTTGCAACAGCACATCGGCGCGCGACGTGATCACCGTCTCCTGCTGAGCTTCGGCGCGAAAGCCGGAGCTTTTCGCCAGTTCGTGGGTGCGACCGAAATCGGTGATGAGCTGGCCGACCGTGACGCCGTTCGCGTAGCGGTCCAGAATTATGGGATTATTCAGGCTTCCGGCAGCGATTCGGCTGTTGGTTTCGGCCTCCACTCCAGTCAGGCTACCGTACACCACGGGGAAGTAACTCGAGCGGACCTCGCGGACTTGCTCCTTCGCCGCCGAAGCCAGATTTTGAGTGGCCTGAATGCGGGGATGGTTCTGAAGCGCGATCATTTCCGCGTCATGGAGGCTTAAGGTTTGGACTGTTTGGGCGCCCGCCGATGCGCATGTGAGTGCGGCAGCAACCACCGCAAAACGAGCAAATCGCGTCCTCATCTCGCTCCCTCCGCGGCAACGGACGCTTCTGTCCCCAGCCGGTCCCTGTAAATCAGCAGGTAAGCCGCCGGAACCACAAAGATCGTCAAAGCCACCGACGCCAGTAAACCGCCAATAATCACGCGCGCCAACGGCGCATAGGCTTCACTCCCGGTCTCCAGCTTCAAGGCCATCGGCAGCAGCCCAACGACCGTTGCCAGTGAGGTCATCAGGATCGGCCGCAAGCGGATGCGACAGGAGTGAGCCACCGCTTCGCGCAATCCGTGTCCCTCTACGCGCAGCCGGTTCGCGAAATCGACAATGAGGATGCTATTGGAAACCACCATGCCCACTAGCATGACGATGCCCATCAGCGACTGGATATTGAGGGTTGTATCGGTAAAAGCTAGCGTCAGCATCACTCCAATCAATCCAGTGGGAACAGCGAGGATGATCAAGAACGGATCGATGAACGAAGAAAACTGTGCAACCAGTATCAGATACACCAGGAGAACGGACAGCAGCAAGCCGAACCCGAAGCTCCTGAACGAAGATTGCATCGTCAGCACCAGCCCTCGAACATTGACGCGAATGTTGGGCGGCAGCTTGGTATCCGCGACGATTCGCGATATTTCTTTCGCGGGTCTGCCCAGGTCTTCGCCCGAAGTGGCCACGTAAAGATCGATCGTTCTCTGCAACTGATAATGGTCCACCTCCGTCGGGGTCAGGATCGGCGTCACGTCGGCGACCTGATCGAGATAGGTCGGCAGCTTCAAACTGGGCGAGCGCAACGGCATCACTTTGAGGTCTTCCACAGATTTGATCTGGTCTTCCGGATATTGCACCGTCACGAAATAGTTGTTGCCGCTCTTAGGATCTACCCAATAGCTGGGAGCAATCATGGCATTCGATGTGAGGGAAGTAATGACGTTGTCGATCACCTCCTGAGGGCTGAGGCCGAGCTGGCTGGCGCGTTCTCGATTCACGTTCACCCTCAACGAGGGATAATCCATATCCTGCGGCGTGTAGACGTCGGCCACTTCCCGCACGGATGCAAACTGCCTTGCCAGTTGCTGTGCGACGCCGTTCGCGCTCTGCAGATCCGAGCAACTCACCTGCACGTCAATCGGTGCGGGCATGCCCTGATTCAAAACCGCGTCCACGAGACCGCCCGATTGAAAGTAGGTCCGCAGTTCCGGCAACTCCGCTTCGACCCGCTTGCGCACTTGATCCATATAAGCGTAGCTGCTGACGCGGTGGTCTTCTTTCAATCCCACCTGCACGAAGGCCGTGTGCATCCCGGAGTTGGAGGTAAACAGGGCCGAAAGATCGGACATGACCCCGATGTTCGAGACCACCGTATTGAGCTCTTCCGGTGGAACCTCCTGCCGAATAATGTCCTCCACCCTCTTGACGTAGTTCTCCGTGATCTCCACTCGAGTGCCACTCGGCGCCTTCAGATTGATCACAAACTGGCCCGCGTCCGTTCGCGGGAAAAATGAAAACCCGACCAGGGGATAGAGCACGAAACTCAGGAAGAAGATGGCAATGAAGCCGAGGACGACCTCCTTGGGCCGATCGAGCGCCTTGTTCACCAATCGGCCGTAACCATCCAGCATGCGTCCGAAACCTGTGTTGAAGCGCGTGTGGAATCTCTCCAGCCAGGACCGCTTTTCACTGTGGGCTCCCTCTCCATGTCCCAGAAACCCGCGCAAAACCTTCGCGCAATAGAGAGGAACTACCGACATCGCGACGAAATAGGAGGCGAGCAGCGAAATAATTACGCCCAGGGCGAGAGCCGTGAAGAGGTACTTGCTTACTCCAAACAGAAGGGTCACCGGGAAGAAAACCACCACGGTAACAAACGTGATCGCTAGGACTGCCAAAGCCACTTCGTTTGCTCCGCGTTCGGAGGCCACTGCCGGCTCTTCACCCAGTTCGAGATGGCGGAAGATGTTTTCCAGAACGATCACGGAATTGTCGATCAAGCGAGAAAAGGCCAAAGCCAGCCCGCTGAGCACCATGCTGTCGATTGATTTGTCCGCGGAATGCAACAGGAATAGCGTGGCCATTACGGAAAGCGGAATCGAGAGGAAGACCGCGGCGGTGGCGCGCGGACTCCCCAGGAAAATCAGAATCATCATCGCGGTGAGCAGCAGGCCCGCTCCGCCCTCGCGCAGCACGGTGGAGATCGCTTGTTTCACAAACAAGGATTGATCGAATACCACGTGCGTCTTCAATTGCGCTGGTATGTCGCGCAACACTTGAATGGCCTTCTCGATGCCGTTCACCACTTCGATTGTGTTTGTATTTCCTCCCTGTTTTTGGACGGCAACGTACACCGACCTCTGGCCGTTCACCCGGACGACGTTGTACTGCAGCGCTGAACCATCCACGGCTTTGCCCACGTCGGAGACGAATACCGATCTCTGGCCTTCGGTCTTTAGCGGGATATCGTTGAGTGCCTCGGCGCTGGACACCTGTGCGTTGGTGTAGATGTTGTAGTCCATCGGACCGATGCGCACGTCTCCGGCAGGCAGGATGAGGTTGGAAGCATCCGTCGCGCGCACCACGTCCATGGGGCTCAGTTCGTGAGCCTGCAATTTCACCGGATCCACGTACACCATGATCTGCCGGTATTTCCCGCCGTAAGGAGGGGGCACGGTCGCTCCGGGAACGCCGGCGATCTGATTTCGGATTTGGTACTGCAGGTAGTCGTGAAGTTGTGTTTCATTCAACCCCTGGCCTTCGACAGTCAACAGGCATACCGGCAGGCTCGAAGCATCCACTTTCATTACCACTGGGGGCAGCGTGCCTTGTGGCAAGCGCCGCAAATCTGCCATGGCCAGGTTCGAGATTTGGGTCACATCCGCATTGGCATCGGTGCCGGGCTGGAAATAAACCTTGATGAGGCTCACTCCGGTCATCGACCGCGATTCCATATGGTCGACGCCGCTGGCTAGCGTGAAGAACCGCTCAAAGGTGTCCGTGATGTCCGCTTCAATCTGCTCCGGAGGCATGCCGCTATAAAACGTCGCCACCAGGACGACGGGAATATTGATCGGCGGAAACATGTCCACCGGCATTTGCACCAGGCTCGTGAGGCCGAGCACGCAGACGAAGAGACAAATTACGATCACCAGGTAGGGGTGCCGAATCGAAAAAGATGCCATGGGGATAGCTACTCCATTTCCTGCGAATTGACTTCTTTCGGCGTGATGAGTTGGCCGGCTTGGTACTGCCCCTGCGATCCAAAAACGACCGTATCTGTTTCCTGCAGGCCGGATTTGATTTCAACTTGTGTCGCGGTCTGCACGCCGAGCGCGACGGTCCGTTTCTCAATGCGGTTGTCGCTGCTCACGACCAGCACCGTGCCCATTCCTTCGCCCGCGGACTGGACCGCCTGCATGGGAAGGCTGAGTACATGTGCCGCCGTGCGCAGCGGAATTTCCACCGAGGCGTACATTCCCGGGATCAAGGCGTAGCCTGCGTTCGCCACTTCAACCTCGGTGTGCATCGTGCGCGTCTGGCTGTCGATCTGATCGGAAAAACGAGCGATTTTCCCCGGGAAAGTCTTCCCCAGACCAGATACCTTGACGGAGACGGTCTGTCCCTGGTGAATATCCGGAACGGCTCTTTCTGGCACAGGGATCACCAGCCGCAGCAGATCGTTTTGCGAAAGGCGGCAGAGCGCCGAGCTGCCGATATTGGAAGAGGTTCCTGCGGGAAGCAGCGCTCCGGTGTACGCGTTGATTGCCGTTACGACTCCATCGAACGGCGCCGTAATCTGCGAGTACGCATACATGGCTTTGTCTTTTTCCAATGCCGCTTTGGCGGCGAGCAAGGCCTGTTCCGCACCGGCCAGGCCGTCCTTCGCGGCGGCAACTCCGGCGCTCGCCTCCAGGTCCTTTCCCTCTGCAGCATCGATGTCTTGCTGTGCCACAAGTCCCGGCTGCGACTTCTGCACGTCCCCAAGGCGGGTGTACCCGAGGTGAGCCACTTTGTAACCGGACTCCGCCTGGTTCACCTGCTCTCGCGCCCGCTCCAGGTCATTTTCGCTGCGATGGACGGTCGCCTCATCCTGCTGCAGCTGCTGCTGAAGTTCCGGAATCTCCAGCACGGCCATGACTTGGCCTTGTTTAACGTGCGTCCCCCAATTGATGTTGAGCTTCTGAACGTAGCCAGAGACCTTGGCATAAACCTCGATCTCCTGGTACGGCTGGAATTCGGAAGCAATTTCCATGTTGTTGGTCAGGTCTCGCCGCACGACGTGAACCACAGCCGTTACGGGAGCCTGCGGCGCGGCATTCACCTGATTGGTTTTTCCGCAGCCGGTTTCACAACTAATGATCGCCACCAGGGACAAGAACATCAGCAATGCGGTTGGTTTCATGGCGTCGTGTTCGCTATTCCTTTCGTGCGATTTGTTTCACGTGTCCTTGACGGCGCTGCGAAGTCTTTGCAATGAAAATGTGGGCGAATGGCAAAGGGCCACCAGCCGCTGCTTCTGCTGCGTGATTCGGTCCGCCACATCGGGCAGCTTGTCGGCGATTGCGAGCGGCACCGTCTGCACGCCGTGGGAGTCGCCGTGCAATAGATCACCTGTCTCGACCGCCATGCCTCCCACGGCGATGCTCGCGCCGAAATCGAACACGTGCGCATAAGCGTGAGAGACACAGACGCCGCCTGCGAACATCTGCAGCCCCAGGCCTCGCGCCGCTTGCGGGTTGCGCACCGATCCGTTGGTCACCACGCACGCGCAACCCAGCGCCGACAGAATATTGGCGTGCACCTCGCCAACCAGCGCCCCTAACCCTGGATGCGCGTCGATGTCTTCTAAAACGACGATCCGCGGAGCGGGAATACTGAGGATGTAATTCCACCAATCCGTCCTATCGAAATAGCTGTGGCCCTGCATGGGAGGATCTGACGTGCGAACGCGAGCCGTTGCGGCATACCCAACGACTGCCGGAAAATCGGGGAAAAGACAGTGCACACTGGAATCGGTGAATCCTGTGTTGCGCAGCCGAACTTCGAACGTCTCAATGGCGTTCGCCAGAGTGCAGGAATCGAGGTGCAGCAGCTTTTCGAGCTGCGCCTCCGTCAGCACGTGATTCGGGACCAAGGGAACCCCGCTTTCTCGCCGCTGAGTTCGCGACAATAGAGTGGCAAAAGTCCGTACGGGACCGGCAGTCGGGAGATCTAAGGACGGATCTAGGCGGTTATAAAGGGAGGCGAGCGGTGCTGCAGAGAAAGCCTCAAACTGATCCACGGAACGGCAGGTTTCGATTCCGACCACTGCGTCTCTTGCGTCAGCGGTTGTGGCGGAACGACTACGGGAATTCGTGCCACCGGTCCCCTATCAAAGACAATCGGCGAGCACGCCACTTTCATCTTGCTCGCAATCGTGAGGTAGTGGCCGGGGTTCGATTGAGGCAAATACCAATTGGTCTTCGCCATCGTGGATAGCGCCGGAACGGCCAGCAGCAGCAAGAGGACGAGGATCCTCTTGGTTGCGAGCTTCAAGGCTTCCGGCCGGGCGAAAAAAATGCAGGTATCAGTTGCAGCGTTGGAATTCGTGCTCATTGAGCTGTAATACTTGAATTGTACTTGCACCGTCGCTGCAAACGCAAGGAACGATCGGCGCCGCGGTAGCTAAATTTCAGCCCCCAAATACCCTCCAGTTGGGATAGCCCTCTTAGCCCTGCCATTCTAGGCTCGCTCACAAAAGATCTGACTGCCACCAATTGGAGGTTCTCGTTCGAGTTTGGCTTGACGCGGCATGATCTCACACTTGGCATAGCCCTCAATCAGGAGACAGAAAGAGAAATATTAGGGGATGGGGAGGGCAACATGAATTGTCGATTTCGTTCCTACTTCGTACTCGTCTTTGCGCTTATGGCACTCCCGTTGACGGCCTCTGCCCAAAGATTGGACGGAACGTTACGCGGGACCGTAGAGGACCCTTCGGGAGGGGTGATCCCGGAGGCGACCGTAACAGCCACAAACGTGGAGACTGACTCGGTGCAATCCACTCGAACAACAAGTGTCGGGACCTATGTTTTTCCCAACCTGCTCACTGGGACATATAGGGTCCAAGTGGCCGCCCCCGGGTTTGCAAACTACATTCGCGAGAGTGTCGAGGTATTGCCAAATCAAACGGTCACAACGGACGCACGCCTGTCCGTAGAAACCGTAGGCACGATCATAGAGATAGCAAGCGGTGCTGAAGTCGTGCAGCCCACAACATCACAGCTTTCCGTCGACTTTGGCGCGCGCGCCGTATCCGACCTCCCTAATCCGAATACCTCAGGCTCACCGCTCAACCTGGCCCTGCTTGCACCTAACACAACCACGCAGGGAGCGGGCGTACTGGGCGAAGGTGGGTCGATCGGCGGGGCGCGTCCCCGAATGAACAGCTTCAGCATAGATGGAGTCGATGACAACCGGATCGATGTCACGGGCCACGTATCGGAAGTCATTCCCGAAGCTGTGGCCGACTTCAATCTTGTAACCAATCTCTTCAGCGCAGAACTAGGACACTCCGCCGGAGGGCAATTCAATATCATCACGAAGTCGGGCACGAATACTTGGCATGGCACGGCCTGGGGCTTCAACATTAACCGGGACTTCAACGCGCTGGACAATTTGGAAAAGGGAAGCGGGTTGACCTCCCCACGCCGCTTTGACTTCAACCGGGTTGGCGCCGACATTGGCGGGCCTCTCATTCAGAACAAGCTCTTCATCTATGGCGCCTACCAGCGCCTGTGGGAGGGGCTAGCATCGGCAGCGGTCGAGCAGCAGGCGCCCACGGCGGAAGGTCTGGCATTGCTGAATCGCCTCGCGACGAGCGACGCGGTGAGAAATGTCCTGCAGCAGTTCCCAACGGCGCCAGTGGCGGACGCTCCCCCCAAAATCGTCAGCGGAGTGAGCATTCCCATCGGAACGATCCAGCCGGCTGCGCCCAACTTCCTTAGACAGCACGACTTCAATATCAACGCCGATTTCAACGCCGGCCATCACCAACTCCGCGGGCGGTTGCTTTACGATCGTCAGCGAAGCCCAAATGTCAACCCGGACACGCCGCTTGCGCAGTTCTCTGGTGACATCGCCGCGGACAGCCGCAAGCTCATTTTTTCGGACGCCTGGTCCGCCTCCCCAAGTTTCGCCAACGATTTCCGCCTGTCTTACTCGCGTTTCGTGCAGGCCTATACGGTTCCCCAGCAGTTCGCGAACTTCCCCAACGTGATCATCGATAATCTCGGACTGAACATAGGTTCGGAAGGTAATTCGCCGCAAAGCTACACACAGAACAATTATCAGTTCCTTAACAACATCACGCTCATTCGAGGAGCGCATGCGTTCAAGTTTGGCGCAGAGTGGCGGCACTGGATCGCTCCAACGAACTTCCTGCCGCGTTCCCGTGGAGAGTGGGACTACTCGAGCCTACAGGCGCTCATCGACGACAGCGTTCCTGACGGTTTCAACGGCGCCCTGCGGGGCGCGGGAACAGGCGTCTTTTCCGGCAATCAAGACGGGATCTACGGGTTTGTGCAGGATGACTGGAAGGTTGCTCCTCGCCTCACCTTGAATCTGGGTCTGCGCTACGAGTGGATGAGCAATCCGCGAGATGCCAAGCTCCAAACCCTCAACTCTCTCGCCACTCTCCCTGGCATCTTTGAGTTTCGTGTTCCGAAGACCGACCGAAACAATTTCGCTCCACGGATTGGCTTCGCGTGGGATCCCTTTGGAGATGGCAGGACTGCTGTTCGGGGCGGTTTTGGCATCTCCTATGATGTTACATTCCAAAACCTCACTACCCTGCAACTCCCACCGCAATTCCAGGTGGAACAGAATGAATCGATCACTTGTTCTGGACTGGCAGGGGTGCCGCCGGCATGGTGTGCCACCGGAGCCGGCTTCCTGGCTGGTGGCGGGCTGCTTTCGCAATTGGTTCCTCCACAGACCGTCAGCGAAGCTCGCGCCGCCACGGGCTCCCTTATCGTGGATACGGTTCAGCCCAAAGTTCTCACCTGGACTTTGGGAGTGCAGCGGGAGCTCGCGCGGAACACCTCGTTGGAGCTTCGTTACCTGGGCACGCGGGCTACACATTTACCGGTGCAGGCACGACTGAATACGATCAATGCCTTCGATGCGGGTCTGCAACCCCTGCCAACCTTCCTTCGCGACGCCGATGTTCCCGCGACGCTTGCTGCCGGATCACGCCTCTCGGACTTCGAGGCCTTCGACCCGCTGCGCCACGCCGACGAGGGATTCCTGGGGTTTATGACCGCGTTCCCCGGAATTGGCAGCAGCATCTACCACGCTGGATCCGTAGATTTCTCGCGGCGCTTCAGTCGCGGGCTGACGTTCCGCTCCAATTACACCTATGCTCATAACATTGACGATTCAACGAACGAGTTGTTCAGCAGCCGGATTAACCCACGCCGGCCACAGAATTGGTCGAACCTCCGAGAGGATCGCGGAAGGTCGGTCCTGGACATTCGCCACAAGGTTGCGTTGTCCTGGGTCTACGAGCTTCCGCGGCTCGGCGGCGGCGGCGATTTCCTGAGAACGCTTGCAAACGGGTGGCAGTGGAGCGGCACCTATCTGGTTCAGAGTGGGCAGCCCGCCTCGATCCTCTCTGGAGTTGACTCCAACGCAAACGGCGACAGTGCCGGAGACCGCGGCATCCTCAATCCGTTTGGAACGGGCAACACGGGAACCGGCGTGAACTTCGTGTGCGCCGGCGCAGGAGGTGCGACGAGCATCGCTCCTGCAGGTCTGGATTGTCTAGGAGGTAGTGCCGCCGTGGCTGGCTACGTGGCGCAAAATCCATCTGCTCGCTACGTTCAAGCGGGCATGGGCGCACGGTCGAACCTGGGACGTAACAGCTTCGAGACTCCGGGAATGAATATTTGGAACATGTCGGTGCTCAAGACCACGAAACTAACCGAACGGTTTTCTTTTCAGCTCCGCGTCGCCGCGATGAATGTTTTCAATCATCGCAATTACACCTTGGCGCAGCCCAGTGTCTTCCAGTCCGGTGTGATCTTGGGAACGGTAAACAACGCCTTGAGCACTACGTATGCCAACGTCACCGCGGATCAGTTCCTGGATGCGACGCAGTTCACTGGCGGCGCGCGCCAGATGCAGCTCGGGATTAAGCTTTTTTGGTAACTCGATGCCCACTTGCGTTGTGTCTTCCTGCCCCGTCTCGGCGAGGAAGATCACATCACCGTGGAGTGGGAGCGCCGCGTGGCTTCGACAGCAGCATCAGCATGAGGTTTGCGATCAACCGGTTTTGGCCCCCGTGGAGCCGCGCCCTGAATCTACCGCTAAGGTAGGTAGCTGAGTGCGGCGCCGTGCGGGCCGGAGGAATTATGAATATATGGGAAGTACTATTGCTAGCGGCGTTCTTGGTCGGAGGAATCTACTACTTTAGTAAAAGGGAATAATGTTGAGCTCTGCTCTGCGCGCGTGATCGCAGAGCGGCCATCACAGCAAGCGCAGCTGCCGTTTTGCAGCAGTCCGAAACGAAGGGCCCATTACAGGATCATCAAATCGAATCCAGAACGAAGAGGAGTGAGTCATAGGCAACCGAGATAGGCGTGGCCGAGAAGCAAAGAAGCCGAAGAAAACGAAGGACCAACCTGCGCCTGCGAAATCGCGGTATGAACGCACCCCGGAGAAGCCAGCGCCGGCAACTCCTGATACCGCAGCGCAAAGTTAAAAGGGGCGCCTTTGCAGGGCGGGCGGCTCGACGCTTACATTACGAAGTCCGGCTGGCAATGGGGTGGCCGCGTTCTAGTTGCTAAACGAACGCTTCACAGAATCTAGAATCTGCCGTCCGTGCAACCGTCTGATCATGGGGCTGCCTGAGCTCGCCGCAAGTCTGCAGAGGAAAGCGGGACCATGATTCTTATGGTTGTCCCGGTTCGGCTGGAGAAAATCTCCAGCTTCCCACCGAAGTCCTTGACGCGTTCCTGCATGCCACGTAGCCCCACTCCCGGCGCGCCCTGAGACGCAATTTCAGAAAGTCGCTGCGGAGGTATACCCTTGCCCTGGTCCGCGACCTCCAAGACAATTCTATCGGGCGTCTGGCCGAGGTGAATCACCGCTGTGGGACTCTCGGAATGGCGGTGAATGTTTGTCAGGCATTCTTGCACGGTGCGGAAGATTGCAGTCTCCAGGTCGCGCTGCAGCCGTATCAGCTTATCCGGCAACTCCAAACGGATGTCAATATTGGCTCGTTGCCTGAATCCGTCTACATACCAACGTAGCGCTGACGCCAGGCCCATTTCATCAAGCAACGGGGGATGCAACAAGTACGACATGGTTCGCAGATCATTATTAATCTGCCTCGCCAGCTCCACGCTTTCGGCTACGCCCTTTGCCAGCTCAGGACTCGATAATTTCGCTTCTCTCCCGAGCGCCGACAGCGCCATCGTCAATGCGGTCAGAGCCTGTCCTGTGTCGTCGTGCAATTCGCGCGCGATCCGCCGCCGCTCCTCATCTTGAGTACGTAGGAGGCGGGCTGAAAGTTCGCGCAAACCCTGGTTGCTGACCTCTAGCATCTGGGCTTGCGTTTGAATCTGAAGATTCCTTTGTTCGACCTCCGCCGTGCGTTCCCGTATGCGTTCTTCCAGCTCTGCGTGCGATCTCGCGAGCGCCTCTTGAGCTCGGCGATAACGGAACGTGGCGCGCCGATTCGCTTCCCCCATACCCAGGAGCACGCCGGCAGCCAGAATGTATGTGATGGTGGCGGGCAGCTGGCTAGCGGAAAGCAGGCTCATCGAATGAAACGGCGGAATGAAAAAATAGTCGGCGACGAGCAGCCCGAGAGCGGCCGTCAGCACTCCAGGCCAAAATCCCATGAACCATGCGGAGAAGGCAGCGGGCAACATAACAATTACGAGAATGGTGTCGGGGAACGAACTGGCGAGAACAGGATCCAATATTCGCCGAAAGGCCAGTGTAACCGAGAGAACAAGGAGTGAAAGAACGTAGCGATTTCCCGTAGTCCCAAAGGGGAGACGCGGCCGAGCATCGCCCTTGTCTCTGCCGTACACGGTCTGGTTCCTAGACCTCTTGCCAACCGTGCCGAAACTACGCTCACACCAGGGCCTACGTCAACGCCAGATTTTCCAATCATGCTGATTGGCTTTTACCCCATGTAGGCGCGTTCTCCACGGTTAACGTTACGGGCACGGGGATGATTACAGTGAAATTGCTCTCCTATTGTACCCGAAGGTTGGTATTGCCGGTCTCGCCAAAACAGCAGACATTGTCGGGAAGTTGGGCCCCGACTAACTCTCTAACGCAAACGGTGAAACGGAGGTACGGTTCCGTGACTCAGCGCCAACTTCTCCGCGATGAGTGCTTGACCGCTCTAGGGAACTACGTGCGCCAAGCACAGCAAACCTGTGAACTCCTCGGTGCTATCGAAAGCACTCCCCCATCATTGGATCGATTGCTGGCCATCCTCGCGCAAACCCAGGCTGAGGACAATGTCCAGCAATCCTATCTCGTGTTGAGACAGCGTTTTTTTGATGTACTCAATGAAACTGAATTCCGTAGTCCTGAGTTAGCACAAGCGCCTAGCAATGTGGCGACTAAGCCGCGCCGACGAAAGGCGAGGCATTCCCAGCAAGCACATGACGAAGGGTAGTTTTCGCACGGGTTGCTTTTGTTGCGTGAATTTATTGCCTCCGTGCGATACCGGAAGCAACTTCGCCGGTTGAAACTTCTATAAAGTGAAGCTCTGCGCCGGCATCCGAGATAATCAGCGCAAGCTGAAAGCTGATCGTCGTGCAGCCGCCAGCCGCGGATGCCGCATCAGGAACTTGGAGCAGCGTCGCCGAACCAGATCCGTCAGCATTAACGCTATAGGTACCCGTTATCGTCGACGCGCAAATGCTGCCATTGGCATTCATAGTCCCGTGACCGCTCAATCTGCCGATGCCGTCGAACGTGATGGCGTCAACTTCGGCGAACTTGATGCTCCCGGTTCCCAGAGTCTCTCCCGTCTCGCTCAGGGAGTATCCGCCAACCAGGCTGGCATTTGAAAAGCCCGCTGCGTTGACGGAAAGCATCGTTCGGCCCGTACATCCTACGCAGAAAGCAAGAATTGCGAGTCCGAGACTGAAGAACAAATGTGAGAGTATTTTCATTGTAGATATCCCTTCTGGCTTATGAAAGCTCGCTCTCGCGCTGCCTGCGGAACCCAGCGGGACCAGAGAACACCCTGCCAGACACTACTACTAGAACTCTGACTAACTAGCTATACAGAAGACAATCGGCTTCTGACCTGGTGTTCGGGTAGACGCAGAGTTCTTGCTCAGGGTTCACCCGGTATTTTTTCGGGCCGGGAGCCTACTAAGCAAACCAACGCACGCCAAAGCAAAATAGTGCAATACGGAGCAGTTAAGGTTTTCCCGGGGGTGAGCAGTTGCGAGGGGCCGGGTATTTGCCGGCATCGCTGAGCCGTAGGCTGATCGTGCTGCTCTGCGACAATGGGAATGCGTTATCGTAGTGCATGGACTCGACGGCTCATGATTTGTCGCGCGTCCTAATGGAGCTTGGTCTTGTTGTGATTGGTCTCGCGATTCTGGCGCGCGTCGCGAGTCGTTGGGGCTTCTCTGCCATCCCTCTTTACCTACTTGCCGGTCTTGCCTTTGGCAACGGAGGGCTAGCGCCACTGAATTTAAGCGAGAACTTTATTCACATAGGCGCAGATATTGGGGTCCTGCTGCTGCTTTTTATGCTGGGCTTGGAATATACGGCCGAAGATCTGATCAAGAATCTACGCTTCGGATTTCTGCCAGGAATCGTGGATCTGCTGCTCAACTTTTTGCCCGGCTTTGTTGCAGGAATTGTTTTCTTGCATTGGACGCCTCTGGCCGCATCGTTGCTGGGTGGCGTGACCTACATCTCTTCTTCCGGTATCGCCGCGAGACTGTTATCCGAATTGAAACGCCTCCAGAATCCGGAGACGCCGCTGATCCTGTCTTTGTTGGTATTGGAGGATCTGATCATGGCGATCTACCTCCCCGTGCTAAGTGTTCTGCTGCTCGGTGGAGGCCCCGCCAAAATTGCTGTGTCAGTTTCGACCACGGCCATAGTGATTTTCTTCGTGCTCGCTGTGGCAGTTCGCTACGGAAACTGGTTAAGCCGTATGGCTGCTCATGAATCCGATGAGATCATTCTACTGACTACGTTTGGAACAGTTCTTCTGGTGTCCGCGCTTGCCGAGCATTTCCAGGTTTCGGCGGCTATCGGAGCTTTTCTCGTCGGCATCGCCGTCTCAGGTCCGATTGCTGAGCAGTCACATCGTTTACTCAGCCCGCTTCGCGACCTTTTCGCCGCGATTTTCTTTTTCTTTTTCGGACTGGAAATCGACCCCGGAATTCTTCCCAAAACTCTTCCCCTTGCCCTCGCTTTGGGAGCGGTCACGGCTCTGAGCAAAGTAATGACTGGATATTGGACGGCACGCCGCGCTGGATTGGAAAGGCCGGCACGCGTACGGGCGGGAGCGGCATTGGTCGCACGAGGCGAGTTCTCGATCGTGATTGCCGGACTGGGAAGCGGAATCGAACCAAGACTGATGCCTCTCGCAGCCACATATGTGTTATTTACGGCAATCTTGGGACTACTTCTCGGCCGGGTTACGAAGTGAGCGGCGGGCGAGCTTGCCAACGAACTTTCCCGCACTGGCGACGCTGAGTAAACTACCGGATAGGACTGCGCAATGATTGAGAAAACGTCCGACGCACCGGTAGCCTCTCAAGCACAAAGCCTGAGGCGATTGGGGTCCCGCGCCGCGCTGCTAGCGGGTTTTGGAGCACTGCTAGTTTTAATGGCGATCATCTGTATCGATTCGCTGCACACTCTGGGGGCATTCGAGTCTAGCAACGCTCGGATTCGGCAAGATTTTCTATATCGCGAGCGTACGCTCGAACGCGTTCGAACCGGCCTCTACGAGTCGGGTAACATTCTGCGTGATTACCTCCTGATTGGATTAGACCCAGGCGCACGGGAAGCTCTCCGAACCGAGCTTCAATCCGTTCGCAGCGAGACAACTGAACCACTGAACGCATGCATCCGGTCTCTGCCCGCGGGGGAAAGAGAACCATTCCAACATCTCGCCGCGGAGCTGGAAAAGTATTGGTCGGCGATTGACCCCATTTTCACACTGGGCGCGAAAGCGAAGGCGGAACAAAGCAATTCCTTGCTACGTAAGGATGTCCTCTCGCAACACACGCAGATCTTGGCGATTACGAAGGAAGTCAGCGCCGTGAACGACGATGAGCTGAAAGAAGCCGAACGAAGGATCGCTGAAGTGTTTGTGCAGTTTCGACGCCGATTGCTGGCCGTAGCCGCGACTGCTTTTAGCTTTGGATTGATTCTGGCCGCCGCCACGATTCTACAAGCGAGGCGGCTCGAGAAGAGGGTTGAAGAGAAATATGAAGAGAGCCTGCAGGCACAGCGTCAATTGAAAGAGCTATCCAAGCGTCTCGTCAACGCCGAGGAACGCGAACGGCGCGCCATTTCCCGAGAGCTTCATGATGAAGTCGGCCAATCGTTGAGCGCCCTGCTTATGGACGTTGAAAACTTGGCAGGGACGCCCAACGAAGATAACGTCTTTCGAGAGGGTCTTCGGAACATCAAGATGCTTGCGGAAAACTGTGTCAACGAAGTGCGGAATATAGCCCTGCTCCTGCGCCCCTCGATGTTAGATGATCTGGGTCTCGTCGCGGCGCTTGAATGGCAGGCACGCGAAGTTTCCCAGCGTACCGGTATGCTTGTCGAGACGGTGGAGGAGAATGTTTCGGACAACTTGCCCGAAGAGCATAAGACGTGTGTGTACAGAATCGTACAAGAAGCCTTGAACAATTGCTCGAAACACGCATATGCAAGGAACGTCCGGGTGCTGGTGCGCCAGGAGCCTGGGCGCCTCCAGCTCAGCATCGAAGATGATGGGAAGGGATTTGATCCAGGCCGTGCGCGAGGTTTGGGATTAGTTGGGATGAACGAGCGAGTCAGCCAGTTAGGCGGCGTGTTGAAAGTGGACTCAGATCTGGTGCGAGGTACACGCCTTCAAGTCGATCTGCCGCTCCCAAACGTATCGACCGATCGGGGGACTTGAGCTCATGAAGAAGTTGCGCGTATTACTGGCCGATGACCACGTGGTTATGCGCGCAGGGTTGCGCGTTTTGCTTGAGCGCCAGCCCAACCTGGAGGTTGTTGGCGAAAGTGAGAACGGACGTGAAACTGTCGATCTTTCCGCCTCGCTCAAACCAGATGTGGTAGTGATGGATGTGGGCATGCCTGTTCTAAACGGTATCGAGGCTACCAAAACGATCGTCGGCCAGCATCCAACCACCGCCGTAGTTATCCTCAGTATGCATTCCGACGAAGCATATGTGATGCGTGCTTTGAAGGCCGGAGCCCGAGCCTATTTGCTGAAAGACTCGGCGGCAGCCGATCTGATCAGTGCTATTCAGGCAGTTTCCCAAAATAAGGCGTTCTTTAGTCCCAAGGTGAGCCGTATTCTGGCCGAGGACTACGTTCGTGTTCTCAAGCAAAAAGGCGCGGTAGATAGCTATGACTTGCTTACGAGCCGCGAGCGAGAGATTTTGCAACTTCTGGCCGAAGGGAAGGCGAACAAGGAAGTAGCCACGGCTCTCAACATCAGCCCCTATACCGTCGAGACTCATCGCAGCCATATTCTAGAGAAGCTGAACCTGCACAATCCCGCCGAACTCATTCTTTATGCAGTGCGCAAGGGAATCATCAGTTAAAAAACGGCTAAAGGGCGTTCTGTTGCTAGCTGATAGAGCCGCGGCTCGAAGCGATGATCTCGGTGTTTCGGGCACGGCGGAAAAGCTGACAGAACCGAGTTCCTTTCTCTTCTGTGAGCCTAGCTAAATTTCAACCCCGCCATACCCTCTAGTTGGGATAGACCTCGAGTACTACCCCCATCAATCTAGGCATGTCATAGAAGTCTTGTAGCCGCGGCTAACAAGTCTCTTCTTCTCTTGGCGCTCGGTTCACCTGATCGAACTTGTGACGGGACCTCCGCGGGCAGCAAAACGCGAAAGGAGTAAACACAAATGATTAACGCAACTGTGCCTTATGACTCTGCGCGCGAACGGGAGGGAAAGAGGGAGAAGTGTGAATTTGCGTTTTCGCTCCGTCAACGGGAGAAGGGGATGATATTGAAAATCCCCAATGGTTTGGTGGTGAGTTCAGACGAAGAAGTGCGTCGGAAACTTTCCGAAATCCTTGTGCAATGCGGGCTTGCACCAATTTTTGCTGCCACCGTGGCCGCGAGTGAGATGGTTCTGTCCGGGCAAAAAGCTTTCCTTGTGCTTTGCCACAACTTTCTGGTCGATGGCAAATACGATGATGTCGTGAAAATGGTGAGTCGCTCTGGGGCAAATGTGCCAGTAGTTGTTGTGTCACGGACGGCTGACTGGTCGGAGTATCTGACCGCGATCGGTGCTGGCGTATTTGACTACTTAGCTTACCCACCTATTGCTGAGGAACTCCACCGGATCATCAGAAATGCCTTCTTGGGGCGCAACTGGCAACGGCAGCTCCAAGGCGCTTAGTTCTTTAATTCTCGTCCAAGAAAGGAACAAGATGTGGGCGCTAAACCAATAATGGTTCTTCTCGTGGGAGAAACTGCAAGAAGCTCTCTGCAATTACTGCGATTGCTGAGCCGTCGAAGCTGCCGTTGCCAATTTGCTCAATCCTGCCGGGATGCGCACGACCTGTTGTCGTGTACACAGTTCGACCTCGTGATTAGCCAGTACCAATTGTCGGACCGAACGGCCTTCCCTCTGTTGGATTGGCTGGCAGGATCTTCCGCGACTCTGTTTTTCTCGACACGGGTTGAAGGCGGCTCTTTGTGGTTAAAGATGCTCGAACGAGGCCAGCGATGTGTTGGTGCGCCGGTCCTGCGGCAGAATGGCTTCATTGAAGCACTCGGTACTGTGCTAGACACTGCCGTCGAGTCCCACGAAATGGAAGCTGTTGTTCGGAGTTGACATCGAATCCTCCCCGTTGCGAGTGTCATGTGGCCGACAACTTTGCCTTTCCAAACGATCCGCTTGATGTCCCCCATTTTTCCAAAGGATCGATAGCTAAACTTGAGCCCCCAAATACTCTCCCGTTGGGATAGCCGCAGGTCAATTTGCCTTTTATGCTCACCGGTGAAAGGCGAAACGACACTGACGTGCAGGGTGGTTGGCGGTTGTAAGGCAGTCGTCGGCCAGCCTGCGCGTCAGAAAGACCAAGACTGGAGAAATTGAAAATGCGACCTAACCTGAAACGGATGATCGTAGCTCTGGCGGTAGTTGCGCTTCTTGGAACCGGATCGGTTTTTGCTTCTCCGCCGGCCCCATCACCCGGAGCCCCCGAAACCGACCGCTTACCTACGTATCTGTCAGGGCGGGCATCAACGCTCCTCGCCCAGATCCAACAGGAAGCTACGGGGCTCAGGCTCCACGCAGAGACATTGGGCAGGTTCGCGTGGAACCCCCAATATAGCTGGCAAAGCCATGCTTTTTACTTGGACAGGGTCAAGGGCCATATCAACGCGGTCGGAGAAAGCATTGCCCAACTGCAGCAGATACATCACACCGTACTTCCTTGGCAGCAACAGGCCATCACCGAAGTGACTTCTCACGCGGCGCAGGTCGCGGCTAGCACCCAGGCGGCTATCGTTCACCTGCGTGAGAACCAAAATCGTCTCTTCGTCTCAGAATACCGAGACCATCTGACGGCGATTGCCGGGCGCTCGGGGGACATGAAGCAGACGGTTGACAAGTTCCTCGCCTACGAGAAGGCACAGCAGAAGTTCCGACAGTTGCAAAACGAGTTGGAGCTAGCGGGTGACTGATGCCGAGCGGCTGCAGACCCGGTCAGTGGGGGAATCGGCCATTCTCGAGGCTAAGGAGCACAGAAATTACTGCGCCCTTCCGAGAAACGAACCGTCACGGTTCCCCCACTTATTTTCAGCTACCGAGCGAATGACGGCGCCGAATTTGAGAAAAGGAGACCGTTGTGTCAGAGATCGGAATCGCAAAGGTTCAGAAACCACCCCGGATAGCTGCCGTAGTGCTGGGGTGGGTTCTTCTGCTTGGAGGCATCATCGCGTTGTTTCTCCCGATCGTGCCAGGAGGTCTCCTTATAGTTGTCGGCGCGCTCACGCTCAGTCCTCAAGGTTCATGGCTGCGCCGAGCGTTGGAGAACTGTCAGGTGCGGTTCCCTGCGCTAAAGCGCGCCTTCAGGCGGCTCTCTGCTTGGGGCGAGAGTTGGCAGAACCGCCTCAGCAACAATTCGGGCGATTCTGGGTCGCAATTCAAGGTCTGAAAAATCTTACGGTATCCGTAGAAGGTTACACCTCAGAGGTCGAACATGAGAAAAGGAACGCAACAGAACGTAGATGAAGCCGAAACGTTCTGCGACACGCTCAAAATACTGATTTTCGATGTAGACATCGACGACTTGGCTCGGCATGCCGAACCTTTTGAGGCTCAGGGGTTCGAAGTTCACAAGTGTATGTCCGTGGAAACAGCGATGCGCTGTGTCGAAAGAGAGGAGCTAGACTTCGCTCTGCTAGACCAAGGTTCCCCAACCTTCGAAGGGCTTCGGGTAATCAGACATCTAGTCCGCTATAACGTACGGACGCCTTTTGTCGTGATGACGCGGTGTAAGGACATCCTGTGTCGTCAGGAGGCATTCGCACTCGGAGCGGTGGACTATTTGGAGAAGCCAGTTCCCACCGAGGAAATGAATTGGATCATCAGAAATTACTTCGGAAACCTATTGAAGAAATGAGTCAAGCAAATGGTAGTAGCTAGTCACGGCAAAATCGAGCCGCGAACCGAGAGGCGACTCCTTTCGAGGACGACTCATCGCGTAGGATGTCACGACTTCCAGGCCCAAACAGCGCACGTACTCCCATCGCCGATGACCACAAGTTTCGCGGTACTCTTCGTTCATTGAGCACCGCCGCGAAGCGCCAACTCAAGAAAAACGGATGGGCAAACTACAGTAAACCGGGGCTGGATTCCTGCTCCAGCCCCGCTGTCTGATTCCGAAGCGACCCTCCGATTAGAAGGTCAGCTTGAACCCCAGCTGGAACTCGCGGGGACCACCGCTCCCCAGCGCGGGGTTGTTGTTCGACACATCCGGAGTGGCTGTGGAAGCACCGAATGCCGTTGGCGTGCCAAACGGAGTGTTCCCGCCAGGGCCGTTGAATTGCGGGTTTCCGTAGTGGGTTACGTTCAGAACGTTAAACATTTCGAATCTGAACTCCCCTGCGAAGCGCTCGGTGAACCTCCAATTCTTCAGGATAGAGGCATCCCAGTTCCGGAAAGGGTTGCCGCGGAACGTATCGCGGGTCATGTTTCCGATTGTGCCCAGAGCTGGCGGAATCATTATGGTGCTGCCCTGAACGAAGCATCCCCAGCGATAAAGTGCCGCCGTTCCGATCTTGTTTGAGCCCTGATCCAAGGCCGCCGCGGCGTTCACGCAGGCCGCGGGAAGCGCCGGATTCGGGATGATATTCCCGGCGGCGTTCTTGACGTTGCCCGAGAAGTAAGGAACTGTCTGAGTACCGAGCGCGCTGAAATCCTCGGGGTTTCCGTAGAAATTCCAACGATCCGCGAACTCGCCGGTGCCGGACGGGTCGCTTCCACGGCTGCCAAGCACACCCCACGGCAGTGCGGTTTGGATCGCCACGATGGAAGTAACTTTCCAGCCTTCCAGCATCTGGCCAAAGCCCCGTCTGCCAGGCAGGGCATATGTGGCTGTGGCCGTGAAGCGGTGGCGAATGTCAAACTCGCTGTTCGAGTACTCCAGCCGCTGGTTGAAGGGATTCCCGCTCGGCCCGCCGCGCTCGCCCGTAGCTTCATCAAGCGCGTGAGACCAGGTATAACCAAGCGTGTAGGTCAGCCCATGAAGGTTCCGTTGCGTGAGCGCGACTTGCATGCCGTTGTAATCGGAGAAGAATGGATTCGATACGGTGTAGATGTAGGAGAGATATGGGAACCGGCCGGCGTAGGGACGCGCGCGCTGGATGGCCGATCCTCCAGCGACGCTCGGGCTGCAAGCCGTTCCCAAAGTTTTAACGGTGTTATTGAGCGCCGCAAAACAAGTACCGAGCTGGTTCGCGGAACTTGGCGCGGCGCTGGTTGAGCCCGTCCACCCCGCACCGATGGGCGGCGTATTGGTGTATTCCAATCCCAAAAGCTTATCGGCGCGATTCCCAACGTAGTCGAGCGAGAGGGACAGGTTGTTCGTGATCGACCGCTGGAGGCCAAGTGACCACTGCATCACGTAGGCGCTACGCAGGTTTTGATTGGTCGCTTGGACCGCGCAGAGTTTGTCCGTCCCGCACTTCAGTTGACTCGTGTCGTTCGATGCGGGATAGATGTTGCCGCCGTAAAGTGCGGCACTCTGGTTCCAGTTCACCTGCGCAGGACTGAGCGAGAGCCCTGAAGCCGCGATCGTCCCAGGCCCTGGTGCGCAATTTCCGCTTGCCACTGTCGGCGTGCAGATTTGGAATCCCGAGGGGTTCGTACCTAGCCCCGTAGCAGGATCGTTTTGGTTCTGCTGGGAAAGAAACTCCCACCAGGTTGGTGTTACGTAGATGACCGTGCCGCCTCCGCGAAGCACGGTCTTGCCATTGCCGCCGATATCCCAGGCGAATCCCAAGCGCGGGGCGAAGTTGTTTTTATCGGCGTTCCACATCCGGCTGGTGTTGACTCCCAACTGCAGGAAACCGGCCGTCGGATCCCAATTTGCCAGTAGATTATTCGCTTCTTTGATGGGCGTCTGATATTCGTAGCGCACCCCCAGATTCACGATCAGCCTCTGTGTCACGCGCCAGTCATCCTGGAAAAAGGCGGCGTAGGCCTGCCCGGTAACGTGCCGCCGTGGGTCACCCAAAAAGACCTGGCCGTTGTTTGTCCCCAGGTTGCCCGCAAGGAAGCTTTGCAAGTCGTCGAATGTGACCTGCCCACGGCCGCGATTGAAGGTTCCGCCATGACCGATGACAGACGCTCGCACCTCGACACCGGTCTTGAACGAATGCTTTCCGCGCAGTATGGAGATGTCATCAACGATCTCATAAATGTGATCGGGGCCATAAAACTTGGGGAAACTCGAGCAGCACCCGATCGAACCGGTGAAGCCCGTAATGGTGACGTTTGTAAATCCGCAGTTCGGCGGATTATTGATGAGATTGATTCCGTAATCCGGTGCGCCACTCGCGCCCGGGCAATCGGCCGTCAGGAAACGCTGGTAAAAGTTGTTGAAGCCGAACCGGAACGTGTTGACCAGTGCTGAAGTTGGCGTGAAGTTCCACTGCATTCCAAGAAATTGCGTGTAAGCCTGGTCGTCCGGGCGCCAGAAGGGCTGGCTGATGGTCTGATTGTTCACAACCAAACCGCGGTGGCCCCCGATGAAGTACTTGGCGTTCAGCGTGTTCCTGTCGTTGAGCTGGAAATCGAACTTGGCTAAGCCGTCATCCACGCTGTAATTCGTATCCAAGCTCGCCGAAACGTTGGTTGAGGAGCCCGGGGTCGTGGTGTCGCGCAAAAACGAAGTCGGGTCCAGAGCAAAGATGGAATAGCCGGTGGTGCGGGCGCAGTTCGCATCCAGCCCAGAAACTTTCAAGCTGGTGGCGCTCAGTGCGATAGCCGGGCTCGCTGCTTTGTCCGCAAGGCAGGCGTCCACAAGACTTTTCGTTGGGCCGGCTCCTGTAGTCAACGTCGGATAGCTAAAGGCGTTCGGGTTTCCGACGTTATAGCGCTGACCCTCGTAAGCTAGAAAGAAAAAGATTTTGTCTTTTTTGATAGGCCCGCCGAAGGTGGCACCGAACTCCTGTAATCCAATCCTCTGCTTTTGGGTAGATCCGTCAGGATTTACCCCCGTCAGGAATGGGTTGCGGGCATCCAGTGTGTCCGTGCGGCCGAAAGCATTGGCGGTGCCGTGCCACGCATTCGTGCCCGACTTCAGCGCGATGTTGGTAATGGCTCCGGGCTTCCAGCCAAATTCCGCTTTCGGATTCTGCTGCACATTGAATTCTTGAATCGTGTCAATGGGGAGCAGCGAGGCGGCATCACCTGCCAAGCTCACTGAATTGATCGTGCTCTGTCCACCGAGCGGTTCCATCCCGGTAATGCCGTCGAGGATGTAGACGTTGTGCTCGGGACGCAGACCGTTAGTGCTTTGCGTCCACGCGCCGCCACCGATATAAGTGGTCACGCCAGGACGAAGATCAAGCAACTTCATGAAGTTACGTCCATTGAGTGGCAGGTCGGCAATGGTGCCGGGTTGCAGCGTGCCCCCTAGAACTGCGTTTGTGGTTTCCACCAGCGGAAGAGCTTCCGTTACGGTGATCTTTTCGGTTTGCTCGCCGGGCTGAAGTTCTAGATCAACACGCGCTTCCTTGCCGACCTCGAGCACGATATTTTGGCGTTCAGTGGATTTGAACCCCTTGTATTCGGCTCTAACCACATAGGCGCCGGGAATGAGGCTCGGGGCATTATAGGAACCCGAGTCGTCCGTAGTCAGAGTTCGCGTTGTGCCCCTCTCCGTGTCTGTGACGGTGACTGTTGCCCCAGCGATCGCACCGCCGGTCTGATCGATAATGCTTCCCCAAATGCGTCCCGTATTGGCTTGCGAAAACACCTGAACCCTTGCGAATAGCAGCACAAAAACCAGCAACACAAGTTGCATAGAACATCTGAACCCTGCATTCTTCATAGGAACCTCCCGAAATTAAGAACCATCCAGGATTGCTCGAACGAGCCGTCCTGTACTTCAGCATCCTGCATACGATCCAGCGTTTCGTTATCCAGCACGCAGCTGGACCGATTCGCTGTAATCGGCGGCGCGAAAACGACGCACGAGCGTCAGCTTCGCCTAATTCAAAACGCTGACTCTCTGCGATGCGGAAGCCCCCGGCGGTATGACCGGGAGGGTCGGTCCTATGTTCGGAGGATGGAGTACAACTGGAGTAGATCGCGCGAACTGCGGAAAAGACTAGTTTGCTGAGCAACGCCTGAAGAGTTCTGGTAGGGCGTAGTGGGCGATGCCGGAGGTGCAGCCGTCGCCGTGAGGTGAGCAACTACGGCACTGGCGATCTCACCCACGATGTATGACGGCGCTGTGAAATCGTTTGACGTGTTGTCCGCCAACCCTGCCAGCTCTGGAAGCTCGCTGCAGGCCATTAAGGACAGGAGGACTGCCATGACAAAAACCTTAGCGACGTTGCTCTTGAAGTGGAACGTCATAGCATCGGCCGCACAGGAACCGCTAACTACCTTCCAGATGATAGCAGACCTTTGATTGACACATTGCGATGGTACAGCCCCGGATACTGACTAGATTTCTATCATTTTGCGCATGGAGCGTCAATATCGTTGTCGGCTTTTCACGCTGACCCTTTGTGAGCTTGTCATGAACTGGTGTCCGGGGAGACCATCACGCCATCGCGAGCCGCGCTATGTCTCGCCTGGTGCATCCTGCTGAAGGTACAGAACTCTCGCTACATCGCTGGCCGTGTTTTCGTATGACGAATCAAATGATTTCTGGAGCCTAAGGCCAAATGTGCGGGCACATCCAATTGGTTTGGTTGCGGCAGCTCAACGTGCTTTCGCTTTATATTCGCCTTATGTATAATGTCGTTATGCTTTTGAATTTCGGCTGCTGGCTGCGACCGCTTCACCCCGCCGCACGGATCGTTCCATGACCCTGACTATCCGCGTGCCTCGCGTGATGAGTCGTTGCAGCTTGCGGGGCTCACATGGTCGCAAACGTAACTTTCGCGAGAAAGCGGAAGCTGCGAAACGGGAGCAACGGGAACGGACCGCCCCAATTATCGAAAAGCTATTTTATCTACTATTCCTTTCTCTCCCTTTCGTTACACTAATTCAGACCGTTTTAGCCCGACCGGATGAATACGCCGTCACACGACGAATACCTTTAGAAACGTTCATTTCTGGCCCGCAATGGGCATATACAGTCCCTTTCGCCGTGAAAAACAAGGGAACCATTGAAAAGCTGATCCAGTGCGAGAGTCGGGGGATGAACATCTCCCGGCCCGACTCTGATGGCATAATGTCCGACGGGATATTGCAATTTCACCGAGGGCCGGCCGACACCCTGGCCAGCAGCACGTGGGAGGATTTTTCACAAGCAAGCGGAATCACGGGATCACCGAAAAATCCGGCGGATGCGATAAGGATGACGGATTGGGCTATCAGTCACGGCTTAGGCCCTCATTGGACTTGCTGGCGGCTCCAGAAGTTATCCCCAGGTTCGTAACCTCGTGTTCATGGTGGTTTCAATACTTCAATACCAAGGACGCACCGAACTGCGCCTGCTAAAAATTGTGGTCTTATCGCGGTCCAAAAAACCTCATTCGGTACACATTTCTTGTGGTCGAGTTCTTGCTCACGCTGTAGTCGCGGCCTGATAAGTCCCCTTATCGGATATGGGGCCTAGGCCGTGAAAGCCAGTTACCGGGAATACCGCTTCTCGGGACTTATCCGGTCTAGGTGGGATAGGGAACGTCAAACCATTGTGACGATTTGCTGGCAAAGGCCAATCGGTCTAAGCTTGTCGCACATGAGCCGATGGTTATCCTGATGTGCACTCCAGGTGCAACCGTCGTCTGCTCTTCTTCTGCGGTTGGTGGTGACGCGGCAAAGTTCAGCCGGCCGTCGCGGTGGCGTGGGCGCGCATTGTGTTTCACTGAAACTGGCAAAGCGTTTGTGAGGAGCAAAGAACGATGAAGACAGGATTCAGCAGACACTCAAAGATCGCGGTGATCGCGCTTGCCTCATGTTTCGCGGGAGCTTTTGCACTGCTTAGCGCCCAGCAACGTCCTGCGGCGGACGTCGCCATTGGCAGCTCCGATGTCGGAGGCATGGTTACCAGCATGAACGGACCCGAAGCCGGCGTATGGGTCATCGCAGAAACGGTTGACCTGCCTACCAAGTTTGCCAAGATGGTGGTCACGGATGAGCGGGGGCGTTATGTCATCCCCGAACTTCCGAAAGCGAACTACAACGTTTGGGTGCGTGGCTATGGTCTCGTCGATTCGCAAAAAGTAAAAGTGACTCCAGGCCAGCATCTGAATTTGACTGCGGTGCCAGCGCCGACCGCCGCCGCGGCCGCCGAATATTATCCAGGCGTGTACTGGTATTCGATGCTTCAAATCCCGGACAAAAGCCTATTGCCGGGGACCGGCCCGAACGGGAACGGCATCTCGACGGCCATAAAAACGCAGCAGGATTGGATCGATACGGTCAAGAATTCCTGCCAATCCTGTCATGCTCTGGGTTCGCAGGGCGTGCGCAGGATTCCCAAAGCGTGGGGGCATTTCGACGATTCCGTTCAGGCTTGGACGAAGCGTCTGCAGGCGGGTCAAGCACAGACGAACATGTTGACCACGCTCGGCCAGCTCGGTTCGAAGAAAGCTTTGGCACTATTTGCGGACTGGACCGATCGCATCGCCGCCGGCGAGTTGCCGTCCGCGAAGCCGCAGCGGCCCCAAGGTGCCGAGCAGAACGTCGTAATCAGCATGTGGGAGTGGTCGACGCCCAAGGGCTACCTGCACGATGAGATCTCAACCGACAAGCGCAATCCTCGCGTAAACGCCAATGGTCTAATCTACGGTTCGCCGGAAGAAAGCACCGACATGGTTCCCGTGCTCAATCCGATCACGAACGAAACCTCGCAGATCAAGCACCCCTACCTTGACCCGAACACGCCGTCATCGCTCGATTATACCCACGGTCACTCGCCGTACTGGGGCGACGAGCCGATTTGGGACGGTCACACGACCATTCACAATCCGATTTTCGACGAAAAGGGACGCGTCTGGTTCACTGCGCGCATCCGTCGCCCACAGAACCCGTCCTACTGCAAAGCGGACTCCGATCTTCCCTCGGCCAAGGTGGCGCCGCTGGACGTCTCGGCGCGCCAACTCTCGATGTATGATCCAAAAACCGGCAAATTTACTCTCATCGACACGTGCTTTAGCACGCAGCATCTGTACTTCGGTCACGACGCGAACAACACGCTCTGGACCAGCGCAGGATCGCCGGAAAGCGGTGTGGTCGGTTGGCTGAACACGAAGATGTACTTGGAAACCGGCGACGCGAAGAAATCGCAGGGCTGGACCCCGCTAATTATCGATACCAATGGCAACGGTAAACGCGACGCGTACGTTGACGCCAACCAGCCGGTCGATCCCAAGAAGGACAAGCGCATCATGGCTGCCTTTTATGGCGTTCAGCCTAGCCCGGTGGATGATTCGATCTGGGGACAATCAATGGACGTCGGGTTTTCGCACATGAATCAGCCGGGCTACCTCATCCGCTTGGTGCCCGGTCCCAATCCTCCCGAAACCGCTCTGGCGGAGATCTACCAGCCGCCCGACATCGGGTTCGGGCCGCGCGGCATCGACCTCGATACGAACGGTGTCGTTTGGACGGCACTTGCGAGTGGCCATCTTGCGAGTTTCGACCGCCGCAAGTGCAAGGGTCCGCTGAATGGGCCGGCCGCCGCAACCGGCAAGCAGTGCCCCGAAGGTTGGACGTTGTATCAATTTCCGGGGCCGCAGTTCAAAGGCGTTACTGATCCAGGCAGCGCAGACCATGCCTATTTCGTCTGGGTGGATCGCTATAACACGCTGGGTCTTGGCGCAAACGTGCCCATCGCGGAATCCAACGGCAACGAGGCTCTATTGGCGCTCGTGAACGGCAAATTTGTAAACGTTCATATCCCGTACCCGATGGGCTTCTTCAGCAAGAACGTGGATGGCCGCATTGACAATCCCGACGCCGGATGGAAGGGCAAAGGCTTGTGGACCACGACAGGTACACGTACGGTTTTCCACAACGAAGGCGGAACGGCGGCGCGCCCCAAGCTCTACAAGGTTCAGATGCGGCCCGATCCGCTCGCGCACTGAATGGTACAGCCGTTCTACCCCGTATATGGCCCAACAATGGCGCACCCTGCGCCCAGGCATGGGCGTAACCCGCCCAGAGTTCTAGTCGCGGGCAACACCATCACCCGCTCGAAGGTGACGTCCGCGAAGCCGCTAGTTCTGCGGCTTCCCTTCAGCATTTACGACGGTGACGCTGCCATATTTTGCCAGAGCGTCCCCTATCTGTTTCCGGTCGCCCACGCACACCCACTGCATATGACCCAGGTCGACGTATTTCTTTGCCGCGGCTTGCACCTGCGCAGCGTCTACAGCCGAGATACGGTCGGGATACTTGTCCCAATAATCGGCCGGCAGGCCGAAGTGCTGGACTTGCAGCACGTTGTTCAGCAGTTCGGCGGGGCGCTCGAGCGATAACGCAAACCCCGCGACGATGGCACGGCGGGCGTCATCGAGTTCATTCTGTGGAACCGGTTCGTCATTGATGCGCTTGAATTCATAGGTGAATCGCTCCATCGAACCGTCCGTCACCGGGGTGCGCACAGCGGCGCTTGCAACCCAATCGCCGGGATACACTTCTGCGCTGAAGCGGCTGTACGCCCCGTAGGTATAGCTATGCTCCTCGCGAAGATCGAGGAAAAGCCGAGACTGAGGGCCCCCACCGAGGATTTGGTTCATGACCTCCAGCGCATAGTAATCGGGATTGGTTCGCTGAATCGCTCTGTTGGCGGCGAGGATGTAAGTCTGCACTGAGGCTGGGCGATCCACCAGCGTGATCTTCGCTGACTGCGAAGTCACCGTCTTCGGTGGCGCTAGAGGCGCTTCGCCTGCGCCCGTCCACGCCGCAAAATACATGGCTATGAGAGCGCGCATGTCCTCTGTTCTGAAATCACCAGTGACGCCGAGAAGTGTATTGCCGGGGCTGTAATGTTGATCGTGAAATTTCTTGAGATCCGCCGCGGTCACTTTTTCGATCGATTCTTTTGTAGGCGAGGCCACCGACAGGGGCGCTTCGCCGTACAACACGCGGCGCATCGCCTGCTGGGCGAGGAAACCCGGATTGGAAAGACGTTGCTCGAGGGCAGCCTCCTCGCGATGCTTGTACTGCGCGAGTTCGTCGGCTGCGAACGATGGGTGCAACACGATATCGCCCATAAGATCGAGGATTTGCTTGGCGTCGCCGATGAGCCCCGAAGCGCTTATCGCGGTATAGCTCGCACCAAACGCCGAATTAGCGTTCAAAGACGCGCCGAGTGAATCCACCTGCGCAGCGATTTGCGCGCTCGTCCGGCGCTCGGTACCCTCGCGGAGCATGCCGGCGGTGAAAGAGGCAAGCCCAGGGAGATCGCCAGGATCGCCCAGTTGCCCGGGACGGATCCACATCGTGAACGCCACCGTGGGCAGTTTGTGATCTTCGATAAGAATAACGGTCAGTCCGTTCGGCAATTTGACGACGGCGGGGCGCGGGAGTTGAACCCGCAGGATGTCTTTGTTTACCGGCGCGCGGTTTAGTCTCTCGATTTTGCTCATCGGCGTCGATTTTTCCTGTGCCCTGGCCGCGCCCGCGCCGGGCCCTGCCAGGGCGGCCAATAGCGGAGCAGTAAAGGCCGCGGCACGTGCGAAGTTGAAAAACCGAACTAGACTTTGCATGGTCGCTCTCCCTCTCAAGATGTTCTGAACTTCTTGGGCCGCACCCGAGCGGCGGTCATTGCGCCAGCGCGGATGATGCGGAGGAATCCGGTGCTGCTGGAAACGTCGTGACCACGGTCCGCTGGTCGCGGACGAGGTACTTCTTGCTAGCGGCGTTCAACTGTTCAAGAGTCACTGCATCTTGTTTGTCGATTGTCGTATTAATCAGATTCGGGTCGTCAAAGTACACGGCATACCGGCCGATCAGATTTGCGGTATTCAGAGACGACCGCCGCTGTTCGATGAACCGGCGCAGAACCTGTGTCTTGGCCTTGGCAAGCTCCTCGGCCGTCACGCCATTCTTCGCGACCGTTGTTATCTCTTCATCGATTCCCCTCTCGAGATCTTCGATCTTTACCCCCGGCCGTGCAGTGGCAGAAATGTAAAGCAGACTAGGTCCAATTCGCGCATCAGCAAAAACGGCCACCTGCGATGCAAGCTGCTTGTCCTTCACCAAGTGCTGATACATGCGCGAACTCTGACCCTGCCCAAGGATAACCGCCAGTTCCTGCGCAGCGTAGCTGTCCGGAGTGTTGCCCGGCGGAATGTGATAGGCCATCTGGATTCGCGGCAAGCGGGCCAGCGGATCGGAGACAACCTCCCTCCGCTCGCCATAGTGAGGCTCTTCCGCCAAGTCGACCTTCGGTGGCGGAGTTTGCGAAGGGATCGACCCGAAGTATTTTTTGATTTTGGTCAACGCTTCGTCGGGATCGAAATCGCCCACGAGCGTGAGCACGGCGTTGTTCGGGGCGTAATAAACCCGGAAAAAGTCGGCGACATCCTGAATCGTTGCGGCGTCGAGGTCAGCCATCGAGCCGATTGTGGAATGTTTGTAGGCGAAATTGTCGTAGGAAAGGTTATCGATCTCCAGATCCGCCCTGCCGTAGGGCTGGTTATCAATGCTCTGCCGCCGCTCCTCCTGGACCGTCTGGCGCTGGTTCTCGAAGTTCGCCTGCGTGATATTCAGCGCGCGCATGCGGTCCGCTTCGAGGTAGAGCCCGAGATCGAGCTGATTCTTCGGCAATTCCTCGAAATAGTTCGTGCGATCCTCATTCGTCGTTCCGTTCATTCCGCCGCCATTGTTCAGAACGAGGATGAAGTGCTCGCCTTTGCCAACATTCTGCGATCCCTCAAACATCATATGTTCGAACAAGTGCGCGAACCCCGTCCGGCCGGGCCTCTCATTTCGGCTTCCCACGTTGTAGCTGATGTTGATGGCGTACACCGGAGCACTGTGATCGGGCACCAAGATGACGCGCAGGCCGTTAGCGAGTCGCGTATCCTTCAGTTCGAGAACTGGAACTTTTACGTCGGCCCGGACGACTGTTGCGCTCGGTGACAGCGAGATGGCAATTACGGGGATAAGGATAGCGAGACATCTCCGCGTTTCGATCATATCTCACCCCCTGTGGCCGCCATTCTGAGCCGGATTCTATGTTGCATCTTCTTCCTCCTCAATTGTCGCCAACGCTCCTGCACTCCGCCGGGTAGGTTTCCGAGCTGACTGGTTTCGGCCTCGATCCGGGATTCCTTTGGGTCTCCCGTATGGAGACATTTATACACCCGAGGACCCTCCGAATGAACCTCACGGTGGAGAGGCGGCTCGGCCGTTCTAAGGAACGGCAAAGGGGCGAGCTTTTATTCACGGGGCCGGGCTCGCGGCTTTTCAAGAGGAGATGCGAGGATCGATCTCCGGCAAGAAATTGGAGAGCACGAAACTTATTTCAGGGAAACCCCAGAAGGGTTGAAAGAGCATACAACTTAACCATAACCATTTGCATCGACATCAATAAAGTGCATCATCGAAGAAGGGTAACCCCGCAAGCGCGAGGCTTGTGCAAGCCGCACGAACCCGCCGGAGCAAAATGAAATGAAAACCTCCAAAGCAGTCTACGTCATTTTGGGATTCCTGGGCGCAACCTTGCTCCTTGTTCCTAGCCGCGCGATTGCACAGGCGGCGCCAGGACCGCTCACTCAACCACCACAATCGCAGGCGCAGGCCCCGCGTGGACGGTCCCAGGCCGAGCCTGCGCCAAGGCCCAAACCTCCAGAAGTCCAACCAAGGACGACTCTCGCCGGGGCTTGGAGGCTGAATCACGACGAGAGCGACGACCCACGACAGAGGGTTCGAGCGGCGGAAGGCGCTGACGTTGGCGGCTATCCCGGAGCAGGCTACCCTGGCGGAGGTTACCCCAGGGGTTATCCAGGTGGCTATCCTAGAGGCGGTTCGGGGGGCGGTTATCCTTATCCCGGCGGTGGTGGAGGGCCCTATGGAGGAACACGAAATGGGCGACAGGACATCGAAGATAATCCGAAAATGCAGCCACTCATTCATCCTGCGGAGTCGCTGATGGTCGATCTGAAGAACCCCGAGATCGATGTGACGGAAGACCAGTTCCGGAAACTGACTTTGTACACGGATGGACGACAACTTCAGAGGTCTAAGGACGACAGCCATCAGGAAATAGCGGCGCATTGGAGCGGAGACCAACTGGTGTCGAATGAAAAGAGCCCGTTGGGCGGGAAAATGACCAGAACCTTCGAATTATCCCCAGACGGTCGAAAGGTTTACGAAACCCTGCACATCGACAACGGCGGGTCGAAGGCGCCCTTGGTCATACGGTACGTATACGACGCTTCCAATTCGGAGACGCAGAGCAGTCGGGATTCCGATCCGGAACGGCCCGTACTGAAAAGAAATTCTGCCGGCAGTAGCAGTTCACCTCAGTAACAGCACCGGGCTGGCAGGCATTCAGGGTTACGATGAAAGCCCCCGACCGCGTGGCCGAGAACCAACTACCTATTTGGGGCCCGGGTCGTCTCGATATTCAACCCAGTGAGGATTGGTTTGAGCGTCGCGGCGATCCCTTCGGCCATCTTCAGGGAACCTCCCTCGTTCGGATGGACCTGGTCAATCACTAAGAGGTATAGCGGGTCGTTAATTAGTTTCAGGCCGTCGAGAAAATAGAGATTGTGGTCTCTCGCCCGGCGTTGCTCAACCACTCGCTGGATAGCGTTGCGGTAATCTTGAGGAAGGTCTCCGTTCTTGTTTTTTTGCTGAACGATGTCCTGATGCGTCAAAATCGGCGTGATGCACAGAATCGGCTTAGTGGGATATCTCGCGCGCACTGCAGCGAGAAACGCCTCATACTTCGCCCGATACTGCACCAGCGTCTCTGGCTTTCCCATAGAGTCGTTTCCGCCGAGCGAGTTCGTGCCAAGCATCAGGACTAGCACATCCCAATCTTTGCGGCTCGCGATGTAATTCGCGACGGAAATATCCGTCCAAGCACTCCCGCCAAAACCTAAGTTCAATGCTTCGCAATTTGCCCTTTCGCACGTTTGCCAGACATAGGTTTCCCGAGGGCTCGTTACACCATGGCCGTGTGTAATCGAATCGCCATGGAACAGTACGACTGGAAGGTTTCTGGGCGCAGGGGGAAGCAATCCCGCGTCCTTGTCTAGCCCAATCCCACCAACTATCACTTCTGCATTGCGGTAATAATGCGGAAATAGAATCGAGAATTCAGATTCCTGCTTAGGTCCTGTGGAACCATCGAAGACTGTGACATCTTGTTCATAGTACGCAATCTTCGCCGGGACGTTAGCCAGGAACTTCCCATCGCGATAGACATCGAAATAGGGCGGCCGAGCACGCTCCCAGGCTGACTCTGGGCTAGCGTTGGCAGCCTCGGGAACGTCAATGAATGTGAGGCGAATGGCGATCCTGCTGGAAACAGTTCGAAGCCTCAGGGCAACTCCGGCGGTGGACAGAGCTCGCGCGGCAGATCTGTCGGGAATCTTGTCCCGCCACTCCTTGGGGATCCGAACTGGCTGCAATCCGCCAGTTTTCGGTTCCCAATCGGCTACGTTCACCCACTGCAAGCGATTATCTTCGGGATTGAGCCACGTGAGATTTTCGGGGGCAGCCCGCTGTCCTCGGGTTGGAACAGCAAGGCTCAATGCCATAAGTAGCAGATAGCTGAGCCTCGTGCGAAACGGGGACGACATTGTGTCATTCCTCACAAATTTGAATCGCCGCTAAACGGATCGTTAAATAAGTCTCCTACGTGAGGCGGAAGATTCCAAGCGTTAACTCTGTCATCTCGCTAATTTTTTTCGGACCGGCCCGTACTGCGGGGTTGCAGCGACGTTGTAGAGGAGCACTGAGCACTCGCGCGCGGGTTTGGGGTTGCCATCCGCCCGACTCCGTCCTGCGTTGAGGCTCTTTTAGCGGCAAGGCATGATCAGCTGACTGCCGCCTGATACGTGATTCGCTCCTTTTGGAGATTTTAGGGTGGAGACTGCAGATTTGGAAGAGTAGCTGACAATTCGGGAGTTTCGGCCCTTCCCCGCCGTTGACCGCAGGGTCTTAAGGGTGCTATATCGGGAGGGCCGCGAAACCCAGCATATGCAGGAGACAAGAGCGCCGGAGGAACACTTTGATAGTAGTGTTCGGGCGGGCGGGATGCGCTGTATGCCGTACGAGAAGGTCGGTGCAATCCTCGAGTTGCGGTCAGGGTTTTCTGAAACGAGAAACTGAAAGAGGGTCTGCCCTGGGAACGCTCGGTGTGAGGAGATAGCACCATGAAGAAATCTGAAAAGGCCTTGGTCGATCGTCGCAAGTTTCTAAAGGGCGCGGCTGTGGGTGGTGTGGCGACGCTGGTCGCGAGCGGAGCGGCGGGAGCGCAACCATTCCTCGCTGCGGCGGCGCCGCCCGCGGACGCTGCAACGGAAGCGTCTAATGTTGAGGTTCTGACCACGGATCGGCCGGGCTCCGATTTCATGGTCGATGTCATCAAGTCGTTGGGCTTCGAGTACCTCGCCTCCAATCCAGGATCCAGCTTCCGCGGATTGCATGAATCGCTAATCAACTATGGCGGCAACAAGGCGCCTGAGTTTCTTACCTGCTGCCATGAAGAATCGTCGGTGGCCCTCGCGCAAGGCTTCGCGGAGGTGGAGGGCAAGCCGATGTTGGTCCTGGCTCACAGCACGGTGGGATTACAGCACGCCGCGATGGGGATCTACAACGCTTGGGGCGGCCGCGTGCCCGTGTACATCATCCTTGGGAACTCGCTCGATGCTACGCAGCGACGTCCGGGCGTGGAGTGGTATCACAGCGCCCAGGATGCGGCCGCGATGGTTCGCGACTACACGAAGTGGGACGACACGCCGATGTCCCTCCAGCACTTCGCCGAATCCGCAGTCCGCGCTTACAAAATCTCGATGACCTTACCGAAGTCTCCCGTGGTGCTGGTGGCAGACGGCGCGTTACAGGAAGATCCGGTTCCCAAGGATGCAGTTCTGCGCATCCCCAAGCTCACCCTCGCCGCTCCGCCCCAGGGTGATTCGGGCTCGGTGGCCGAGGCGGCGCGACTTTTGGTCGCTGCCGAAAATCCCGTGATCGTTGCCGGCCGCGTCGGGCGCACCGAGGCCGGTGCAGCGCACCTGAGCGAACTTGCCGAAGCGCTCCAGGCTCCGGTTGTTGGTGGCGGTGGCGGAGAGGGCGCGGCGGGTGGCCAGGAGGTCCAGAACGCGGATGTGATCCTGGGACTCGATGTGCCGGATTTCTGGGGCGTGGTCAACTCTTACCGCGACCAATTGCGCCGCAGTTCAAGCCCGAGGATCCGCAAGGATGCGAAACTGATCACCATCAGCACCGCAGATCTTTATATCAAGAGCAATTACCAGGATTTTCAGCGCTACGCGGAAGTCGATATCGCCATGGCTGCCGACTCGGAAGCCACTCTCCCTTCTCTCGTTGAGGCCGTCAAGCGCCTGACCACTGATGACCGCAAGAGGGTATTCCAGGAGCGGGGAGCTAAGCTGGTGGATGCCCGCAAGAGAGCCTTGGACCGGGCACGCACCGCCGCGACCTACGGTTGGAATTCAAGTCCCATCAGCCTGCCTCGGCTATCCGCTGAAGTTTGGGCGCAGGTAAAAAACGAGGACTGGGCGGGGGGATTGGGCGGATTCCCTTGGGTTTACACCAAACATTATCAGCGCAACTACGGCGGAAGTTCGGGCGGCGTCGGCTACGCTTCACCCGCAGCTGTGGGCTCTGCTCTGGCGCACCGGAAATACGGCCGGCTTTACGTGCACCTCCAAAACGATGGAGACCTGATGTATGCGCCTGGGGTGCTGTGGACGGCAGCGCATCACCGTATCCCGCTGCTGGCCGTCATGCGTAACAATCGCGCTTACCATCAAGAGGTGATGCATATTCAACGCATGGCCGGTCGGCATCAGCGGGGCATCGATCGGGCTGGCATCGGGACTACAATTACGGACCCCAACATTGACTATGCCAAGATCGCGCAAGGCATGGGCTGGTATGCGGAAGGGCCGATCGAAAATCCCAATGACCTCGGTCCGGCGATCCGGCGGGCCATCGCCGCAGTCAAGCGCGGTGAGCCCGCGCTTCTGGATACCGTCACTCAGCCGCGCTAACGGAGGCGAATCGTGAAGAATTTCCTTGCGAGCCGTCGCTCCGAAGGAACTAACGAGAAGACCGGCGGTCGTTTATCTAGCCGATTGCGCGTTATGGGATCTCTCACTGCCTTGGCGTCGATCGCTATCGCCGCAGTTCTGACAGTAGGATATTCAAATGCTAAGGCTCAGGGGCCGAGGTCGAACAACTCCACTGGAAACATTCAAAATGGCAAGCGCATTTTCGCCGGCCAGAATTGTACCCAATGTCATGGAAGCCAAGGCCAAGGAGGCTCGGCGCAGGTTGCGGGACCCCGAATCGGCCCGCCTAGACTTGCTTTGCCAATGTTTATGAGCTCTGTGCGCGAACCGATGAAGCCGATGCCGCCCTATTCCGCCAAAGCGATTTCGGACGCAGAACTAGCCGACGTCTACGCCTACCTTAGTTCGCTCCCGCCGGCCCCTGCGGCAGAGACCGCGCCTCCCGGCAATGCCGAAAACGGGAAGCGGGTTTATATCGCAGACGGCTGCTACGAGTGCCACGATCGCGAAGGACAGGGTGGAGCAGGAACCGGGCCGCGGCTCGCGCCCAATCCGATAGCTTTCGCCGCCTTCACTCATCAACTCCGTAGTCCCGTGAATGAAATGCCGCCGTACACGAGCAAGGTTTTACCCGATAAGGAACTGGCGGATATCTACGCATTCCTGCAGGCGATCCCCAAACCGCCAAGTCCGGACAATACTCTTCTCCCCCAATAGCTGTGCCACAGCGTAGAGCGATTCATTCCCCGGGGTTCGGAATCCGCCGATATTCATGACGATTGCTCTTGCCCGGCGTGAGTAGCACATTTCGACGACGCCTTCTTCATAAAATGCTAGAAACTTCGCCCCCAATTGAATCTTGCGAGGCCCACCTGCCCGGCTCCATCGGCCTCAGTGAGCGGGAGCCTCACCAGCCGTCGGCCCCGCGACATCGGCGGTTGGAGTTCCACGCCGGCGAGCGCCGAGCCACGTCAGGATCACCGCCCCGATTCCTATCGTCCACGCGATGTACTCGGCGAAATAGCCAACGGCGGCCAATGAGTTGGCAACGACTACGCCAAACACCAAGCCTCCGATCAGCGCGAAAAGCCTGGCGATGAGCGTGATGCTGGCGACCACCAAAACACCGATCGCCACCGATACGTAGGGCCCGCGCTTGATTCCGAAGCGGTTCGTCATAAAACGGCCGACTACGGATGAAACTCCCGTGAAGCCGACCAGCATGAGCACAAACGCAAGAACCACGGCGAACGGCACCAGAATTAGCAAGGGAATGCCGACAACGGAGACGGCGAGCACCACAACGGTAAGGACAACCAAAGGGACAAAGAGAACTTCCGCCAACAATCCCGCCAAGCCGGAACGAAGCGGCTCGGCGGCGGCACGGTCGGCAATGGCATTGACAAACCTGCCGCTCAGCACCACGACGATGAGCGCGAAGAGGATCAAAAGCGCGATGCGCAGCAGCGTGCCGAAGAAACCGCCGACACGGGAGAACTGCGTACGGAATGGAAAGATGCGTCCCCTTGAGAAAGGCCTGGCCCTCGGAGTCGCTGGAGACTGCGCTCCCATGCCAACCTCGCTGACTTTGCCATAAACACGCGCGCCGGGGTCGCGGCTTAGGGAACCGCCGACCACGGTGACATCGCGCCTGACGATGGCTTCCGGTCCAAGGTGCAGGGAGCCGCCCACAACGGTGACTTCGCCGACGACTTCGCCGTCGACATCGGCCGAGCCGCCGATGGCCACAACGTCGCCTTCCACCCGCTCATCGCGTCCGACGGTGACACTGCCGGCAAAGCGAACAACGTCACCGCGACGAGTTTGTGATCGCTCCGGGGTAGCCGGTTCCGAGTTTTCGGCGTCGCCGGGTCGGGCCGGCTGCGTGGCGCTGGCGCGAGAATCAGCGCGAGCGAGTTCGCGTTGGGCTGCGGCGTCCAGATACGTGGCTTGGATAATCAGATCGGCGTCGCGGCCGAGACGTTGGCGCGCCTCACGCGCGGTAAGTGTGGCGCCATCGACCACGATGGTTCCGTTGCGTACCTCGATGAGCTTGATCGCGCTGTTTGCGCGTGGCACGAGCGCCAAACCTTCGTCCAGGGCCACAATCTGGTAGTGGGCACGGAGTTCGTCGCGGAGATTCGCGACGTTGGGTGATGTTTGCCCATGGACGAAAATCGCGGCGCCGAGCGTCAGGACGGCGGCGCACGCCAGAAGGATAAATTTGCTGAATCGAGTGTTCATCTTTCCACCTGCCTTGCGGAATTCATTCCCGGTCTTCATTCTGTTCAGTTCTTCACTTCTAATGCGCGTTTTTCGTAATCTTTGCCGAGCACGTGCCGGAAGGCATAGATCACGAGCAACAGAATCATCTCGACCGCTGCGATCGCGGCGGCTGCTGACGGGGCACTGATGGTATCGAGAACCGCCGTACCGATTCGTTCCGCGATCCACCACCATCGCGCGCCTTCGCCAGCCGAAGTCACCAGCCACACCAAGCCATGCGAAATCACGACAGCGCCGCTCGCAATAAGACCCATGGCGAACGGTGCGAGCGCGTAGACCGCAGCGACGCCGGCCATGGCGATCAACGCCGCCGCCGCAACCAAAGCAACGCGCACCCGGCGCCGGTGAGCTCTCGTTCGCCATGCTGCTTGAACGGCTCGGTCAACGAAGGCCGCGCTGGGCTCGATTGCAGGTAACTGCGCGACGAGGCGCGCGAGCATGATTTCGGCGAGCTCCTCCTGACCGCTTTGCTCGGCCTGAAGCCAATGGCCTTCGTCTGGCGTCGGTGTTGGTCTCTTTGGGTCCATAGCCTTTTTTGGCGTCCTACCTCCTTTACGGAGTTTTCCTTCGATCGGTTTCAAGGACTTCTTGCGGAGATTTTGGACCAGCCCTGAGCCGAAAGAATCTTTGCGAGTTCTTTGCGCGCCCGGAACAGATAGGTCTTCACCGTGCCGGAAGGCAGAGACATGATTTCCGCAACTTCTTCGACCGAGAGCTCTTCGCGATAGCATAGGACGACCGCTTCGCGGTATTCGGGGCGGATGCGGGCGAGCGCGAGGTCTAATGCACGGGCCAGCGCAGCCTTTTCGGCCTGAGCTTCGGGCGAGTCCGCGGTGGAAACAGCGGCGGGGGGCAGGGCGCCTGCCTTCTGCAGGTCATCGAGTGAAACGGTGGGGATGTGCTTGCGGCGCAGATAATCAATCGTGACGTTGTGAAGGATCTGAAAGAACCAACTGACGAAGCGCCGCTGCTGGTCGTAGGTCGCGAGACGCTCGAATGCTCGGGCGAACGCCTCCTGCGCGAGATCTTCCGCCAGCGCACGATCACGGACCATGCGGGTCGCAAGATTTACGGCTGGCGTCGCATAGCGGCTTACGAGGTCGCGGTACGCCGGCTGGGATCCGGCAAGCGCCTGCTGCACCAGTTCAGCATCGGTGTATGTCACTGGCACTATCGTATACGGGCCAGTGTCGGACTAGGTTTCGATACCTGTCGCTTGGACGCAGTTTATCGATGGAACCTGCTCAGAGCAGTAACTTTGGAAGAGAATGGATTTTGATATCGCAGACCGGGAGATAGTCAATACGCGTTAGGGCTATGCATCCGGAGTTTGGCTTTCGCTGCAGGTACGTTCTCGTACCGATCAAGGTGACCTCGTGCAGGTCTTATTGACTTAGGGCCAAACGCGTCACGCGTATTGCTTTAGCCGCATTTCGTTCCGACCGCTCGTAGTAAATCGCAAGCTGCTCAAGAGCCTCAAAACTTGGGTCTGCTGACGCACGGATTCGGGCGGCAAGGCGCTCAGCAATAGGGTAGTTTATTGCTAAGCTCGTGCAGCAGCCCGGCGAATTGGTCCGGCTTGCGCCACCTCGGCGCATGTGGCCGCGCATCGGCGGCACGCCTCAGCGCACTTGCGCATGGTGTCGCCTTTGTGTTTCCCACATTCTGCTTCGCAGGCTTCACATAGGTCGGCGCACACACCGCAGACGCGGTCAGCGAATTCCGAGCTAGCTGTGAGCAGCGCTACGCAACTCCGGCAGAGTTCAAGACAGTCGCTGCACAGCCGAATGCTTTCCCTCATCATGACCGGATCTTCCGTCAGCGATTCAGCGCGGCATTGAGAACACCAGCGGATACACTGCAAACAGTCTTCGATACATCGCTCTACGATCTGACTTGAAATCGCCATACGAACCTCCTTAGATTCTTGGAATCGGGCTTGGCTATTCTCATAGCCATCCACACTCTTGCTATTATTTAATATCAGAATTGTTTGAAACCTGCATGTCAGGTCGGCACTTCAGAGTTCGCACCAGTTAGAGATCCGGATCCAGCGGCTCGGGCACTGCGTTCTTCGTCAGTCGCCGAAACCAACTGGGCCGCGCTAGAGACTACGAGCAAACTGTCAGCTCGGGTTCACAGAATTGCTCAATTATCGGCCACGTGATATATACCGAGACTCGCCCCGCAGGCTAGAGCCGTCCTTTGAGTGAATCCGGGAGGACCTGTGCGCCCATCACGAAAATTCCTGACGGTGTTTGGCATCATTGGATGTGCGTTGTGGCTGTGGTCGTGCCAGACGGCGACACCGACCATCGTCGTCTCGGCGCCGACTCCCAATCCTTCCCCAAGTTTCACTTCCATGTCTCCGAGCAGCTCGGTCGCAGGTGGCGCCTCTTTCAATCTGGCCATTACCGGAGTGAATTTCGTGCCGGGCGCGACCGTACTGTGGAACGGGTCGAGTCGCACGACCACCTTCGTCAACAGTACGCAGCTGACGGCTGCAATCTCTGCGACAGACATCGCGGCAGGCGGCGTCTTTCCAGTCACGGTTTCCAATCCCTCTCCAGGCGGCGGCGTGTCCGCGGCGATTATCTACACGCTCGATAATCCGACTCCGATTCTTACTACGATCTCTCCCTCGAATGCGGAGGCGGGTGGCGCCGGTTTTACATTGACAGTAACCGGATCCGATTTTGTCCCTACATCGGTTGTGCAGTGGAGCGGGAGCAACCATCCGACAACGTTTGTTAGTGGCACGCAACTCACAGCCACGATTCCCGCAAGCGACATCGCGGTTGGGGCCGCAATTGCCGTGGGGGTGTCAAATCCTGGACCGGCCGGCGGGAGTTCAGGCACTCAGACTTTCATGGTCACAACTCCCCCTTCAGGCACGTTCTCTCTCAGTCCCGCAGGTCGCTCGGCCGGCGCGCAAGCCTTCAATCTCACTGTCAACGGCACGAACTTCAGCCAACTGTCCTCGGTCCTGTGGAACGGCAGCCCTCGAGTCACTACCCTTGCGAGCAGCACGCAACTCGTCGCCTTGATCACGGCCGCCGACGTCGCCAACGGGGGTACGGCTCAGGTCAGCGTCTCAACACCGGGCGTGGGAACTTCCCCTTCGCTCAATTTCGCCATCAATGGCAGCGGCGTGGTGCTCAATGATCTGGTGCCGTTTCGCGTCGCAGCTGGAAGCGCTGCCTTCTCCTTGGTGTTGAACGGCGCTGGGTTTACCAGCGCTTCGACTGTACGTTGGAATGGAAGCAACCTCCCGACCACGTTCGTCAGCAGCACGCAACTTACGGCGGCGATCCCGGCAAGTGATCTGGTTGCGCCGGGATTTTCCCAAGTGACGGTGACAGATTCGGGCGGCGGAGGCAGCTCGACGGATACGTGGCCGTTCCTGATCGGTCCCCCGGGCATGGCGCGATTCGCCTACGTACTGGACACCTCCAACAATGTGCTGGGATTCAGCATCGACAGCGCGAGCGGCGGGCTAACACGCCTGTCCGGTTCACCGTTTCCGACAGCAACGAGCACAACGGGCGCTTCGCTGACAATCGATCGACTAGGAAGATTCTTGTACGTCTCCGTCTACGCTGCGAACAGCATATTCGCGTTCAGCATTGACTCCTCGACAGGCGGTCTCACATCGGTGCCTGGTTCTCCGTTCCCGACGTTAACCGGGCCTTCGTCCATTGCGGAGGATCCCACGGGCAGGTTCATCTATGTGGCGTTTTCCGTGCGGAGCGGTATTGCGCCCCTTGGCATTGCGGTCTACACGGTCAATTCTTCCACCGGCGCGCTGACCGTTGTTGGCGGCTCACCTTTCCTGGGGACTACAACTGGAGGCTTGCCTTCGGCCCTCACAATTGGACCATCAGGCAGATACCTATACGCTGCGTCGCCGACCGTCAGTCTCGGTACGTACGCCCTCAACTCCGGCGCGTTCGGAGCTCCGGCCTTCTCGGCAGGCTTGTCATCGCCTTTCATCTTTGGAGTCGTCGTCGATCCCACCGAATCGTATATTTGCGAGTATCAGTTCCAGATGGGTATCGACAGCGACGCGTTTCTGACATTGGTCCCGGCTCGAGGCGGCGCCAAATCGGCCTTTTGGGTGCTTAACTCAGCCTTCAGTGTAGCGCTGCATCCTTCAGGAAAGTTCGTCTATGCAGGCAATAGTGCGGGCACACAGACTCAAGCGTATACGATAGACCTGGCAGCAAAAACACTAACAGCGGTCTTGGGTTCGCCATTCACCGGGGGGACTCCGTCTATTGAGCCAACGGGACAGTTTCTCTATTCTCTGTCGGCAAACACCATCATCACTTACACCATTGATCCCAACACAGGGTTCTTAACTGCGGTTGCCGCACCGCCAGTCGTCGCCAGCAATGCCCAGGGCACGATCGTCTTCAGCCCTTAAACAAGATCGCGGAAGATACACCTCAGATGGATCCGCGAATATCGCTGTGAACGAGGACATAAATGGAAGCGCCCAATGCTGCTGCCTTCATCCAATTCCGGTATGAGCGCAGCCTGGTGCCTTAGCTCAGCGGGCCTCGCCAAACGTTAACTCCCGGTTGAGAACCGAGACGAGCACGTGTTTGATCTTGTCTAGGAAAAGCTTCCCGAAAGCTTCCGATTTTGGTGTTTTCCTTCTTCTTCGAAATTGATCGTTATAGGTGGGCGGCGAGTGGCTGGGGTACTTTACGCTGCAGTCCACGTTTACTCACCTGCGGCGATTCGCCGTTCGATGTTGGCGTGAATCCATCTGATGCAGTCGGCGAAGGCACATACGAAGGCGGCGAGCGGTTGTCCCTGAGGAGGTTATCGAGACGGACGTGGATGGTCCCAGGTTCGGTACAAGATCGGCTCAAGGGTATGCGACGGTTTGTGGTTTCCAGAATGTCTGAGCTTCGGGAGCTACTCGATTCAGATGTGATTACCGCCCGGAGTGAATTGATGAAACACGTAAAAGCCATCGTGATTCATCAAGAGACCCAAGGCTGGAGAGCAACAGGGAATTGGGACCTGGTGGGAAGCGGTGAAATTGTACGCATGGATGGTGCCGGGGGACCGGGTTGCCTTAACCGCGAGGTGGAATTCAGCCTTCCGCTGGCCGACTAGCGAAGCGCGCATCGATCTGACGTAAAACCCAAATTGAGCTGATTCATCGCGAAGCTCGCGCAGTCAGGGTTTTCTTGGTTGGTGCAGAGTGAGACGGCGAAATTCGTTCGCGGGCTCGACTGAGGAA
>Ga0206939_10007_pt1 | contig 65572 bp, 23 predicted proteins | sample Alteio_BWOrgHeat_10_FD_152921 | JGI IMG/M metagenome (GOLD analysis project Ga0206939, IMG submission 152921) | Enriched cells from forest soil in Barre Woods Harvard Forest LTER site, Petersham, Massachusetts, United States -... | ecosystem: Environmental > Terrestrial > Soil > Temperate forest >... | reverse complement strand
TGGTAGAGGTCGCTAAGTTCAGACATGGGAAAAGGATATCACGCAGAGCCGGGACTTCGACCTGCTCAATCATTTCACTGGCAAACGCATACACCAGAAGCCGCCGGGCCTCGGCCGCCGGAATACCGCGTGAGCGCAGATAAAATAAAGAATCCGCACTGAGCTGGCCGATCGTCGCTCCGTGCTTGCATTTCACATCGTTGGCCGAAATTTTGAGTTCTGGATTCGCGGTCGCGCGCGCCTCCGGCGACAGCAGTAAATTTTTATTGGTCTGCGTCGAGTCGGTCTTCTGTGCTTCCTTTTGAACGATGATCAGGCCGTCAAAGAGTCCGCGGGATTGGCCGTCGAGAATTCCCTTATAAAGTTCACGGCTGGTGCCGCGCGGCTTTTGGTGCTCGATCAGCGTGTGATTTTCAATGACTTGCTTGCCGGAACCGACGTAGAGTCCTTCCAGCGAACAAGAGGCGTCTTCGCCGCTCAGCCGGACTTGAATGGTATTGCGAATCTGCGCCCCTTTAAAAAGGAACACGTGAGATTGGAACGAAGCGGATTTTTTTACATCGACTTCCAAAAAAGAGTGATGAATCGCTTGATGGCCTTCATGAACGAGTTTATAGTGGGTGAGCTGAGAGCTTTCGCCCAACGAAATCGACAGTCTAGATTGAGTCGTATAAGGCTCGCTCGTCAACGATTCATACTTTTCGATCACGGAGACGCGGCAATGGGCCGGCACTTCCAATTGACGACCTTCGGGAGTTCCTTGAATCGGCAGGCTGAGCGCCGTGCCATCTTCCCGATGGGCTTCCAGCCAAAAGGCGTCATGGTTCGGAGAAGCTCCGCCCAAGACCACCGATGGAGACGTCGACTGGCTCATTAAACAGCCGCCTTTGCGGGCTCAAGCCAGCTGTAGCCCTTTTGTTCGAGCTCAAGCGCTAATTCTTTGCCGCCGGACTTTACGATCCGCCCGCCGGAAAGCACATGCACATAATCCGGCTTCACATAGTTCAAAAGTCGCTGATAGTGAGTCACGACGATGAATCCACGTTCCGGACTGCGCAGCGCGTTGATGCCTTTCGAAACGATCTGCAGCGCGTCGATATCGAGCCCGGAGTCGGTTTCATCTAAAATACAGAGCTTGGGTTCAAGAACCGCCATCTGCAAAATTTCATTGCGCTTTTTTTCGCCGCCGGAAAAGCCGTCATTCACGAAACGCGAGAGCATCGGCTCAGGCATTTCAACCGTCTTAGCCTTTTCCTTGATCAGCTTCAAGAAATCCATCGCATCGAGCTCCGGCTGACCGCGATACTTGCGGACCGCATTCAGCGCCGACTTCATAAAATAGTTATTGGTCACTCCGGGAATTTCGACGGGATATTGAAACGCCAAAAAGACGCCTTCGCCGGCACGCTGCTCAGGAGTCAAATCAAAAAGATTCTTGCTATCCAGATGCGCCTCGCCGCCTGTGACAGTATAGCCTTCGCGACCCGCCAGAACATTGGCGAGCGTGCTCTTGCCGGACCCGTTGGGCCCCATGATGGCATGAACTTCACCCTTTTTGATACTTAGGGTGATGCCCTTTAAAATGGGCTTATCGCCGACGGAAGCCTGTAAATTTTTAATCTCTAACATATTGACTCCTCACGGGCGGACAGCGGTCCGCCCCTACAATTCCAAATGATGGATTAACCGACAGCGCCTTCAAGGCTGACAGAAAGAAGCTTCTGCGCTTCGACGGCGAACTCCATGGGAAGTTCTTTAAAGACTTGCTTGCAGAAGCCGTTCACAATCATGCTGACGGCGTCTTCCGCGGAAAGGCCGCGGCTCTTGCAGTAAAAAAGCTGGTCGTCCGAAATCTTCGAGGTGGTGGCTTCATGCTCCATTTGCGCCGAGGTGTCATTGACCTCAATATTTGGGAAGGTATGCGCGCCGCAGGTTTCGCTCATGAGAAGCGAGTCGCATTGCGAATAATTCCGCGCGCCGGTCGCCCCCTGAAGAATTTTCACCATGCCGCGGTAGCTGTTCTGACCATGGCCCGCGGAAATACCTTTGGAGACGATCGTGCTCTTCGTATTTTTCCCCACATGAATCATCTTCGTACCGGTATCGGCCTGCTGATAGTTATTGGCGAGTGCGACCGAGTAAAATTCTCCGACAGAATTATCGCCCTTCAAGATGCAGCTGGGATATTTCCAGGTGATCGAGGAACCCGTTTCCACCTGCGTCCAAGAGATCTTTGAGTTCACGCCTTTGCACAAGCCGCGCTTTGTGACGAAATTGTAAATGCCGCCCTTGCCGTTCTTGTCGCCGGGATACCAATTCTGAATCGTCGAATATTTGATCTGCGCATTATCGAGCGCGACCAGCTCTACGACGGCCGCATGCAGTTGATTCTCATCGCGCATCGGAGCCGTACAGCCTTCGAGATAGCTGACGTAGGCGCCTTCTTCGGCAACGATTAACGTGCGTTCAAATTGGCCGGTCTCCGACGCATTGATGCGGAAATAAGTGGAGAGTTCCATCGGGCAGCGGACGCCCTTCGGAATATAGCAGAACGAGCCATCGGTAAAGACCGCGGAATTGAGGGCGGCATAGAAATTGTCTTTTTGCGGCACGACGGTACCCAGATATTGACGGATGAGCTCGGGATGCTCGCGGACGGCTTCGGAAAAGGAACAGAAAATAACGCCGACTTCTTTGAGCTTATCTTTAAAGGTGGTAGCCACCGACACGCTGTCGAGCACAGCATCGACGGCAATCCCTGAAAGACGCTCCTGTTCCTGCAGCGAAATGCCCAGTTTCTCAAAAGTGGCGCGAATCTCAGGATCCACTTCGTCCATGCTCTTAATCGATGTTTTCTTTTTCGGCGCGGCATAATAGCGAATGGCTTGGTAATCAATCGGAGCGTAATGGATGTTGGCCCAATGCGGTTCTTTCATCGTCAGCCAATGGCGATAAGCTTTTAAACGCCATTCCAAAAGCCATTCCGGCTCTACTTTCTTCGCCGAAATCATGCGGATGACATCTTCATTTAAACCGGCAGGCACAACGTCGGATTCAATGACAGAATTGAATCCCCATTTGTAGTCCTGACCGGCTATTTCTTTGATCGCTTCATTGGCCATAAATTGGTCTCCAACTTGAGTATAGCACATATATGACATTTTTAGTCATGTATTTTATATGCCTATAAATCAATGCGTTTTATAGATCTATCTTTCTGGATAACGAGCGGAGTTGCCGTAATACGGATTTTCGCCTGAGGCATGATCAGTCACGTCGAGGATCTCGCCAATATCCGAAAAATTTTGCCTGATCGACGTCTCCACGCCTTCACGCAGCGTCACGTTCGCCTGGCCGCAGCCTTGGCATCCGCCGCCCATCTGAATATAAAGATCTTTGCCTTTGACGTCGATGAGAGTAATGTAGCCGCCATGAGATGCCACGGCAGGATTTACATTATCGTCGAGGAATTTCTGCACCCGCTGGCGAAGCTGGTCTTCTTCAGGGGCGGTCTTCAGGGCTTCTTCACTAATAGCGGGCTGTCCGGATTGGATATGCGCCCGAATGGCTGCGCCGATCGGCGCGCCGAACTGCCGCCAATCCACGGGCGGCTGACGTGTGACAGTAATTTCGTTGCCCTGAATCATCACGGCAAGCACGCCTTCCATGGCAAAAAGCCGTTCGGCCAGAGGCGATCCCTTGGCCCGCTCCTTATCCCGGAAACGGACAAAACCGTTGGGCAGAAGGGCCTTCTCGACGAGAAAGCGGCAGCTGGCTTTATCATGCTGTAAGATTTCGGCTGTTATCTTGATAGGTTGTTCCATAGGTCCTTATTTTACAAATAAGTTACTTGTGACGCTTGGGGTATCGAGATACATCAGACTCGATGAGAAACCCCTCCAAAATGACCTGTTTGTTCGCGGCTTCATTCATGACTATAACACCCTACACCCCGCAACAGTTCCTTATCCTTGCGAAAGCACAAGTTTCGGTGCCGGAAAAAATCTCGATCTTGAAGCGTTTGACCGACAACTTTCCGCTCGATTCCGCGACAAAAAAATCGGAGGAACAGCTGGAAAACCTACTCATCAATACAAACCGCTACGAAGAAGCCCTACAACAATATCGCAAAGACCATCCAGAAACAGGAACCGGCAATGTCCTCGATTTTAAACTCTTGGAAATGCTCCTGCGTACCGGCCATTACAACGATGTTCTCAGAATTACGGCTACCACCTCGAGGCCCAATCGCGACTTTTTGCGGGACATGAATTTGCTCGAGCTTTGCACGCAAGCCCTCCTGGCCAAAGGCCAATATCGTCTCGCGCGCGAAGGCGTTGATCAGTGGCTCCATGTTTATGAGAGAGACGGCATGCCCGGGACGCGCTTTGAAGCGGACGTCCACAGTATTCAATTTCTGCACCGGCACCTCCAAACATTGGAAAGAACGCAAGGGCCCAAAGGCAAAGCGATTTTCACGGCATCCGTCCCTGACAGTCTTCAGCATTGGAGCCAGCGGCAAGACGTTCCCATTGTGTTCTTCAAACTGATCCCCACTCATCCCGGCGGCCAGCTGCACGAACCGCTGCTTGCCGGCAGGCATGCTGGAAATAATTATTTCGAAGATCGGGTGAGCGATTTAAACCGCGGCTTCAGTTATTTGAGTGGCGACCGCTTTTCTTTGCAATTTGCCGGCATGCACACGCTTTATATCCGCGAAGGCGACATGGATCCGGAATCCTCCGGCGGGCATCTTCTGACATCGCGGGTCTACGCGCACACGATTCCGGAGCTTTACAAACTGGCCGGAGAAGCCTTTGTGGTGTTAATCGATTACCGCGAACAGGCAGACGGCGAGGCCGCTTACATGGGCGACGGCATCATCCATATCTCGGCCAGCAAGCTTCAGACGCTTGTGCTCATGCATGAGATCCTGCATGGTCTGGGCGCCACGCACCAAGAGTGGAACGCGCTCGAAGCGCAAGGGTATAAATTTGATCCTGAAGACCGCGGCCTGATGACGTTTGATCACGGAGAAATTCTGGATTTAGGGTTGGAAGAAAAAAACCGCGCGCTTTTGGGCTGGCCACAGGTGGGGGTGGTCAGACCAGCTTTTGAAGGAAGTTCAACCATTACAGAAGGTCTGAAGCACCTAGGCTACGCCGTCGCCGATCGAGAGCCTGTCACACCTACTCAAGCTCCTGCCCCACAGACGATAAGCTCCTCTGAGCTTCTGCCGGCGCTTTAAATCTCCCGCCGTCCTTCTAAAGCCCGCGTCAACGTCAACTCATCGGTATATTCAATGTCGCCGCCCATGGGGACGCCATAGCCGATGCGTGTGACTCGGCATCCGAGCATGTGAATTTTTTCGGCGAGGTAGGTCGCGGTGGTTTCCCCCGCCAAGTTGGGATCTGTGGAAATGATCACTTCGCGGACGTTATCGGCCTGTACTCTTTTGAGAAGTTCGGCGACTTTTAAATCCTGAGGGCCGATGCCATCGAGCGGCGACAGCGAGCCGTGCAGCACGTGATAGCGGCCGCGGAAGGCTTTGGTTTTCTCAATAGCTTCGACATCCGGCGGGTTCTCCACCACACAAATGACTTGCGGATCACGCGACTCGTCCGCGCAGATGCTGCAGGGCGTTTCTTCCGTGAAGGTCAGACAAATGGGGCAGTAGATGACTTGCCGGCGCGCCTCTTCGAGAGAAAGGATGAGCTGATTCACTTCGTGCTCCGGTGCTCGGAGCAGATGAATGGCCAAACGTTCCGCCATCTTGGGGCCGACTCCCGGCAAAAGCGCCAAACGCTGGCGCAGCTGTTCGAGAGCTGATGACATTAAGATGGTCACTCGCGGATTTTTCCTTTAAAAACGTCGAGGACTTTTTGGACACGGACGTCTTCCACAACAACGCGGCGCTGCTCTTCGGCGACAGAAGGCACGACGACTGTCACAGCTTCGCCTTCGCGCCGATCCTGAACATCCTGGACGTAACGAATCTTGATGGGCCGGCCCGCCACGGCGGCCGCGGTTTCGACGAGGAAATCATTGCTGCGCTGGACGGAGCTCATCGCAAACGCGTCCACAAATCCGATTACCCACTCCGTATCCGTGGCCGATTTCAGCCGCGCGCGCTCCATGTGTGACGCGACATTCGGCCTTTTCCAGAGCTCGGCTAATAGTTTTTTCCACAACATTGCAGCATCCTCTGTAGACGGAACGCTAACCACAATAGGCTGAGAAGTCGGTGGGGGCGCAGCCGTTGTCATCCCCGAGGGTGTAATCGGGGATCCACCCTTGTCGTTAACAGGCGTAGTGGATTCCCGCTTTCGCGGGAATGACAAAGGAGCAGGATCCTGGCTTTCCAATTTCTCCAGCCGCCTCAAAAGATCTCCCGCATCGACGAAAGGCTGAGTGAGGCGCAAACTGTAAAGCTCAAGCACGAGCCGCGGATTATCGTTCCAACGCATATCATCGACGCATTGGCCCATCACTTTGATCATATGCAGGATCTCGGCTAAGGAGACATCGCGACCGGCAATCTGCAGCATGTCCTGCGACTTACTTTTTCCCAATTGTTCGACGAGAGTCTGGCGTAGAAATTCGCGGAAGTCGCGGATGAATTGCGGAATGTCCCAGCCCTCTTCAACCAATTGGCGCACCCAATCAAGCACACCCGCCGGTTTTCGTTCTAAAAGAGCGGACGCAAACCCCACCAAAAATTCATCCGGCAAAAAGCCCAAAAGAATTTCGACTTGTTTGGCGGATAAAGATCCAGACGCGTACGCGAGAGCCTGGTCGAGCAAACTCAGAGAATCGCGGACCGAACCGCCGGCGGCTCGCGCCAAACGCGCTAACGCTTCAGGTTCGGCAGAGACCTTTTCACTCTTTAAAATTTTCCCAAGATGGCCCGCCAGCTCGTCGGGCGACACGCGTTTAAACCGGAACAACTGGCAACGCGACAAAATCGTGGCCGGTATTTTCTGATGCTCGGTTGTGGCTAAGATAAATACTGCATGCTCGGGCGGCTCTTCGAGAGTTTTCAGAAACGCATTGAAGGCATCATGCGTGATTTGGTGTGCTTCATCGACGATATAGACCTTATACCGGCTGCGCGCCGGCGCATAACGGACGTTCTCGCGAAGTTCGCGAATCTCTTCGATGCCACGGTTGGAAGCGGCATCGATCTCTAGAACATCCACCATTTCTTGACCTTGAGCGATGCGCAGGCAAGAATCGCATTCGTTGCAGGGAACCGCTGTCGGCCCTTTGGCACAGTTGAGCGCTTTCGCGAGGACGCGAGCAGCGGTCGTTTTGCCGACGCCTCGGGGCCCGGAAAAAAGATAGGCATGCGCGACTTTTTGATTTTTAAGCGCGTTCGTCAGCGTCGTGGCGACGTGCGCCTGTCCGACGATATCTTCGAAGGTTTGGGGGCGGTATTTGCGTGCTAGAACTTGGTAGCTCATATTTTAAAATATTATACATGTTATAATTAGCACCTCTTTCGGGGGTGTAGCTCAGCTGGGAGAGCGCGTCGTTCGCAACGACGAGGCCACCGGTTCGATCCCGGTCACCTCCACCAAATACAACAGCGAGGAGCACAGAAAGCGAAGAAGCACAGAATACGAATAGCCAAACGCGAAAGCGAGAGACGGCATCCGATGTCTTTCACATCTCGATATGGCTACTCGTATTTTGTGCTTCTCGCCTCTGGGGTTTGGTTTATCAGCTTCGGCCTCGCTCGCGGAGGGATGCAAGAGTGGTTGAATTGGCTTCCCTGGAAAGGAAGTAGAGGCGCAAGCTTCTCGTGGGTTCGAATCCCACTCCCTCCGCCGGCGTGGTTAGTGGAAAATCCCTTTGAGCGCATTGCCGACGGCATCCTGGACATTCTGGTTCTTCATGATTTCTTGCCCCACCTGCTGAAGCGCTTTCTTGCCGGTGTCCTGCAAATCTAACTTGACTTGAGGGTTGGCCGCGGTGCCTGTCGCCGTAAATTTGACGGTGGGACGACCGTTTTCATCCTTGAGAATTTCTCCCAGCGTTCCACCAATGCTTCCAGCGGCCAGCTTCATCACGACATGCATATTGATCGGCTGAGTACCCGCAAGCCCCACGGTCCCTTGATCCTGAACATCCAGGGCAGAGCTGCTGAGTTCAAACGTTTTGATATCCATGATTCCCGTATGCAGTACATAATCGCCGACCAAAGAATCAAATGGAATCGATTCTAAGGAAGGGATGTCGATCTGCTTGAGCAAACCCTTCGCCTGCAGCTTAGCCAACGCTTCGAGCGGAGCTAGCGCGATCTTACCTATGCGTGACGTTTGCGCCAGCTTGTCGACATTGGAAATCTTGCCCGGCCCCTGCTTAAGCGAGGCCGTGCCGCTGACTTTGGACAAGTCCTGCGTCACTTGCGTTAAATTCCACTTCAGTTGCAGGTTATGCCCCTCATAATAATCATTCTTAACGTTGGCCATGCTGATATCCGCCGACGTTTGAACGGTGGCCTGAGGAGCCGCCGTCGAGCCCGTGGCGCGCAGATCAAAAGAGAGTGTTCCTGTGGGATGATAAGGATCCGCGAGCGGCGATAGCTTAGCCAAATCGGCGACCGCCCAGTTCATTCCTTTAGCGCCGAAATTGATGAGACTTTGAGTTCCTTTTGTCTCATAAGTCCCCGCGCCCGTGACGACATTCGACAGCAGCTTTGTGGTCAGCGTTTTGATGATGATTTTATTAGGACCCGCGGTCTGTCCGACCACCGACAACTCCATCGGCAGCCCGGACGGCTTGGCGAAATCGTCGGCATGCGTCACGGCCATTTCCGTTCCATCCCATTTCATCGCAAACTGGGCATTGTTGGCCGTTCCTGAAACATCCGCAGACAATTTATTGTTTCCTTTTAGCGTCACCCCGGCCGGAATGGAGCCAGGCGCAAAGGCGAGCACACTTTCAATCGGAAAAACATTGCTCTCAATGTGAAATACCACTGATGGATCGGCGGCCTTGAGATTTGGGATTTTTCCGTGGCCCGACAACGTCAAGGCTCCGAGCGTCATCTTCAAACTCTGGATATCGGCCTCAGCCAGATTCTTCAAAGCCCCCCCGATGGATGCGGTCAAAGTCGCTTTCGCCGGTTTTGAAAAGACCGTGCCGTATTGAACGTCCGCATTGGAACCATCCAGCAGCACGCTGAAATTCATCGTTTTTTCGTCGCCCGAAAGATCCGCGTGACCTGTAAAAGCACCGTTCACCCGCAGCGCCGGCGGCAACGCGACGAGACCTTTGAAATTGGAAAATGTGAGCTGCGGAATTTCCACGTTCAGATCGACAACTGGCGCAGACGTTTTGAGGCCACTAACTTTTCCGCTGAGCGTGATTTTAGACTCTTGGCTGGAAATATCCCCCTGCTTGATTTTGAAATCCCCATCCAGGAGATTGGCTTCGCCGGCGAAGTGGATAGCCACATCATTGCCTTTCGACAGCACGTGCATGTCCGTTTGCACCGAGAACGGCGAGGTCAAACTGACGTTTTTCAAAACGAGATCGAGCGGCGTAATGTCCACATTTTGCTTCGCAGGAGAATGATCTATGAAATGTACAGCCGCCTTTTGAATCTCGGCTCGAGAAACCAGCAGCAGGAACGGCATCGACTCGTTCTTTTCTTCTTTCGGCGCGGTCACCGGAGCCGTGGTGGCGGCGGTTAAATCTGAAAAATTAAATGTTTTACCGTCGGCATAGCGGATAACGGAGACCTCTGGATGATTTAAAACAATCTCGCGCACCACGACTTTTCGGAACATCAGAGGAGCCAGCGCCACCTTCAACGTGAATCCCTGGCTGGAAAGAAAAACTCCTTTGGCGAAGGTCGGAGACTCCGAGATTTTAAGATCGGTCATTTCGAGGCCGGACAGGATGCCGATGGACACCGAGCCGAGCGTCACCTCGCGCTTGAGCTGGGAGCTCAAATGATCAAGAACAAGCTTCTTGGCTTTTTCCGGCGGAAGATAAATGCGCAGAGCGATGCTCGCGACAATCAAAAGAACGACGATGATCGCGACTAGAATGATTAGGACTTTAAGTAATTTTTTCATGTTCACATCCCTTTTCTGGAAGTAGAGCGGAGGGAGTGAGATTCGAACTCACGAGAAGCTTTCGCCTCTGCCGCTTTTCGAGAGCGGTACCTTCAACCACTCGGTCATCCCTCCGCACTACTTCCCAAACATTTTAATGATGCTTAGAATAAATCTTATTCTACTTAAAACTTCGTCTTGGCCCGAAAGTCTCGGCGCGCTTCGCGTTCGAGGTCGCGCTTTTTGATGTCGTCGCGCTGATCGGGAGCCAGTTTTCCTTTGGCTAGGGCCAACGTCACCTTGGCGATTCCTGTTTTATTGAAGAAGATCTCCAAAGGCACCAGCGTAAATCCTTTTTCATGGACACGGCCTTCCAGTTTCTTGATCTCTTGCTTATGCAGCAGCAGCTTGCGCGTGCGCGTTGGCGTCAGGTCTTCGTGATGCGTGTAGCTGTAGGGCGTCACGTGCATGTTGTAGAGCAGCATCTCGCCGCGTTCAATACGAGCGAACGAATCCTGAAGATTGGCTTTCCCCGCGCGCAACGATTTCACTTCCGGTCCACGCAGCGCGATGCCCGCTTCGTAGGTTTCCAGAATATGGAAATCATGCCGAGCTTTTCGGTTGGAGATCGCTGGAGGCGGCGTAGTTTTGGGTTTCATAGGCTTAGTGGGGTAGCCCCGTAGTGGACTGGGCGGGACTCGAACCCGCAATCGGTTAAGAACTGGCTTCTGAGACCAGCGCGTATGCCAATTCCGCCACCAGTCCACAACGGGGCCTAAAATAAACCGCTAGCTCGTCATTTTATATAATTCGCCCTTCGAATGATCAAGAAACCCCGAAAGGATTCATTCACCGAGCTTCTTCGCGTCATGGCGAAGCTGCGCTCACCCAAGGGCTGCCCTTGGGACCGCAAACAAAACCATAAAAGCTTGCTCAAGTATTTGACCGAGGAATCGCTCGAATTCAAGCAGGCTGTCCGTAAAAAGGATTACGCGAATATGGAAGAAGAACTGGGGGATATTCTTCTCCAAGTCATTTTCCATGCCCAAATTGCCCAGGAAAAGGGCCGCTTCACGATCCAGGACGTCATCAAGACCCTCACTCGCAAACTCACCCTTCGTCATCCCCACGTCTTCGGCTACAAACCGGAGCACAAGCGGCTGCTGAAAGGCCGCTCCTTACGCACCTCCCAGGACGTTTTAGACAACTGGGACTTACTCAAAACGATCTCCCGCCGACGATAACCTGTTAAGAATTCCTATGTTACGCCGTATTTACATGGCGGTAACATGCCCGTAACATGAAGGGGCTACGCTTGTAGTGTAGGGAAGGCAGGCATAGGAAGCAGTCAAGGGGGCAGTCTATGCAAGTGCACGGAACCTGCAAAAAGTGCGGAAGCGCGATGGCGATACTGGACATTCTGATGGAGGGATACGATCTCGTTTGTACCCGCTGCGGAATGCGAGAAGTGATCAATCGGACCTTAAGCGCACCGCCGCCCTGCTATCAGTAAGACGTTAAATACACAAACCCAATTTTTGCCCGGAGGAAACCCCCTCCCTCTTCCGGGCAATTTTTTTTGTGCGGGATAATGTCAGAGAGCCGAAAAGCGAAACCGCCGAGAGCGAAAAGCACAAAATACGAGTAGCCAACCCAGAACGCGAGAGACACCTTCCCCCCCGCCGTCTTTCGCATCTCGCTGTGGCTAATCGTATTTTGTGCTTTTCGCTCTCGGCGGGCTCCCATCTTTTTCCGCTACTATTAATAAAAAGCAGAAAGCGTTAGTGACGCTTTCTGCTTTTCCCCCACCCATCCTCTATCTATTTTCTATTGTCTATTATCGCCGTTCGCCGTCTCACGCGACTTGAGGAGTAAGTCCTCTCAAGATACTTTTAATTCTAGCAACAAACAGGAAGGGATCAAACGGCTTGGAAAAGAACTCATCGGCTCCCGATTCAAAACCCTGTACTTTATCATCCGGCTCCGTGAAGCGGCCTGTGATCATCACGACCGGAAGGCCCCGGTAGGCCGGGTCGCGCTTCAGACTTTGGCACAGCTGATAGCCAGACATATCGGGCAACTGGACATCCGTCACAAGGAGCTGAGGCCGCAAAGACTGCACTAGAGCTAGACCTTCCTTAGCGGTCGCCGCCACGGCACAATCCAGGTTCTCTAGCGCCAAAAGATCTTTGAGCGACTCGCGGATGCCCGCGTCATCGTCCACAACCACAATGGTGGCCAACTTACAGCTTGCCTTAATCTTTGTCATGTCTATAGGATCTCATTTATTTCGGATTTATGCCATGCATCGAAGGACTAAATATTTCAGACTATTGGCCCCATAAGGTTTTGGGTCTTATGCAGCTTCAGAGACAAGTTCTACTTCACCACTTTTGTTAGAAGTGCGGAAATTATTCAAAATACGTGACAAACGTGAAGCAGGATTTCGTGACGTAAGATTTCCAAGCCCCAGAACTACAGCTGGAATTCCCCAAATACCCGCCAGAAGCCCGGAAACAATCATTCCGTGGAAAGAAGATAGGTTTCTAATTTGAGGTAGAACGGGATTTAAGCCAAAGATAGGTGCCACAAAAGACTGGATTAAAAATCCTCCTACCAAAAGACTCGCAACAGGACCTGACAAGGCGATTAAAATATCCGAAAAGTGGTCTAACGGCGATTGGACAGCATCAGGATGAAAGGCAGGATGCCAGATAAAACTACTAGTACGACTTATATGAACATGAACATTTGTAATCCCAGTTAACGCCGCCATGCCAGCAGATATATACTCATAAAGCATTTTCATACCAGAATATGTCGCCCAATAACTAAACCATCCGGAATTTCCAAGTATAGAATTTTGGTTACTGGAGACGCCTTCGGCATCATTGCCTTCAAGATTCAGCTGCTGCACAACATATTTTGCCGACCGTAAAAGAGTCGATTTTGTAGCTTGAGTTTCGCGATCAACCACCGAACGGACAATTGAGATTAAAAAGGCTTTTCTCTCTCGATCTTCTTCATTTCGAATAATCGAAACCACATCTGAAGCCTGACTATCCCATTCGAGCATTTTCTGAACATTCACTCCCAAATAGATTCCCATAGCAAAGCGAGCCAAATCTCTAACAGCAATATTATTTTCATCGAACATCATGCGCTGCAATTCCGCTAACAGTTCTGCTCGATTTTGATCCGAAGTTTCCACATGAAGACGTTGAGCAATCATTTCGACAGCGACTTTTATTTGCACGTTTTTTGCGAAGTCTAACATCGAATGCGCTTTATTGATTTCTTCAATTTCCTGTTGAGGCATAGGGACAACTTCCCCAAATTCTCTAAGAGGAACGCCATTAATATCCACAGGACTGCCATTCAAAATATCTGCGAACTCTTGTTGACGACGAGATGTTTCAGCGGGTGCTTTCACAGGCGTAAAACTATTCTCAGCCCCCTCACGCTGACCGATTGCAAAAAGTTTATGACCCGGCAAAAGCCTGAACAAATAATTCTGCATCATTTGCTCAAACTGATCTGCGTCTATCGTCTCACCGGGGTGCACAGGATCATCGGCTTTTCTGGAAATGATATAGGTCGGGGCATTTTTAATGAGCTTATGATAACGGGTGACCAAGGCTTCCTGAGAAATTCCCTCTAAGCGATGGATCGCCAATCGGGCCAGCTCGTCCGGCTTTTTAGACAACTCATTGGCACTTAATACATCAATGAGGACTAACAAGGCTGGAAAATAAACATTGTAATTCGCCGGGTTAAAATAAAAATGATCCGCCTCATTCACATGTTGAGGGTTTTCGATAGGAATTCCTGTAAACTCGGGTTGCTCACGAAGATCAATTTCCACTACTTTTTTAAAACCTTGCATATAGGTTACGAGAGCAGGAATACCACCAGCATCCCCCGGCCATTTCTTAGTTATTTCTCCTATGGCCGTTATGGGCTTGCCTTCTAAAACACTTTTAAGCATCGTTTTAATAAGACTCGGACGGATACGTTGTCCTAAATTATCGATATTTCCAATTGAAAAAAAGTATTTCCCTTCACGTAAGGCCTGGATCATAAGTTCTTTGTTTAAAAGGATTTGTGTAATATTACTCGCATGTCCTACACCTGGAGCAAGAGATAATTGCCCATTATCAAATTGAAGAGGATCGACTGTGCCACGTCTTAGACGACGAGACACTTCTTGTGTGATAATAATATCGTTTGGGCCATGTGTATTGAAAATACCTCGAACCATCGGATTAGAAACATAACTTGCAGTCGCCCACTGCGGGATACGCGTGCTCAGTCCGCTGACCATAGCTCGTTTCACTTGCATGAAACTTAAATAAACTGGCTCGCCTCCTGCATGTGGAACGATTTTAACAACCTTATAATTCGCCTTGGGAACACCTCCAAACCGTGAAGCCGCACCAGCCGCAGGTAATACGGCAACAACATGATCTAGAAACGAATCGCCCATACCTTCGACCAAATGATCCAGACTACTTTCATGAACAATCGTTAGCTTCTGGAGCTCGTTAATAGATTGAATCGGCGTCAAAGGCACTTGCTCAGACACAGGCAACGGCGTAATTTGAATAGCTTTCCCTTTACCGGGAATTGCAGGCTGATTCATATACCAATTGGCAGCCCGTAATTTAGCAGGATCCCCAGACTTTAGTAAGGAATCAAAATGTTTTGCGAGGTCATGCTCGCGAATTTCATCAAAACCGTAATGAACCATTGTCAAATAATCGGCCAGACGAATGGCAAGGCGTTCCGTGCTTTCATCAATTCGGTGATAACGAGTCGCAGGATCTCCTAGCAAAGTGCGAATGGCTTCCATGGCCAAGGCGTACTCATCTTCCGATTTAGCGCTTTCATCAATATGTCCAGAACTTAGCGAAGGTTGAGCTCCCGCCACTGCCGCATAATGAAGCAACTTCATTCGCTCATGGGGTTTCAAAATCGTTGTTCCCGTTTCATCTTCAATAATAAGAGTAGGGATCATTCCGCGGAGGCGGGCGATCATTCCGGCACGCTCCGACTCCGCTATTTCAGAAGGAACCAATAGGGGCTGAAGTCGAGGATGGGCAGGAAATGGCTCCAACGAAGGCTTGGGGCCTGGCGGGGCTCGAAAAACACGGTAGGGTGTGTAAAAATCGACCAGTTGACGATTGCCCATCCATAAAAGACCGTCATTAAGCATAGCGTCTAAATCAATTTTATTTTGACCACCAATCACGCGATAAGTTCTTTGTCCAATTTTTAAATAGGCCTCCACTCCGACCGGGACCTCTTCAATAGACAGAGTTAACTGAGGTTCATCCGTTCGGGTAATCGATACATTAAATACACCATCAGACCCTCTTGTAGGCTTAACGGATATAGGTAAACTTGTTTGGAATTGTAATGGACCAAGATAAAATACATGAGGTTGTGGGACAGGCGCCTGCCCTCTATTTCCCAGAACCGTATTAAGTTGTCCTTCATCAAGATCTATTCCCAGATCAGAAACAATGCCTAAATCCCTGAGAAACCGGTATCCTCGAGAATTCACATCTTGGAACGCCAGCAAATTTGAGAATAAGACGATCGAGGGAACACCCAAAATGCCAAGACCTATCAGAGAGGCGGTATGAAGAACGGACGATTGATTATGAGTGCTGATAACAAGCCCTGCTAATGCCCCCACCGTGAGAAGACTGACCAAAGGGCCGGAAGCCGTAATAATGGCATCTCGTGCGCGATGCAGGCGGCTAGAAATCGCGATGGACGTCTGAAACAAATGAACATAACCCTCAGCAGGAGTAACAGTGACCTGGGTCCCAAACCCAAAAGCACGTGCTACCAAAGCCGACGAATATTCATAAAGATGTTTAACACCGGAGTAATATATCCAAAATCCTAGTCCATTTTTCAGCGATGTCTGCTGAGGCATTTGAGTCTTACGAAGCTCAATTTCAGCGACAAATTTTTCATGGGCACCTGAGATAAAAGGTCTAAGAGATAAGAGCAGAATTCGAGATAAGGTGTTAGATCGCGCTTCTAAAGCCAACTCGCGTAAAATTTGTGTGTGGACTCTTTCATTGCCGAGCTCTTGTACCATGGGGGTAACCACGACATAGGAAATCCGATTGGCTTGGAGCACGCGGGAGATTCCTTTGGTGTGATACCCGCCGGCCACCAAGACAACCCGTTTGGGGCGACTTGCTGTCTGACGTAAAAGATCAATATGAGCAATGGCATTTAAAGAAAGCGGGATATTGCGCTGTTCGGCTACGGAATAATAAGAACTCCATATAGGGTTTTTGGGTAAAGGCACTGAGCTCTTGTCAGCCGCTGTAGAGAAGACTTGAAGATTGCGGAGATACAAATTCCGATCATCAATCCCCCACAGATGCAGCGGTTGTTGGGATTCCGCCGCGGCGACTTCGGCTCCCGTTAATTTGTGTTCATTCAACAGCTGAGAAACAAGATCGTGCTTTAAAGTGGGGTTAGAAATCTGCCTCAAAGCGGAAGCATCAAAAGCGCCGTAAGCGCCTTCCACAAAAACAACAAAAGGCATTTTTTCGCGATTAGACAACTGACTGAGGGATTTGATGATTTCAGCAATATTACTTTGAACACCCACATTTGAATGAAGATCCTGGACTAAAACAACTGTAGGATATGAGAAGTCTTTGGCAGTTTTGATCGGAGGGGACCATTGATCTGTGATCGAGGCAAAACGAGAGGAAATAGTTAATGACTGAGCGGGAGATGGGACTAGCAAAGAGGCGAAACTCGGATCGATAACAAGGGCCGAGCACACCACCGCGACGATGAGGCGGTCAAGAAACGCTTTCATTACTTTAAAAGTAGCATTCATTTCACTATCCGGGTATCCATCAAAGAGCTAAATTTGCAAGTCCAAAAGGCCTATAGAAAGTTTGGGTCTAGGCAGCCTTTTTCGCAAGGTCAGATTTTGGATGAGGTGTTCCGCTCGCCGAGAAATCAGTGGCAGCACCAAATACTTCTATCGCAATGCGTTTAACCTCTGGCGCCGGAAATAATAACCGGCTTTGAGCTTCTTCCATTTGAGCGCGAGTTAAAGACTTAAACACAACAGAGTCCGTAATAACCGGTGGGAGTACATTGTCATCGCCTTTTTTCGTTTTTATGATGTCGTTATATTCTTCACGAATGGGAATGATGAGCACATCTCCTTTCCGCTCAACAACCGAACAGGGCATATTTTGCGCATTGAAAGCTTGCACTGCCTTAGTCACAGCGCTAACGAGTGCCTGAGAATTACGGCTTCTCAATCTCAAAACACCTCCCGGGAAATCAGGGAGCCTGCTTGAAAGACCTAAGGCAGTCCAGAAACGCACTTTCCAAATTCCGTCCCGCTTGAGAATGCCAATATTCACTCCATCGGCATCTACAAGAGTTTGTGTTCCCCGATCAAAACCTGTCTCCGATTCAAATCGGATATGCTTATGCTTTACATTTTGACTGGCGGCACCAAACAATTCGTTTTGGGTAAGAATCATTGTTGGATCTTCAATTTCGAATTGATCGAAGAACGCTTGCATTTCAATAGAATCCTGTTCCCTAAACAATTGATTTTCGGGCTGATTCGGAACGATCATCATGTGATATCGTGCAGCCGGCCCTCTGTTGAGCCGAATGGTGCTGGGACGTCCTGCCGCATCAATATCCATTAACCGAGCCATCTGCCAGTCCCCTTTAGGGTTATCTCTATCGACACCGAAATAAAATCCATTCCAATTGAATGGGAAATCAAAATTTCGCTTTCCAGTTTCCAAAAACTCTCTATGCCACAACGTTTGAGAATTTGAGACGGGAACCGAAGGCCTGTAATTGACCAGGCGCAATCGGTAAGGCCCCACCTTCCGTTCGCGCAGTCGGGTGGAAGCACGCGGACCGCCCCCTTTAGAAAGCCCCCCTTCAAAATCGCGGACGTCCGGTAGCCAGGCCTCTGGATCCAGCAGTTTTCGGTCATAGGCAATCTTCAAGAGAACATCAATCGGCACGGGCCGATCTGGATGGGCCAAATCTTTGGGCATACGCCAAATCTGGGCCAGCCCGGCGATAAACTCTTCCTTTAAATTATAGAGCGCACACCCTAAGACGGACGTCGGAAGTACTTTCCCCTCCGCCAATTGCGCATTCCGTCGACTTTTCAGCGCCATGGCACGACTCAATAGCGAACGCTGTATCCAAGCCGGAAGCCGCTCAATCATCGCGAGATCAGCATGAAGATTTCCTAGCTCATCGACATACAGAATTGGCATAAAATTATTCACCGATGCATTATCCACAACACCCTCCGTTCTCCAACCGGAAACAAGTCGTCCCACAACCACTGTCTCTAATGGTTTTGCTAATGGAAAATTGAGCGCTTCGGCGGGCAACGCGGCGGTGTGATTCGTTCGAATTAATTTCTGATATTTCACTGGCAAACCGCTCAACGCGTACGCTGTAGTGTGATTACTTGTATTTTGATCGGCGGGAGCTTTACTACCGGCTTCATAGATGACAAGGTCAGGATCTTGCCCCTGTGCATTCGGCTCAAAAAGCCATTGAGTAAGCTCATCTACGCGTGCGTGAGACAAGACAGTCGTCTGCCCATTAACAAAATTGGAATGATGAATCAAATCTTGGCGAATGTGCGCAGGCATTTGGTCATTCAAAATGTGTTGAAAGCGAATAGGATCGAACGTGGTGTCGCTGGAATGACTGATGGTGCGGCCTTTGTACGTGATGCGAAGCATGGCTGTGGGAGTTCCATGCCATGCGGGTCTCGTTTCAACTTCAACGGGAAAACGTCCCTCTAAAGACACCGTCCCATAAAAAGGCGTTGGAATAAGTTCAATCGGAAAAACGGATTCCAAAGGGACATTTAATATCTGTTGCGCTTGTTCCCGAAACAGAGAGTAAAGACCCGGTTCCATTAGCAAACGAATCGGAGCGTTAGGCCGGCCATGCGCCGTATGCCATTCTTGATGCCAACGAAAATAAGCCAAAGCGCCTGCCACGTGATCTTCATGCATGTGCGTGAGCACCACATCCGTAATCTGCCCCGGATTGAGATGCAAAGCCGACATGGCCGATTTCGTCGCCGGCCCTATATCAACCAAGAGATGCCTTTGTCCTGCCCACACGATTTGATTGCTGGTTAACCCATCGGCATCCATACCGCCGCCGGTTCCCAAAAACGTCACCCCGAATTCAGGAATATTTTTTAGCGGCTTCACTTGAGGAAGCTCTACATCAAGTTCTGTCATATTATTTCCGTCTAATTGAATGACTTCGTGTCCTTGGTCGGTCACGCTGAATGTTCCATCCGTCTGAGGTGTTATGGAGACTTCTCCGAGAGTAACCTTATGCGTCAAAGGAATAAGTTCCACCATATCCGGATACGGCGCAGCCATTTGGAGATTCCCTTTGATGGTCGTGCGATCCGCTAAATAAATGGCTTCCCGTTTCAATTGATCGATAAAGGCCTGTTCATACCCGGCCTTATTTGGCAAGTCATAGGGATTGCCTAGCTCCAGATATTTCTGAATACGTAGAAGTTGATCCGGGGTACCCAATATTTTTGTCTTCCTATTATGAAGCGCGAAGTTGGCCGCGACTGAAAAATAAAGCTGCATGAGATTTGCCCCATCGCGCCCGACCCAATCCCTTTGCGGGGCAATAATGATACTCGGATAATCGGCGGAACCAGGATAGAGATTGCGCATCAGCATGGACATGCCGACCGAAATGGCTCCGGCAGAGGTTCTGACGTAGTTGTGATTCGGATTTTTAACCGTGACGTCAATTGGCCCGGCGGGATAGGTATAGCGGCGCACGGATTCAGTTCGCCCGATCATCGTCACTCTTTGATCAAGATGGGAAACGCTATCCACTTTGCTTAAAAGATACAAGTACCAATCCCATGGTAATGTAAGAGCCTGAATGGTATAGGCGATCGAGTCTTTTAAACCATGAAGATGGATGATTTCATGGTGTGCCAAAATTGAATTCTGCAACACAGTCGGGATTAAAGCGAAGGCCAATAAATCCACATGCACAATACGCTGATGGGCTTCTGCGGGAACAACAAAAGCCACATCCTGGGGTACTTGACTTGGTTTTTCTAAATGGGATTCATCAACGATGCTAATGTTATGGACGGTTTCGAGGTAGGATTTCAGTTGGTTTAACTTGTGTATCTGGCGGGCAAGATCCGGCCCGCGAATGCCGTGCGCGCGAATCGCATTGGCTTGGTCTTGAGCTTTCTTGATTGAAGACCCTTGCCAGACGAGAAGGCCGCTGGATAAACCGGAATAAATAAGGGCTGCAAAACTGGCTTCGCCGCCCCACCCCGACGGCTGAGCGGAATTAACAGCATAAACCAACGCCACCCATGCCGCAACATGCAAAACGCCAAAAATCACTCCGGCTAAATTCGATCCAAAACGAGACACCGGATGGTTCGTTGACTGAGAGTCCCTTACTTTAAACACATGAACAAGGTCATTAAAAAACTGGCGGCGAACATCGGCTTCACCAGACGGGATTAGAGAGCCTTCGATAAATCGTGATACGAGAGCCACAACAGAAACCTGCGAGGCGCTTCCGTCTGCAACTGGATCTCTTCGTTGAGCTTTTGGAGACAGCGCATTTCCGTGGCCGGTGACTTGCTTAAATGTAGCGAAGTTGGGGTACGTAGACGCCAGAGCGCCTCGAATCAAGCGTTTGCCTTCTCGATCTTCAGTAAAATGCTCCATGTAATATCGGCCGATAAGTCCAGAGGCTTGAATTTCACCGTCGGCTGTTTCATGAACCCCACCCAATTGCTTAACCAATACTTGCACGACATCGGCGGGCAATCGGTGCAATTGTCCATACCCTGAAGTTAAATCGGGTTTCAATTCGGCTATAGCTTGGCGACCCAAGGACATCTGATATTTCGTGACCATCCCACTGGCATAAAAGAGGAGATCATGATGTTGTTGCGCAGAGTCTAGCGAGACCTCTTTAGCTAGAGACTGCAGTGGCTCTCCAATACGTTTAAATGTGGCTTGAGAATCATTGTCACTCATGAAAACCAGCTGCGTGCCGCGTTTCCAAAATTCGATCATAACCTCCGCTAATTCGTTGCGATGCTCCAGCAACTTTTCCTTTCCTGTCTCGAAATTGACCGCCAGCACGGTTCCGTCGATATCAAATCCGATAAATGAAGGCGCAGGAGCTCCCGAATTTAAAATTCGTCGAAGTTCATCTAACGTAGCCTGCGGTCCCACACCGATTCTTTCAGCGTCAGGCATGACGTTTTGTTGGTTTTCATCCACGGCGAAAACTTTTAGTCCTTTCAGTTGAGTGAGCACGCCGTCACGATCATCCACAGAACTATTTTGATTCCCAAAGTAAATGCCATCCTCCGGCTTTAACCCTGTAGATGCCAAGAGATCCTTCATAGCATCTAACTTAGTGGGCGCAGGATGGCGGGAGATATCGATGGAAGCATCTCCGCCTTCTCTGATTTCGATGTCCGTTCCTAAAACACGAACGACTTCTTTGAGTCGATCGGGTTGCACTGGGGAAGGAGAGTTCTCTGGAGGCGATGGTTTTTTTATCCGCTCAAGCATGGCATCGACCACAGCGTTGATGCCAAGGTGCGTGCTGTCGACGAAAATCGCGTCTGCCGGTTTGCGCAACGGAGCGAAGGTGCGTTGAGTATCCATCCGATCGCGTTCACTGATACTCATAGCCACTGCATCTAAAGTCATGGCCGGATCTTTCGCTTGGAATTCAGCAAGTCGGCGCCGAGCGCGTTCCTGGACATCCGCATCGAGATAAAACTTGGGGCCCGTGGGATGAGGGAAGACGACCGTTCCGATCTGGCGTCCTTCAATCACGCAATTTTGCGTCGCGCCGATTTGTCGAAGGGTTTCGAAAACGTATTCATGAACTACAGCATGGCGCGCGACGCGAGCCACGGAACTCGCCACCTCTAGAGCTCGGATGCGTTCAGACACATCCACACCGTCCGACAGAAACTGTGTCCCTGAAGGAAGCGGACGTAGATCAACCGCTGTATTTCTAACTAAAGCGGCAATCGCCCGTTCATCATCGAGATTTATGCCTTCACGCAAAGCCTTCTCGGTGTATATACGATAAATGGCTCCGGAATCGATATGGAGATACCCTAAGCGCTGGGCTAAAAGCTTCGCAACCGTTCCTTTACCGGCGCCCGCAGGGCCGTCGATGGTGATGACCATGGGCCTGTGACCCGCGCGATTGACCGCCGGCCGGCGGGCAAATAGGTAGACCCATGGTTCAGGTTTTGTCTCATGCGGTTTATAGCCGGAATGTTCATGCAACACTTCAAAACCAACCGCTTCAAGACGTTTCGCCAAGTCTTCCAATTCATAATGATTAAACGGAATCGGCTCCCCGCCATACCGTGGGTGCACCTGAAAATCGCGTCGAGTGGTATTTTTATCGCCCCGTTCGTATATCCAGAGCACGCCTCCTTCTCGAAGAGTTTGGAAATACTTTTCAAACAATAAGCTCTCAGCTTTCTCAGAGGAAGCAAAATTTAGGAATCCAACATCGATAATGCCGGCTAGAGAGTCAGGGGCAAAATGATTTCCGATATCCTCCGCCCGCATCACTTTGAATTGCAGGGCGTCTTGAGAGACGTCGGAATTTTCGCGTAAGGCAATCTGAATCATCGAAGAGGCCGCATCAATACCTGTCACTAAGCGTTTAGATCCGGAAGCGACAAAGACTTTGGATACGGCAGAGGCGTAGGTTCCTGGACCCGTTCCGACATCTAAAACATCTCCTTCCGAAGGGATAAGATTCATAAATGTCTGAAATTCCGGCTGTACCCCTTCAGGTACTTTCCCGTGCTGCTGCTCAAAGTAACGCGGCGCATATGCATCAAACACTCGGACCACCGCTTGAGAACGATGTTCATCTGGAAGCACATGCAAAAATAATTCATTGGGGAAATTAACAGCCTGCGATGTCACAGCAGCATTGAGCGCGCTCGAATGAAAGGGTGACCGTGGAGATAGCGCTGCCGTCGCTTCGCCAAAGGGGGCAAGAAGCAAGGAAAGAGTGACTGCAAAACCAATTGAATTTCGGATGAGGAAGCGCATAGTTCTCACCATTGAGTATGCCGTAGGAATATTACAGATCTATGTCAAAGCCTTTTTAAAAACAGACTCAATTACGACTACTTTGATCGTAACACCCATGGCGCGACAGGCCTATCCGCCCTATGGCTAAATATTTCGTCCCGTACGGCCTAACTAAAATGTGGGCCCGTGAGAGGACTTTAGGCGGCAGCGTCGAAGAAAGTTTGGATGGGACTGGCGGGATTTTCGTTCCAGCGGGCACGTAGTTCTTGAGAAATTCCTAAGAACCAGGCGATCACGACATCGCTCCATGTAGTCGCGATCGTCGGAGAATCCTTGTAAAGATGGGTCAACTCATGTCTTAAAACCGCGGGGTTTGAGGAATAAGCTGGGTGGATGATAATGACATTGCCTTGACGACGGGCGCGGGCATTCCAAGATAGACCATCTTCCGGTTTAGCGAGTCGTACAACATGATTCTCGGGATTCCATTGAGCCGAGAAAGTGGGATCCTCATGGAGTACTTTGGCCAATGTATCTCTCAATATGGCAGCATCCTTCGCAGAGGCCTGATGAGAGATTTTGGAGTAAACATTGCCAATCGTTTCCACAATCCCCCATCCAAACGAAGCCAGTGCGGCAACTCCTAGAAGTCGAGCGACATTTCCAATGGGTTCAAACTCGGGACCCAACCATAAGGCCGCCGCCGGCAACCCGAGCAAGAATGACATCGCAAAAAGTGGCGTCGGAGAACTAAATTGCTCATGATCTGGATCTTCATATTGAACAAGTGTTGAAGAGTCCCTTTGATTGCGCGAGTGGTAAATTTTCACGCCTACAAAAATAAACGCGGCGATCATAATTATAAACGCGGCAGTGACTCGATCTTGAAACAACCCCGCAGGAGAATCAATGGGAGCTAATTGACTAGGAATATGTAGGATATTTTGGGCAACAACAACAAAAACAAGTCCGCCCAAAAGCGAGGAATACACTTTGATAAACGTTACAAAAAGCGCCTCAATATAAGAGCTCGAAGTATTCAAAAATCCCCGCGCCGCTATTTTTTCTTCCACAATCTTGTATACCGTCAGTACCACAGTGAGAATAGGACCTCCGTAAAGAAATACATAAGACCGTAAACGTTCAATATGTTGAGAACTCAGCTCCGGATTTTCAAAGACATTTTCCGCATGTGGAATTGCGCTAAAAAGAACGCCTATAGCGACAATTTGCGCCGGTCTAGATTTTAAAATCGCATAACTTTGTTCGCGGACATTTTGGAGTAGGGCCATGGATTTACTTCGCATAGAATGCATGACCCATAACGCAGGTTGGGTAATCGCCTGGCTCGTGGTCTGAGTGGAATAAATTTTTTGAGAGTCCAAAGTATTTCCATACACAGCAGTCTCCCCGCACATCCCTAGCGTAAGAGCTAAGATCAGCGTGAAACAGATCAGATGTTGGAAGTGAGCTCTCATCATATAGGTTCCTACCGGCTAACGATTATGGTAACACCTTCTGAACAAATTTAATATACATCGAAAGACGAAATAAGAAGGTCCAAGAGACCTACGAAAGATTAGGCCCTGACGTTGTCAGGCGGCCATTTGCCTTAAGCGTGCATGTTCGTCGGAGCTTGCGGAAGAGGATGGAGGATCAAAATTCACCTCCGTCTTAACAAACGGAACCCCATAACGACGAACGATTGCATATAGAGCCATGCCGCTCGCCACAACAAGACCTGTCACGATCCAAACGGGCACGCCGACAGTCCATGCGCCGAAGCCGATCGCGCTTGCCCCTAAAGTGACGAACGTTCCTGTTCCTAAAATCTTAGCCATTCGTCGACGGTATGAAGAAATGCCCTCCGGCCCATTCGGATTTACTGACTGAGACGCTATCGCGGTTCCTGCTTTTGGACCGGTCGTAGGTGGCGTGCGCATTCGCGAGTTCATGTAGACTAAGCCCCCTATTCCAGCGAGGAATGCTGGAGCAAGTTCCTTCATCGGCGAAAGATATTCACTGAAGTACTCGCGAAGTTCCGGTGGCAAAATAAAGAAGAAGATAGCCGCATTCGCAATGAGAAGTCCCCATCGGATAAAGTCCCGGCGCATATGCCGTGCAGCTCCCAAGCTATCTAGACGATTCATCGCTTCTTCAGAGTGGGCCCATTCTTTCCAGCGCACGAGCAGTCGATTGACAGAGGTGGAAATCCCACTCGTTTTTCGATAGGCATTGCCGGGTCGTCCGGCTTCTTTCAAAGAGTCTTTACTCCAATTCTTAAAGCGGTTAGCTAAATCTTTATCCCGCAGATACGACAATCCACCGCCAATCAAAATAAGCGATATTACAATCAGCATCGTAAGACTTGCTAAAAACACGCTTTCAGGGAAAGAGACAGGCAATGCCTGATATGGACCAATGCCCATACGGAACCAGTCTGGAATTTTGACTAAACTGTAGGCAAAGAAAATCGATAAGACAGTCCACATGGAGCGATTCGTGCGAGACACAAGAAAATGTCTTACTCTCGCCGATGTAGAGAGTGGTGCTTTAAATGGGTTACTATCAATAGTGTACTTCTCCAGGGCAAATTTATTTGGGTTCTCCGCTTCTTTCGCCGTAGGCTTAAGTCCTGGATCATTAGGAAGCCCTAACAGATGCGTCGTTATTTGTTGATCAACAATATTCACGTCCTTTCGACCTTTCACCACATCTCGATTAAGCTGTCTGACCGTTTTCCACGTTCCGAAGAAGTTTCTTGATGAAAATGCTGCTATCACAGCCACAACAATCCAGCCCCAATAGGGCAACAAGCCATCTAATGCCGACAAAAAGGTCGGGAAAGAGGTGTTGTCCCAGCTGGCTTTTAACCCATAGACGAGAAGTGCGCCCAAAGTAGAGCCGAAGACATCTCCAATCCAGCGAATAGATACTCCTTTAATGTGCATCTGGCCGGGCTCCGCATTTTTCGTAAACATTCCAATTAAACTACCAGCAACCCACCCCAACATCAAAAGAAGAGACGTGACGTTTGTGTAATCAAGAGCAATCAAAATAGACCGCAAAACGAAGAGTGTTAAAACTACAGCCATTCCAAAAACCATGTGATAAGAATCTTTTGCTCTAGGAATCGCCAATCCGGTTTCCTTAGGCGCTAAAACGTTGCGCGTCGAGACAGTAGATATTCGCCAGTGATCACCGCCACCAGAAGCATTGAATTCGATTTTTACACCGAAGGGTGCAAACAAAGAATTCATGGCATATAACAAGTCGCGCGAAGCGAAGAGAATCATATCGGATGGAAAATGTCTTAACCAACGCGCAAATCCAATTGGCGAAAAACCAAAGTAGAAACCAACCATCGTTGAGAAACCTAACGCAATTCCTAAAATTTCAGTATTCCATGCATTAATCGGTAAAACATGTTGTGCAATGGACAAGAATACAGACATTCCGCCAAACGCTCCTGCAAAACCACCCACCCAGGAGGTACCAGAGGACCGCATAATGGCCATCAAGCCATTTAATTTTAAAATCTGATTGAAGAAAGACCCGAAGATTAAAAAGATAATGTTGATGCCGATGAAGGAACTCCAGTCATTCATAATGCCAAAGGGAACAAGAAATAAGTTTAGGACGAAGAGAGGCGCCAGTAAGAAGAAATCTTCCGACTGTAAGCGCATCATTCGTTCCACACGACTCATCATTCCATAAGCATTAATCCACTGAAGAACGACTTCCGCTTTTACAAAAATAGTTCCAGACGCCCAACGCCGCGCAGCCGCTTGTGTGGCCACATACACCTCTGATTCTCTATTTTTCCCTGATTCAGATTCTGTCACACCAATAATGGGGACCATGCCTAGATTAGCCACATTTTCGGCGGCTTCCAAAGCCGAAGCCAAATCTTCACTAGCAGCCACGGAGTTGATCGCAAACCCTAAAATCGCAAACAATAATTTAAATGGTAAAAGCCACATCGGAAGAAGTTTAGCAGCCTCTAACAGTTTTTGAGAGGATCGCGAAAGAGCTTTTCTGGGCTTCGCACGCGGCGCATAGGAGCGAACGGCCTGGATATACCAATTTAAAATAGCCTCTAAGTTTTGCCATCCAGTTCCGATTAAATCATTCAAGCCTTCCACTTGATTACCGTGGCCCGCCTCAATCATGTAGTTCATCCATGAAATGGCTGATCGAAAAGGATTTGATGTATTGCGTTTTGCCACGAGAATCACCAAATTAGGGAAGGCCAGCATGCGTTTAAAGTCTCGTAACAACGTGCGCGGCAGTTCGTTGACGGCATCGCGGTCCAAGATGTGAAGAACGCGCAAATCGCGAGCGTCGTTCACCAATAAATTAATGCCATTCATAGAACCAGACTTTAATGTAGAGTAGTTCCACACATAGGTTACGGCCCATCCGTCACTGACGAGAGACCATTCCGTTTCTCCTGTTGGATTTATATTTGGATCAGAAATAACTACCGAACGCGCAGGAGGATGCCCCACGGCAATATACCGAGCCAAGGCAGCCACCTGAGCGTCTTTTCGCATACGGCCTAAACTATCAGCATGAGATGGATCACTCTTGCGATCTGAAAATTTCTCATATTTATTAGCATGAATAGCAATGGTCCAGCGTTCCCGAACGATAGGATCGTTATGAACTTCGCTTGCTGTCTCACAATAAGAAACAGCCACCGGCCATCCTCCGGGTCCGTGACCCATAGTTCGGCGAGCAACAAGCAATTTCACTTGAAAAGCAAATTCTAATAGCTTTTTATCTTGATCTGACACTGTCGTGAAGTCATAGGTTTTTACTTTTTTGGGGTCAGGGTCGGGAACAATTAAGTCTCTCATAATCGGCGCGATCTCGCGATCATAGAGTTGATAGGCCGGCGCAACGATCTGCATCCCGACATCCCCTTCTGTTTTATTCAATAAATCAAGCCATTTAAAGACATCATCCGTCACAAAGTCTTTTAGGCTTTTTTTCGAATCTCCATGAGTTTCTTCTAGCAACACTTCAAGTTGATTTTTTGTCGCCACATCATTTTCATCGAGCAATCGAAGAAGATCATCTTTAAAAGCTTGTATTGAACCTGAATTTTGAAGGGGTCCGCCTGCATAGCTACTGACAATTTTGGCATTGCGGTTCTGTGGCTGCATAATTTTGGCTTCAAGTTCAACATCACTCATATTACTACCAGCACCGCGAGAAGGGAAGAACGATAATAATTTTGTGCCGTAAATAAAGAGACCAAAGAAAGCCATCACCATGACCATCATAAAGAACGAATAGGCCATTTTCGAATTGAGCAATAATCCGGAAGCCAAATGTCCATAAAACCATCCGTAAACGCGATCGAAGGAGAAAATGGCAAAAGCGCCGAAAGCGACTTGCTGCGCAATGTCGAGGACACGCGCTCGTAATCGCGCTTTGCCAATGGTGGGTTTCCCGTGAAAATAGGAAGACATCCCCCAGATCGAATGGCGTTGTAGCCCAACCGCATAAGCTTCGGAGAAAGCGAGGGCGATCAAAGAGTACTTTAAAATCATATCCCCTACATGGGCCAACGGGAGATCAAACCAGACTAAACCAATGCCCGCCCACGTCAAAGCCAAGAGACTACGTGCCACTTTGTAAACCATCGCTTTAGGTCCTACACCCATTCCAAAGTAAGCAAATCGCGGCATGTGCCACCAGTCAAGAAAAACGCCTAAAACAGCAAGTCCACTTCCTAAAGCGAACAAGCCCGGAGCCGAGGCCGCCATTCCCAAGGCAGGAATTCCAAAAAAAGAAAGTTTCACAGCGGCCGAAAGAGCCGTCAATGGGAGTCCCGCCGAACTCATGACCACCATTCCAGCCACTATCCATAATAGGTAAGGAAGAATGACTGTATATTTAATAAGCCAAGGATTAATGCTCTTCGTCAGAATTCCGAATCCGCGTCGTAATTGCCATGCCAAACCCACCGTAGGTGTTTCCCATCCTTCCTCGATCAAAAACTTTTTGTAATGTTCAGATGGATTAAAACTATTATCCACCAGGCCAGGCTGGAAGTTCTCTCTCACGCCATCTGGAGCAATTCCAAAATCATGAAGGATCTTTCGCACTTTTGGCATTCGTCCTTCGACAGGTCCTTCGGAAAGCGCCAAAGATAATGCATCGTCTAAATATGACATGTACCAATAAAGTTTGGAACGAATATCAGGATCGAAGACATCGAACTTGATTCCCAAAAATCGCGACGTGCTCTTACTTGCAATTTCGAGAGCCATATATTCTGCGGTTCGATAAGCAAATCGATCATAACCCTGCAACACACTCTCAGGAACTCCACTATGGATTAAAATCGCTAACGTTGTCTCTAATTGGGGCAAGAAATAGGCTTCCTGAGGGCCAGCAGCGGTATGGGCGCCCAATGGGGCTCCAGGCATATGCAATGACGTTTCAGGTTCGCCTTTATGATCTTCTGGACGTGGCGTAAAGTTTTGTCGTGGAACAACAACGGAATCACGCAAACGACGTTTAGCTGCGACAAGATCGTTATCCGTGAATAAAGCTTTATCATCGTCTTCAAACTTGCCAAGATTGGCTTCTCCCAATCCATATTTTTTAACATATCGTTTCCAAATAACTCCCCACATCACATCCAGAAGTCCCGATGCAATCGCGTAAACAACACCCACGATACCAACCCACACAGACATAAAGACATTGAAACCATCCGAGTTTTTAAATGCGGGATACGCTTGTTTTATTTTTTTCACGAGCGTCACTCGATCGAAATCGATCACGGGCTCATAGGGTTGACCAAATTGATCGAACCAATAAATACCTTTATGGAATTTATCAGTATTAGGATCCATTTCGGAGACATGATGTTCTTGAATACCCGTCAGATGACGCCCAGTAGGACTTACGGCATCTTCGAATCCTTCCGGGTTTAAAATAATACGCACCCATTCTCTTGTTTTTTGGCCATGCTCATTGACGGCGTATAGGGGTCGGAAATAATCGACCGTTGTATCACAAATCACAATCTCTCGCTCGTCGCCATTCATAAAGCTCTTCGGCAGGCCAATAACCGGGAAGAATTTCAGGACTTTAAAGACAGAAGACCAAATGTACGACTCGCGAATGCCCGCCGGAGTAAGTTTACGACCATACACGACGGCCACGGTTTGACCTGTTAAGGTACGAATTTCCCATTTTTTGTAGTTACTGTTAATGAACTGGTAGACATAAACAGGCCCTACGTTTAAATAAGGATCATCCTTTGAGAACTTAATTCCTGTTTTGGCGCCCGGATTTTTCATTTCGGCACCCGCTTCTTGAATCGAGTTATAGCGCTTCACAAACGTCTTCAGCTCGCCTTGTCCCACGATATCAATAGCCGCCGGAAGAATCGTGGGTGGCGTTTCTTCGGGTACGATCGGAGATACTTTTACCGGCGAATTTTCTTCGACGGCAGGATTTCCTACCATTTCACTCGCGAGGTTATAGGGATATTGTTCTAAAAATTGAAGGTTAATACCGGACATCTGCTGAATGGGCTGCACATGTTGACGACTGCGCTTAGTCGATTCCGGAAAACTAAGCTGCAACAGCACACGATTAAGATCACGCACTTCAAGATCATCTAAAGGTCTATCTTTCGGATTGGGATTGGTCGCACGTCGTAGGAGCAGCCGGTGCGGGATGTCCAAATCTTTAGGATTAATCTTCAGGGCTAAATAAAGATCTTTAATTCCCTGCAATTCATTTATGGATAGCAGTGCCGATCGTTCCGTCACGGCCTTCTCAACGAGTCTAGAGAATTCTTCTTTGCTCATCGATTTTGCGGCCACAGGTTCGACGCCTAGCCGCTGCATAAACGCTAAATCGATATAGCGTTTTTCAGACAGCTCTTGCTTCAAAACTTTAATATCAATATCGCCATAGAGGAACGGAGCGGCCTGACTCAGATTATTAGCTTGAGCTAAGAAACCTCCCAGTGGATAATCGTCACGCGCGATGAAAGCCGTTGGAACTCCGTCTTGATCGCTGTAGTACGCTTGTTCCAGCGGTAACTGATACAACGCTTGCAAGAAATCTCGGTTTAGCAAGCGAACTTCGTTATCCTCCAAAGGTCGATCGGCATCCACTTTAGCCAAAATGGGCTCAAGATCTGAATGCAACACTAAACCGGCACTGGCTCGGTTTTCTTCTCCAACGAAACCAAGGTCGCGAGACGCTGTTTTTAAGGTTAAGAAGGCATTTAATCCGGAGAGGGCTTCTTCAGTCGTTAACGTATCCACATTGGAAGCGGTCTTGCGCATTAAGTTTAGAAGGAGATTATCAATCGCCCGATTCTGTTTAAGTGCTCTTTTGAGATCAGGCAGACGTAGTTGATTCCGTGCGACATCCCGACCTTTGAACTCGCTATCCATAAGTCTTGGCGTAAAGTTTACGAGAATCGAATACCCCTCTCTATCGATGCCCAGATCTTCGTAGAGCTGATCGCTCACGATAGGACTCAATCCGAATCGATCGAGGATATTTTTTTGGAACCATGTTTGTTTATTCATGGCGTCATCATGAATTTGACCGTTCGGATCTTTGACACGTTTCGAAAAGAGATTGCGGAAAAAGCGCTGCATCTGATAGGTGATGAAACTCTTGTTGGGCACGCGCGTGACCGCCGTGCGGAACTGGCCTTTTACTTCCTGCCAAGCATTCGTCACCCATGAATGACTGCTATAGCGCCCTTCAGTTTCATCCGTCCAGCCCCATCCGTATTTATTGCGAGTCGCGATAGGACGTTCCAAGAGATCTTCGATAAGACGCAATGTCGTCACCATTTCGCCCGTGATGGCACTGACGGTAATGGCCGGCTGCATGGCCGTTTCCGCCACAATCCCGTCTTTTTTGTACGCATCTCGCAATGCTTGAGGCAACGCCTCCCACCCGGGATAGCGCTCATCAAACTGAAGATCATTCTTCGCAAAATTTTCTAACAGAGTCGCTCTTTCTTCGTCTGCCACGCCCGCACGCATTAAGGCTTCTTCAAACTCTTCCGGCCGAATCCCTCGCATGAAATCTTGGACCTGATGGCGTTGAGGATAATACGTATCCCAGACATGGAATTCATGGATGCTCTTTTTCAAAACCTCCGGGAACAAAACTTGCAAGAGTTCGCGGTTCAGGCGCAGAGTGTCCAGATTTTTAGGCGGCATTTGCGTGGGAATTTCGCGATCCACAGTTAAATCCGTCAAAATCGAGTGAGAGACATAGGTGATGTCGGGGCCCGACCAGCGAATATCGATTGTCTTGCTCGAGTCCGTGGGGTTCCGGACCCGCTTAAACCATTCATTTTCAAAATGGGTATACAGCTTAGGATCTTCTAGGGCCGAATTAAAGGCATTCACCACGATGTTCTGTGCCTCTTCGGGAGGCATTTTGGAGATCTCTGAAAGAGATTTCCCTAACTTAGAAAGGATGTAGTCATGTACTGGATTGCCTGCTTGCAAGGAGGCGACGAGTTGATCCACATCGAAATCGCCGCGATAGCGAATCTGCTGAGAGAGATCCCGTTCGTAAGCGCGGAAATGCGCCGATCCTAGATGATTAAATTCAAGCGTAGAATGAACGGGAACGGCACGCGGCGTAGACTCATCTGAATAAGCAAAAGTCGTCGTCCAGTCATCTAAGACAATCTCTGTGATTTGACCTTGCCAATTATAAATTCTCTTTTCGAAAACCCGATTCGCGGGGTCCGACATGGAAAGCGTCAATATTTGGCGATATTGTTCATCAATATCTTGGGCTTCATTGAAAAATACGCCAGGTGGCACGCGATAAATCGAGACCACAAAATAGCGGCTGTTTAGAATCGGCGTGAGACGGTAGATTTCCACAATTTCACCACGGTTGTTGTAATGGAGCATGGGGATCCGACGGTTGGCAATCCGAGGGAATGGGATCGTTGTGCCGACGTAATTGCCATATCGCGAAAGCTCCGTGACTTTTTGGCTTTCAAGACCATATCCCGCGACGCGCCGACCCACAGGAACTCCGGCAGCCGGAGCCGGAGGAGTCGCCGCTGGGGGTTGAGCCTTTGCTTGTTGCGCGACAAGAACACCCGCAACGACCGCGCCGCCCAAGCCGCGAAGAGCGCCTCGTCGGCTCGAAACAGCGATCTTCGGTTTTGATTTAGATAAGGACTGCATGGTAGCGAAAATGATAACGCCCAACACATAGGCTCCCAGAGCCCAGAAAACATAAGGAGATATCGAGAAATTGGACGAAGCCACCGCAGAGGTCTGCGATTGTATCGCGGGAGCAGCCACAATCTTGGCTGCCGTTTGTAATGTTTCTGCAGAGCTCTTCGCAGCAAAGGTAATCGCCACGAGAAGAATCGGAAGAATTCCTTTTAAAACATCCTTAATAGAGGAAGGCACTAATGAGCGTCTAACATTGATATCAGAGGCTTTAACTTTATCAGCCTCCTGCCGTTCCTTTTGGTCGACTGACACCCCGCGTTGATGAATCTCGTTCAACTTAACGACGACGGAACGCATCCAAGCCTCATTCAACGCAGGACCTTCCGCTCGTTTTACGGCATCAGGCAAATTCGGCAAATCTTCATTTAATATGGCTTCAACATCAATCCCAATGGATTCCTGAGTCACGGCTTCCACCATGATATCGCCGGTTGGAATCGCATCTTGATTTCCGTTGACGCCTTTATCATTCACTTTTCTGTCCGCATAAAGTCGAACGCGCATTGTCTTGGAATACGCATTCCATTGCAGGAGAATTTTCCCCAGAGGATCACGAACCATGATTCCTGACAAGCCGCGAGCATCCGTCGCATTCGGTTCAAAAGCAAATGTGGCCATTCCGATGCCGGGAACGTCCACCGATTTATAGCGCTCACGAACTTCATTTTGTGGATCTACGGCATAAAGTGGATAATGTTCCCCGCCGCGATGATCAAAGATCACACGCCACAAAGTCGTATCCTCAGGCGTCGTGTATTGGCGAGACCAGAGTGTGCCGTTTCGGACTTCATCGGTGTACTGGAAGATATTGGCGTAATCTTCCACATCTCTGTGCATCACACCGGGTGCAAAACGATAATTACCGAGTTTGCGGAGAACCTCACCCGTGGTCGCCGAATGCGCTTCACGGCCCACCTCTTGACCTTTCGCATAAGCCACCTTCACTTTCTCTCCCAGAGCGCCTTCGCCACTTTGTAAATCATCGGGCGTACCGAAATCATTTAAATCAAGCACTTCTCGATAGCGCACGCGCCCCGAGACATAATCTTCCCAATACGTCACGATTAAGCGTTTATTTTTCCGATCTTTGACGGACGTTCGCGTTACAAGACCAGATTTTTTATTGATCGTTTCACTGGTTCCTTTCACCGGATCGATCGTCGTGATTTCGGAGTCCGTTTCGGTTCGAACCAATCGCCCGTTGCGGTCAAAAGTATGTTTTTGATAATCGTAAGGAACAGAAGAGGCGTTAGGATCCTCCGGATTATCTCTCCCGTAAGCGACATGAGTTCCTGAAGCCTCTCCACTAGGACTAATCTTTGATCGCTCAAATCTATCGACCACCGGACCATCCTGGGCGCCATAATGAGTCTCAGTACCTGCGATTTCCTTATTCTTAGGATTGCGGATCGGCACGGAGGTGTTCTGAACTGCATCACCCCCCATTAGGCCTTTCTTGACCGTTCTTTCGAGACCATGACGCGGCGAAGAGATGTCCGTCTGATCTGAATTTTCAAGAATATCGTGATCCAGAACTTCCCATGACGTGATCTTAGCGCCTTCTCTCAAAGCGTTCGCCAATCCCGCATCGTCGGCATAAGGCAACCGCAGGATCGAGCCGTCAGGACGCTGAAGCACGATCGTCACCTTGTAACTATTAACGGGTTGGCCATTAATCAGCTTATCCCCGGCCGGCAATGGGAACGTTAAGCGCATATCAATCGGCGCATGCGTATCGCCGGTATCCATAGACATCAGATCACCCAGAGAACTGTAATGGTTGTCTGCTGTCTGTTCACCAATTGGATTTCCTTGCACGTCATACAGGGTCGTATGAACGACTACATCAAAAGACCCCTTTTCTTTACCAGTTTGCTTAGATTCCTCTTCATTCACAAAACGGGGGATTTCCGTCCGAACCATGGGGAGCTCATTGGGCTTTGGCAACTGATTCAGATGTTCGACATCAAGACCAATGGCAGAGTAGGCCTCGGAGCCAATCATGCGCCCCTCGCTATCCAGCTCATTGAAAGCGACTTTAGGGCTATCCGCATTCACATCGGCGACACGACTCACTTCGCCATCGGCAAGGGTCAGGCGTCGCGTTTGGACACCGGTGGCTAAATTCGTTTCCAGATTGATTTCAGAACCATCGTCAAAACGTTTTTCTATTTTGGTTTCAAAGTTCTGATCGCCCTTATCGGTACTCCGAATCGAAGCGCCGCCATTTTCGTGGCCGAGTTCATCGAACGTCGTACGGCTTTCGATCTTGACGGTGATTCCATTATCCGTGGAACTCGCGCTATGACGACTCTCGGCGGGGTTGGCAAAAATAACGCTATCGTCTGATTCCGTTCCATGATCCATGTCAGTGGCATGAATGGTAACACCGACAATAACACCATTCTGATGGATAGGGGTGACATTTGAAAAACGCTTGACAACTTGCTGTCCGGCTGGCCGACGTGAATCTTCGACTGTCGTAGGTTCCGGATATTCCTTAGAAGGATCGTAATTTAATCGACGATGCCCCGTTTGCTCCCATAATAAAATGCCGCCAATAATTTCAGACAACGATTCCACACGCGACGGCCCTTCTTGAGTCACTTTGATTTTCCATTGCTTTACCTGGGTATGGCCGCTGTCCGGCAAGAAAGACGGTTTATCAGAGCCGCCAATAATACTGGCATCCCCGTGCTGCACCAAATCTTTGACATATTGGGTTAACTGCGCCAATGTCATGCCCGGATTGTCTGCGTCGCCGGGATCAATTGAAATTCCTTTTCGTAAGCCGTAAGTAACTATGCCATCGCCCTCGCGCAGTGATACGGTGTGATTTTCACGATCGCCTACCGTAAACTCCGCAAACAATATATCGCCACTACCCAGATCATCATTCACTCCTGTGATCCGAGCCAAGCGGCCACCCACATGCGCTTCATCAATAACGGAATGACCGAGTCCAGTTTTAGCTTCTTTTTCCCACCAGAGCTGCGTGGACTCTCGCGTATCCACAAGCTTGCCGTCCATAAGACGTTCCGTTTTAACGCTGATTTCGATCCCCGCTTCGCTATAAGTTGGCGTGGTCACAAACGTCATATCGCCAATCTGTTGAGTACGGGTTCTGAGTTTTCCATGTTCGATGATATCCGTCCAACTCCAATTGGGTTGTTCCCCTTGCCCTTTTTCCACATCGAACGTCAGCACCTTTCCGGAAGAAATTAGAGGATTGTCCGGGCTGGGGGTCACGATATGTTTTTGCACGACTTTGCCCGTTAAGCGGTTGACTGTTTCAGTAGGCCAATCGCTCTTGGTTGGGTCATAACGTGTTTCGCGGTTTCCTTTTATCTGCTTGATCAGAATGTCATCTTTGTTATAAACATCAATTTGGTTGCTGCCACGCTGTTCGTCGAACACCACAACTTGCGTATTTCCTTCTGCGTCAATACGAGGAATTTCTTCAGTACCCCCATCAAAACGGTGATAGGTTCCACCTTTGGTCGCCGTGGAGAGATGCAGACGTTTAGGAAGATCTGTATAAGTTCTCTCACCCGTGTCAGGGTTCATTTCAAAATGAGGCAGTTGACCATCCGGCCGAAAATGGACTTCACGTTTATATTCTTCACTGTCTTCATCAGAGAAAACTCTTGTCCATTCTTTCCCTTTAGTGCTCATCGGCGCTTCGCTTAAGATTTCCGCCAAGCGGCCACGTTCATCTAAGAAGCGCTGCATATGAGCATTGTGTAAATGATCGTCCACTTCCACCACACCCCAGGCAGCGCGGGCTTCATCGCCAGAAATAGCACGCGCTCCTCGATAGGTGTATTCATGCAGAGTTCTGTTCCCTTCATTATCCAGCCGCCAATGCTGCGAGACGCTTTCGATGCCGACATCATCAATGAAAATGGCTTTATGCGGCGTCACTTTGTACGCCAGCATTTCCCGCCATTTATTGAGGTAGGTCACGCGGTCGCGGCCCACAACGTGGTTGTGCTCGATGAGTTTGCCGATAGACTCATATTTGTCTGCTTCTGCGCCCAAGAGCTTGCGCGCTTCTTCAAAGGCCGGCGTGCCGCGTTTGAGGTGGATTAACTCGAACGTGGAAAGCTTGGTGCCGTCTTCGCCAACTTTTTCCTTCGGGAATCCATCGCCGTCGTAATACACAATCGTGGTCCGTTGCTGATGAGTGGCATCTTCCACTTTTTCTTGGATCACACCGCGCGGCCCATAGAGCTTCGTGGTCGTCAGCTTCGAAACGTGGTTCTCATCAATAAACGTATCGAAATCCTTTCCAGGGATAATCGTGATCGTATGCTTGGCGGCTTCTGCCGGTCCTAGAAGCAAAAGATCAATGATTTGCGAACCAATGAGCGATAGATCTTGATTGGGTCCCGACCATTCGCGTGACATATGATGCCGAAGATCCAACGCCGCCTGAACCTCGGCCGGCGATGCGCCGTAAATTTTCAGAACCTGGGGCAGGTTTTGGATGGACAACGACCCGGCATAACCGCCGTTCTGAAGCCGCTGAACCGCTTGACCGAGAGGAGTGCTTTGGACTTCGACTTCGCCGTGGGCTCCAAAAGTAATTCCCAATAAAGGAATCAAACCGCGCTTCTCGAATTCATTGGCCACCTGCAGGGCCTTCTCGCGATCGGGATTGATGGTCAGCGTCCCGGCGGCATCTTCGACAAATTGGAAATCCCCGCCTTGCTGCCCCATGATTTTCTTATAAAGAGGCATGAGCTGACTTGCCAAGTCGTAGGCGTGAACCAGGGCCTGCGGAGATTCATAAATCCCCCCATGCGCCGACTTTACCTGGCTCGCCAAATTAAATAGAAGTCGTGCGTGCGCCCCATACAAAGGCTTGGAGAGATCCGCCTTAATAACGGCCGCACTGGCTTGCGCCGCAATATCCCTTAAAAGCTGAGAACTGGCATAGGACGTTTCGAATACGGTCGCTTGATCAAAGTAGCGAGCCATCAAATCGGGCCGCTCTTCAAAATCACGCTTGAGCTCCAAAACTATTTTTACCTGTTCTTCATATTCTTTGAAAGTCTCAACACCGGTTTCCCATTCGCGCCCAACCAGCAGAGATCCTTGTTTACGCCGGGTCGGTCCAATAAAGTTCGCCGCAAGCTGATAGAAGAATGCCTCTGCTTGCTGACGGTGCTTTTCATTAATCGGGAAACGGAAAAGATTAGATGTTCCGAAAAGTTGACCGACCAAATCACTTTTGAAAAGCTGAAGTATCGTCGGCAAATTCTGAAGGAAATCCCGCAGCACTTGGGCATCACCGTAATTGATCGTCGGGTCGCCCAGCAGATCAAAGAACAGCTTTCGCGAGGTCGCATCGGTTTTGAGATTATCAATGTCGATGCCATTCACTTCTTTCAGCGCAAGCTTCTGCGCGGCACTGGCTTGCAGGAAGATGGGGTATGCGACGGCCGCTTTTACATAAAGAGGAATCTGCACAGTTAGATCAAAGGGATTGCCGTTCCCGTCATAGAGAAGACCTAAAGAAGGATCTCCCAAAATGCGCAATGCGTCGGCCGTTAGCGGGCCGGAAAGATCCACTCCAAATACAATTTTGATGAAATTAAGGACCGAGGGCTGATTCTGGACCGCTTGAACAAAATTGATAACCAGATCAAAAAAGGCCACTTCCGCTTGTACCTGTTGAGTCGTTTCTAGGACCGCTTGGCCATTAGCGGATACTTTATAGAGCGGGTTAAAGTTCGGCGCGGTGTTACCGGTAAAACCACTGAGACTGGCCGGCGAGAGGGGTTGCCCGGGAACCAGCGTAATTCCCCAAATCGGCTGAAGGATCAAACTGTTCATCAACTGCTGATCCTTAGGACTTAATAAATTAAAAGCGCGCACGAAAGCAATGATGTCTACCCAAATCTTTACTTCCGTGATGACTTCCTGCGGCGTCTCGATAATTCCACCTAATTTAAACAGGGGATTGTTGGTCGAAAGCGTCAATGCCGCAATCGTCTTAAGATCAATGAGGCCGCCTGGCGCCGGCAAGTCAATTCCCGGATAATTCACCAGAATGAGTGTTCCAATATCGGATTCGACATCTTGGGGCAATGCCTCCAGCGCCTGGAACATCACCACGATATCCACCCACGTCTTCACCTGCGTCACCACCTGCTTGGCTGTCTCGAGCGTGGTCGCATCCAGGAACAACGGGTTGTTCGTCGGGTTGGTCAATGCCTTGATCGTGTCCAAACTAATCTGCTGGCCCGCCGCCGGCAATGTGATCGTTCCGTAGTTCGACAAAATCCGCGTCGCAATCAACTGTTCCAGGTTGATCAGGTTGCCGTTCTTGTCCTTCACATCCGTCGGCAAGGCTTCCAGCGCCTGGAACATCACCACGATATCCACCCACGTCTTCACCTGCGTGATGACTTGCTGGGGCGTTTCAAGTGTTGTGGCATTCAAGAAAAGTGGATTATTGGCGGGATTTGTTAAAGACTTAATAAGACCAATATCAATAGTTCCATTCGAGAAATTGATCGAACCAGGATAGGGATAGTAATTGCTTAAGATGCGCGTCTTAATTAAATCTTGGATATTGATGACTTTGCCGTTGGATAAAGTCACATTGGTAGGCAACGTAGACAACGCGTTAAACATCACGACAATATCCGCAAAGACATTCACTTGCTGAAGGACTTGATCCGGAGATTCGATGGTATTGGCGGCCGGAAAGAGCGGGTTATTCGAGGGATTAACTAAGGAAGTGATCGTTGCCAGATCCGGCACGCCACCCGGCGCCGGCAGCGTAAACCCAGGATAATTCGAAAGAATCCTAGTCACAACAAGATTTTGAATGTTCACGACTTGACCATTAGGTCCCGCCGCATTTGTAGGCAATGCCTGCACGGCAGCAATTAAAATGACGATGTCCCGGTAGGTATTCAGCGCCAGCGCCCCATCCGGGCGGAGGTTTCCGCTTTTGTCATAAAGAATTCCAGCATCGGCCAATACCTGGAGCACGTCCGTACCCAAACCGTTATCCAGATTGACGTGGTAATCCGAAATAAAAATATTATCGACGGCAGTCTTCACATTAATCGTGGACGTGGCCGACACCTTATAGGTGGTAGGCAAGACCTGATAGGCGGTGTAGAACTGGTCGGCGGCGGCAAGGAAATCGGCGGCCCATCCAGGGTTGGCCGTGCCACCACCGCCACCACCTCCACCTCCACCAGTGCCAGGAGGCGTAAAGACGGGCGGCTTCCCGGGAGTAAAAATATCGGCTCTTTGCTTTAACGCGAGCTTTTTAAGAAGCGCCGTGATCTGAGGAATATTCGTCGGTGTTAAACCATTAGACACATTAATATTCATGTCATTATGAAGCCGCTTTTGAATCGAATCCCAATTGCGTTTCTTTTGCAACGCACCTAAGAAATTACCGGCATTCTGTCGATCTGAGGCCGTAATGAGCGTTTGGGCAGTTTTAATCTGATTGGCATACGAACTAATGGTTTGTCCTTTTGGCAAAAGACTGACAAGCCCGGCAATTTTTTGGCGCGTGACCGCATCGATGCCTCCGGCCGTTGGAAGAATTTGGCTCCCAATCATGTCGGAAATTTTGCCTCGTAGCACGGCGTCTTTTTCAAGCATCGAGATGAGATCATTGGTCCCCTGCTGAACGGCCGGGGAGTTAATCGACTGGCTAATTTGAGAAGATGTTCCGCCAAGTCCTGCGCCAGGTCCGAAATCAGCCACAGGCATATCACGAATCGGCACTTTTTGGCCCCGGCCGAGGAAACGCGCGAAGAGCGCCGGGATCTTGCCTTTGAGCAGAGGAAGATTGACCGTGAGAGCCGGCATCGGATTGCGCGCAGGATCTTGGATATATCCTAAGTTCACCATCATCCCATCAGGACCGAATGACGGGTTCGAGAGACTGATCATCATGGAAACGGTGTCGCGAATACCTTGTGTTTGAGAGGTGTCTTGTGAGAGCGGGACATTGAGGATCGCCTGCAAAACCGATTTATTTTTCAGGTAATGCGTAAACTCCACGGAGAAATCCGTTTGCTGACCCGTGCCGCGCATTCCGATAAGTAACGTCGTGAACTGGCGATACGTTTCGCGTTCGGCATCGGTCAATTTAGCATCGGGCGTTTTCTTTTTATCTGAAAGATCACCAAAGCGTTTAACCATCGCCGCGTAATAAGTAATCTGACCTGATGTGTTGATACTGTTATAAACATTCAACGACAACGAGTCGAACAGGCGGGCGTCAATGCTCGCATTGGGCTGGACTTTTGATTCTGCAGTTGGATCCACGTAAGTTCCAACCCGCGCATTCAATCGATTACCAACATTGACTCCGACATCTGCCGCTCCCGTGATCACACCGGCATCGTCATGAAGCATCACGTTGGCGTTGTACCCCATAGAGCTTCCTTCGGGACGAACATTTACATTTACCCATCCGCTAAGATCTTTTCCAAGCATCGAGCCGCCTACGCTCAACTGCACCGTTTTTGTTCCGTAATGCGAGGAGACTTGGGCTTGAGGCAAAAAGCGCGTTCCTTCGCCGACAGCGCCGATCGTGAACTGGACAGGGAACGATGTTGGCGTCAAAGTAACGGCCAAATTCGTGACGGTGGGAATCTCGCCTTCTTGATAGTGATCAACCCCGAAACGAACCGCCATGCCGTTAGGAAGGATCACATTGACCCCTAACTGATTCTGCATGGCCGAGCCAGCTTCTTGGCTCATTGACACGAGCATATTGACACGGGTTTTATTTTCGGCCAGGTATTGATAGGCGAGCGCCGCTTCCACGACAGAGAGCTGATCGGTCTGTTGTTTAACGCCCGTCAGAGAGAAGCTGTCTTCCTTTAGACCAATCGACTCCGTATGCTCAAGCGTGATCGGATTAAAGGTAGTGACTTGATAACTTTCACCCGGATTGCCCGGGGTTCCTTTGGTATGTGTTTGACTTACCACGGTGACCGTCCCTAAATTAGCTGTCGGCGAAATGGCCCCGAGTCCGCGCTGGCCGTAGGCGCTAATGTCTTGCACAGCGGCCGCATTGGGGACTTGCTCGACAATATATTTGACGCGCCCACCATTGGCTTCGTCTCCTGTGACCACCTTGTACACGCGGGAATTGACCTGCGCATGGACATGCACCTCGGTCACTTTTGCATTGGCGTCGATAGCAAGCTGAGAAGGAATACCGTTCTTGAGATTTGCAGGGTTCATACCCAGATCAACCGCATGAGCCTCGATGTTGGCGCGCGCATGCTGTGCCGCTACGATATCTGCTTTGACACCCGAAGTATTCGCCGCGGCCAACCGCGCAAGCGCCGTCGCATAATGCTGAAGAAGAATGGTTCGAGAAGCATCGATCTTCTCGTACGACCTCATATCTTTGTCGAGCTGATCGATTTCTTTGCCCAACTTATCAAGCAGTTGCTTGTTCTCCGGGCCCTTCACCCACCCAAAATGGTGGACCAGACTGATGAGATCCTGCCCTGCGCTGATGGCCAGGTTATAAGGTTCAAACAAAAGCGGAAGACTATAATGCTCGCTGCCGCGGCGCTTTTCGAGCATCTGCTTTTCGAGCATCTTCTGCAGCTGCTGAGTGAGTTCAATAGATGCCTGCAGTTCCACCGCGCTGATTTGTTTTCCGCCTTCCGTCCAGAAGGCTTGGAACGCTTGCGTCAAGCTCTCGCGCATCGTCTCAGGATCGCGGCTGAGAGCGATATCCGGCAATTTATCGGAGCCTGTGGCAAATTGAAGAGCACTCAGCGCTTGATCTCGTTCCACTTCAGCAAGGGCTCGTTCAGCCAGTTGATCAGACGGAATGTCGTCTAGTTTTTCCTGAGCTTGACGAACCATCCACAGAAGATCCAGCGCTTCGCGCTGTGCCGCGAACACCTGGATTTTGGTTTCGAGCTTGGACACCGCTTCCAATTGCGTTTCAATACCTTTATAATCCGCCGCATTGCGGTTGACGTTCAAAGACGCCGCGGCACGAAATGCAATCCCAAAACCCGCTTGTACACCGCCCGTGAAATGACGCGTTTTGAGCTCGCCTTCGAGACGAACTTGTTCTTCCGCCATTTGAGACGCTTGAACGGCCGGCGCATGAAGCGCCACCTCTCGCAGTAAAGCACTGATTCCTTGTTCAGGAGCGGCTCCATCCACGAGATGAATCGATGAACCGGTAGGTGTTTTCTTGGATTTTTCGAGCTCCGTCTTGGACTTCTCGAGATCCGTTTTGATGGGGGCGTCTGTTGCAGACACGAACCGCGCCCAAGCCAGCTGCTCCGCCATTTCAGGATGACTCAGCTCATACGGCGAAAGCTTATCCAAAATTCTTTGAGCCAACTCCCATTCCATTTGAGTCACAGCCCATTTTTGCTTATCGCCAAATTCCGCTTGGGCGATATGCAAGCGCGCCAAATCCATTTTGGTTCTGCGGCCGTCGTGGATGCCGACAGAGATTTGTCCGCCGAAGCCGAAGCGCCAGATCGCATTGTAGGCGGTCGAAAAATCAGTGCCATGTCCGAGCCACACGCCAATCATGAGGCTATGAATAAAGCTCATCCGACTCAGGGTTTTCTCGACATCCTCTTTCGCCCACTGGCCTTTGGTGGGTTTGAGATCGAGCGTGAACAGACCATCGCTATTGGTTTCATGTGGCGAGACGAGGGCCATATTCATCCCTTCAGCGTCCATCGCCGCGTTCAAAAGCTCGGAAATATGGCCAAACACTTTCCGGCGCGCGGCCTCGGTGAGATAGTTTCCGTTTGAGACATTCCCCGCCATCACTTCATTCACCCAGCTTGGAATGAGCGCGGACATTCCCGGTTTGTCTTTGGTCCCCACCCAGAAGTTTTTCAGTTTCTCTTTTTCAGCATCCGTCACTTTGCCATCCTGCATAAAAAGATGCTCTAAGCTGTGATAAGCGGCATCCGCGGAAGACCGCACATAAAGATCAACGCTCACGCGCTGCAGTTCATGAGCAATCGCGGCTTCATTGGCGAAAGGAATATCTTTGAAAATGAGTCCGGGAGTGACGCCTCCGGTTTTCGCATTCTGCCGGGCCTGCGCATACATCTGTTGGGCATATAACAGATTGGCTTTGGCGGACACAGCGTCCACCGATTGAGGAGATCCGGCTTGCTGCGCGGCATCGGCTCTGCTTTGAGACAGAGACAAAACCGCTTCGGCGCGGGCCAGAGAAAGATACAGCCGTCCTTGCATCTCCCGCGCTTGCTGTTCCACTTGATGCAAGTCCTGCTCGGCGGCGAGGAATTGGCGATAAGCCACCATAATGGAATTGGCCTTCTCCGTGATGATACTGTGCGTCAGTCCGCCGGATATTTGGAATTTCCCTTCTTGCAGTCCAGCCGTGAAGGTGGCCATCACCTTGGCGTCGCGACCGCTTTTGAGCGCTTGGATCAAATTGGAAATTGATTTCACATATAGCCCACGAGCGGCCTGCACGCCCGCCGTATCCACCGGCGTAAAAACGATAGGGTTTTGTCCGGCTAAATTGGGAACCGACTCGGCGGAGATCGACTGCTGGAAGAAAGAAGCGAGCTGACCGGCGATGTTCTCGATTCTTTTTGAGCGTTCAGCCGCCGATAGGCTTCCGTCGGATGACTGAAGCGTCCGGTCCAAAAGCGCTCTCAGTTGGGCTCGGCCTTCGGGAGCATGTGAAGCAAGAAGGTCGATCAAACGTGCAACGGTTACCGCCGGCTGCTGATCCGACAAGTCAAGCGCGATCTGTTCAAAAAGCATTTTGGCGACGTTCTCGTACACACTCCCGCGCGCACCCATCTGCTGCAGATTGTCGGCCAACACGCGCCGCTGATCCTCCAAGCTAAGCCCCGGTTTGACGATGGACGCGACCGATTGATTCATCTCTTGAACGGCTTTGGGTGTAATGACGGGCGACGGAGGCACAACAGGAATAGGAGCCACAGCCGGTTGAGAAGCGAGAGGTTCAGTTTGTGGAGCGCCGGCCAACGGCGTTTGAGCAGACGCAGCCTGAGTTTTTGCTCCGGGCAAATGATGACGCAGTCCGCGCGTCGCGTTCATCAACAGCAGAACTGTCCGTCTCGCAAAGCCGACGCGTTGATCGAATGCGACGCGATCCTTGGGATCAGAGACGGTCTGATCACGATGTTCATCCGCCATCACTTGGATGGCCTCGAGAGTTTGAATCGCTGCGGGAATCGAATCGAAGGATCCGCCGACGGAGTTTTGAAGCGCGGCTTTTTCGCGGGCATCGATCAGGCCCATGGATTCAAAATAAGTTTCAGTGGTGAGATCGTCCATGGTTCCCGTGAGAGGAAGTCCGGGATGCGCCCGCTGGAATGTCAGAATATCTGAAGACACGCGCTCTTCGGCAAAGCGATCCGAAGATTGCAGAGTGGACCAAGAAAGATCGAGCGCGTCCTGATGCGGGGACGCTAATGACGAAGGATGAGGAAAATTCACATCCGGCGTCGCACCCGGGACAGGAGCATTGGCCGGTGCATGGTTAGGCCCCAACATTCCGGCAACGGCCGAGGGCGCATACTGCAGAAAAAGAAGAATCCCGGCGGCCTGCATTCCCAGGCTATAGGCCAAGCGCATCCGGGGTGATAGAAGTGTTCCGCCTGCGGTCTTGTCAGCCGCAAGAGCTTCCGCCCAACTATCTCGGCGAACAAAAATCCATCCCGCAAGCCAGGGAATAGAAGGCCAAAAGGCACCGAGAAGAATAATTCCGAATTGACTTATACCCGCCAATCCATGAGCGAGATGAAAAGGCGCCGTCGCATGACCTATATTCCAGACATATCCCATCAACCAGAACGTTTGAAGTAAGGCGAAACCATGAGTCATGACGGGCCACACGGAGGCTAAAAGTCTCTGTGCTCGGCCTTGATTGTGTATCGTTTGCTCTTGAAGGATTTCTTCTGAAAGGTCCGGGAGCTGCCCAACAAGCCGCGGCAATGCATCTCGCAGCTTCATACGACCGTCATAAGTTAATTGGAAAGCCTCCCCGTAGTATCTTCCCTGCTTGTATGAGGCTTTCTTAGATAAGGCGTTGAGATTGAAAATCAGGATTGGATGATCTTGCCCATTTCCAGGCAGAAGTACATAAGGATCGCCATCACCCATGGTGAACCGGATAGAGATGGGCCCCTTATTCGCCAAAACCCCGAGTTCCGCAGCCAACGCAGGACTTGCCGATACTTTCTCCATACGCTCCGAATCTTGGGCAATAAAAAGTTGAAGCTCTTCAAGAATATCGGAGATCGCCGGTTGCCACGCAGCACTTGCGGCGTCATGTGACGTAAGTTCAATGCTGACGTTTATCGCGTGTTGACGGCGATTAAACTCGGGAATCGAAACCCAATGGCGTGACGGCGCATCTAACTTTTGGACCGCATCCAGGAAATCCCATCCGATTTTTTTAAAGACATACTGAGATTTTCCAGATTTCACAAAATCCGGATTTACGTAGACGCGCAATGTACGACCGCCATGGCGATCACTTTGAGAAATATGAAAACGATCTTCTCCGGACAGAGATTTGTCAAAAACATACTCGATGTTAAAGGGAAGAAATTCGTGCGATAAAGGATTTTCATCCGCGAACGCAGCCAAGTAGTCTTTCGATTCATCCGTAAGCATATCGATAGAGCTATAAAGAATCCTTGTCGTCTGAGCCACGAGGAACTGAGCTTCCTGGGTGAGATCACCCAAATCGGACTCGACGTGAACAACCCGGAAATAATCTTGCGATTGGTTAGACCATGCCACGGCGTCAGGTATCGGGGGAAGGCTCTGATTAAAAAGTTGGAAGAGTTCCTTTCGTCCCTCTTGAATCACTTTGGCGTAGTTTTCGTCACTGGAATCCAACGGGGCGAGTCCCAATAAGCTGCTGGACATCGTCCCAAGCATTCCTAGGTTTGTGATATTAGAGAGCTGTTCAAGCATCGCATGCAACGTGAAAGGGTAACGCTTAGCCAAATCGACAAGGCTATTCATGGCTTGTTTGGGGTCTTTCCGACCATCACGCTGTAAAGCCAAAAGTGTCAATGCTTGAGTGATGGCGAAACCTGTTTGGGGAAGAGAGGCCAAGACATGACGATGAACATCCATCGTAATGGATTGTCTGAATGTCACCTCCGGCGCTTTGGCGCCGATGGGACGTTTGCTTTCGGCCAGTTCAAACGCTTGAGTCTGATAAGCCAGATCCCGATAGCTCTCAAGCGTTTCGCGCCAGGTTCCCTGATTCAACAAGGTGAGAAGCTCTTCCCCTCGGCTCGAAGCAACGGCTGAAAGTTCCTTCATAAAAATGGCTGAACGATTATTTAAGGCTTCCTTAGCCGCCTCCGAGTTAGAGACGCCGACCGCATTTTTAAATGCTTCTAGTTCTGAGAGGCGATTCTCCAACCACGCATTTAAATCTGTTTTGTGATTTACAGAAGTTTGAACAGCCGACCCGTCCAACTGAGAAAGAAGTTTCTTGAGTTCGCGCAGATTCGGACGAACTACGCGCTTATCCAGGTCCGCCGGGATTCCAGCTTTACGCGCGGCCTGAAGGTCATGCTGAGCCGCAAAGTAATCTTTCTCTTTCAGTGCCAGGAGCCCGCGCTGAGCATAGGCTTCGCCGACCGAGCCTTTCTTGGTTTGGATGATCTCATCCAAATCTTTACGCGAAGGATTCGCGGTGGTGGTTGGCACAAACTTGCTCTCCGTGTGACGCGGCCGGACGATCCAGGCCTGAACGTTCGACAGTCCTTGAATGATTCTCGCGCGATATCGGAATAAGAGATAGACCACCGCCGCCACGCCGCCGACAATCACCATCGCTTCGGCATGCTGATTCATCATCTGCAAAGCGGTATTCCACCAATGACTTTGAATAACCGGAGCCGAATGCGTCGTGACGGCCGGGGTAGCGTTAGCCACGGCATGACCGACGGCTGTAATGTGTTGGACGACGGGTTCTACGACATGGCCCTGGACCGTCAGCTGGAAATGGCCGTGAGGGACCATGTCTTTCACATGGTTTTGAAGAATATCATGGCTGATCGCCTTAGCCTGCTCGGCCGTTCCTCCGATCTTTTGGACGATGTCTTGGGCAATGCCATTCGGAGTGTTGGCCGCGGGTTTTAATTTTTCCCAGGCATCTACCGAAACATTAAAGGTTCGGGCGCCTTGCTGCTGGATCGTGTGGGCGGCGGCGAAGAATGGCATCGCAAAGGTCACAATCGCCGCTTTCGAAACCCGGCTCAATTCCAAGAAAGATTTAAAAAGCCGTAAAATCCAATTCCCGGAATCTTCATCCGGAATACCCACATCGTTAACCGCCTCTTTATTTTTTCTCTCGAACCGGGCAAAGGACCAGCCACTCGAAAACGCGTCTGAAATCCAAAAGGCGGCTTTCTTAACGACATGCAAGCCCCACTCGTTCGTCGAGGCCATGGCCATGACCGTCTCGTGGGGCGGCTCGGTCATGCTGCGGAGATAAAGTTCTTCTTGATCTAAGCGATCCACCTGCGGCGTGACGACAACAAAAGAGATTCCGCGCGTCTTGAGCTCATGCGCGATGGACGCCGTGTGGAAGCCGCCTGTGAACAAGATGACCGATTGAGCGAGCGGGCGATAGGGCGATGGGGCGCCTTGCATTTGAGCCAACAGGTTATCGGCCAAAGCACCGTTGCGGGCTTCGGCAGCAGTGTAGAACCGTTCGGCATCCGTAATGGCGGCGCTCAACGTAGGACTGCCGCGCGGCGTGAGATTGCGATGTTCTTTGTATTGAAGCCAGTCGCTATCGATCAGTTTTAAAGACAAAAGCTTTTCGGTCAGCTCCAAATGCTTCCGCAATTGCGGAGTGGCGCCGGGCATCAGTAGGTTTCGTAACGACACCCATTCCTGCGCAGCAGCGGGACCGACTTTGGCCAAATCGCGGAAGGCTTGGACGTTGGCGAGATAAAGGAGCGGATCATCCACACCAGACAATTGAATCGGAGACAAGCGTCCGCTGCCCGTCTCGATCGCAGCCACTTCAGCGCCATTCAAGAGCGCTTGAGACAACAGCTTGCTGATCAATTTATTTTGAACACGATGATTCGGCGCTCCGCGCAAGAGCGAAACTTCGCACGGGCCAAACGCCGCTTCGGTGAACACACGGGAGAATCGGTAGCGATGATAAAGGTATTCGATAATCATCGAGACATTCTTTTGAACACCGATGTTGGCGTGAAGGTCTTGGATCAGGACAACGAACGGAAAGGACGAGGGATGAGCAATGAGGGAAGAGTGTTTCTCGTCTCTCGCCCCTCGTCCCTCGTATGCTATCCATTTATCGGTGATGGTGCCAAACTTAGAAGGAACAGAGAGATCGTTCAACTCACGTGAGAAAGAAACATGAACAAAATCAGAAATGCCGGCGGCGAAACTGGGATCTCCAAGACAGATCGTGAGGGTTAAAACAAAAGAGACCACGCGGACTAGTGGCAGGGGAAGAAAGCTCGTCGTTGAGGAGGTTCTTGGATTCATTCTTCACCTAAAATTTAACTCATTCTTGACATCGAAACGATGGGCCGCGGGGCTAAAAATTGTGCCCATCAGACCCACAAAAAAAATGGGCCTTGTTCCCCAGGCTCTCTCCTATATTCCACTCCTTTTGTAACAAGTCAATGTTACAGCTATGTTGCGAAGGGATGTTAAAAACGCCTCTAAAAATCAATTAGGCGCTTTGACAGCCTGCTCTATAAATCAATACGTTTTTGAAAGAGGGACAAAAGGCGGCTAACCAGAACTCCGGCCGTTCAGTAAGGCGACTGTCCTGAACGTCAGCGTGTGGACAGCCGCCTCTCAGGTTGGCCGACGTTTAACTATTCAGCTTGGCGGATGGTCCAAAAGTCGTCGGAGAGATTGCGATCGGAGAGGTACGCGTACGGAATCCAGAAGTAGCCTTGAAGTCCCCACGCCGCGCCCCAGGAATTGCGGCACAAAAAGCGTTGCGCGGCATCATCATAACCGACGCCAACGACGGCGTGACCGCCGAGCGTGGACTCTCCGGGCTTCGGCATGGGAACAATTCCCGTGCGCGCAACGGCAGGTGATTCAAAACTTTCGTAGACGGTAAAACCAAACACGAACGGAAATCCAGAAGCCAGACACGTGCGCATTTCATCGAGCGTTTGCAGACGCGCGTAGGCCGTGATGAGATGGCTCGCGGCATCTTTGTAACAAGCAGGCGACGGCTTCACGGCGAAGCGCGAAATGTTGTACGGCCATTCCACTTCGGAACAGACACCGAGAGATGCAAGCGATTTAATGCCGTCGCGGATCATGGCGCCGGAATCTTGTGAGACAGTCCCTTCGATGGCTCGCTCGTTGTAATAAATGAAGAGACGACTTAAATCTTCGAAGGCCGCTCCGTCCTTGCGCTCGAGAAATTCCAGCGCTCCGGCAAGAGCATTGGCCGTGCAGCTGCCCAATTGCCCCTGATTCTCCACGGAAGAGCACCCCGCGCGCAAATCGACGGACTTCGGAAGGGTCTGAGGCGCGCGCAGAAGAGCGCCATAAAGCTTATCGCGATGGTCGGGAAGGTCCGGAATCCAGCCGTACTTCTTGATGCGGCGGGGTTTGGATTTTTTGGGCATGCAGGTATTATAAAAAATTCGTGCGAGAGAACAGTGTTAAAATGCAAGACGTTTTTAATGCATTATTTTCAAATGACTAAAATAATCCCGGAAAAATTCTCTATCGCGAGTGAGCAGGCGGTCGGCTTGGCGCAGGGCGTGAGCGCCGATCATGAAATCGGCAACGACCCGAGAATGCGGCGATGGCTCGCGGCGTCTTTTCCGATATCGGCGCCAAAGGGACCCCGCTTCGTACAACGTCGAGGGCATCGATGATTTAAGCGCCAACCCCAGCGCGTTCACCGTCTTCTCGAGAGTAGCGGCGGAATCAAAAAAGCTCGCCAACTCCGCATACACCACTTCAGAGATGACCAAAGCGCCTTCATCCGAGGCGCGCTTCAGGAGCTCAAGCGACTTTTGCCCATGGACAGGATCGGGTAGCCAGACATCCAGGAGAACGTTCGTATCGACGGCGGTAATCACACGCCCCGCATTTTCTTAACGATGGCATCTGACGACCCGGGACGCTTGAGCAGGCCGTAAAATATGTCGAACGGGTGGACGCCGCCGTTCAACTTTTCGATCACCACTCGGTGGTCCACTTCACGGAATGCCACTTCGCTTCCAGGCCGCACGCCGTACCGGTCGCGCACCCACTTGGGGATGGTCACTTGCCCCTTGGTTGTGACTTTCATGAAAAGCCCCCATTTGGAAGTATTACTTCCTTACAACAAAAGTATACATTGAAGGACGTTTTAATTCAAGGGCAAAAGGCGGCTAACCTGAGAGTCCGCTGTCCAGGGGCGGCTGTCCTGAACATCAGCAAGTGGTTGGCCTTTTTTAAAAGGGCTTACCTTTCGCGGTCACTCAGGACAGCCGCCTTTCTGGACAGCCGATGTTCTGGATAGCCGCCGTTTTCTCTTACCCAAAAAAATCCCCCCGGCTTGAGGGCCGGAGGGATTTTGAACTGCCTTGTAATTAAAACCTTTCGGCTTAGGCCTGTGCTCCTTGCACCAACCGAATTGCTAATTGTTTGCGAAGCTTTACCAAGAGAGGTCCCGAATAACCGGCGAGGGCCAGATCATATTCCATCGACCCTTTGGTACGCTCCAATTCTGCCTGAAGAGCCGCAGGATCATCCGTAATAAGTTGCTTTTCAGCAAACAATTTAGCGAGATCCGTCGCTGTTTTCAATTGGAAGGTCTTCGGAGCAAACATGCCAGCCACTTTTTCAGCAAGTTTGGTTGTTGTAGCCATGCTTGCATCCACTTTCACATTGCCAAGGGCAAGCTGAGCAGGAACGGCCATGGCAAAAGCCTGCGCGCCACCTTCTAAACGTCGCTGAGCAGCAATCGCACTTCCAGCCCAACCTTGGGCCATGGTTGCTTCTTCTGTCGCATTGGGAAGAACCGCTTCACGCAGCTCATGACCAATAAGATGAATCGCACGAGCTCGATTGGCTTCTTCGACACTACCTTTGGCCGCTCTCGGCTGTTCGTCAACCGCTTTGGCCTGTAAGAAACGATCCAAAAGCATCGGAATGGCAGCATTATTGTCCTCAGATGAAGCCAACATGCGCGATTCGCTGCCCATTTTTACCAACCCTTCTCTTGTTCCAACAGCCTGAAAATACAGGGTATCTTTAGGAGTAACGCCCTTAGGGGTAGCTACAAGAATGTCATCAGCCATTTCTTCGAAGAGGGTAAGACCTTTCACATCTGGATCACGTCCTTCTTGAACATATGCTTTTTTCCCGTCTGTCCCTGTGACTAAATGCACCGTTACGCCAGGAAGAGCAGGATTCAACGTCATTTGTTCGAGACCATTCTGTCCAGCATGAAGGTTTAGAAGACGCTGCACAGCAGCCAAGCGATCCCCAATTTCTTTAGAAGTGACATTCGAGTCCGGAGCAGCAACAGAATCATTGCCGTCGGTTACATTGAGACCTGCCGCTAACAGTTCTGCTGCGAATTGATTTCCGCCATTGGCTAAGTCGGTGCGAATTTCGGGTCGAATACCAAGGGCGAATTGATCGTTGTTTCCTGTACCAGTCTCGCCACGCTGAATTATGTTTTCTTTAGTGCCCGCAACAGGAGCTCCAGCAGAGATTGCATTGACCGTATTTTGATGTCCAGTTTTGAGCCATTCGACATCAGCTTCAATTTCTTTCGGCGTTACGTGAACATCGCACATACGCTTGACATAGTTCAGTTGTTCTTCCGTCGTTAGATCACGCGAAATAACGGGGTTAATGACCATGTGGGGAATTTGGTGAGCCGCCAAATAAGACTCGATGGCATCCGTATGAAAACCGCCAGCGACCAAAATTCCGGTTGCATCAGGCCCCATTTTATCGAGGGAAGCAAGCGAATTCTTCACAAGGGTTTCATCACGCACAAAAGCCAAAGGATAGAAATCAAGGCTTTGGCGAATAACATCACCGATATTGACCGTCATGGGCTGATTTTCCAGCAGCTTGTTGGCCACGGCAATCAAAGCGCCCATGCGAGAGATCGCCAGCGACACTTCGGAAGGCGTGAGCTGATTGGAAACGAGCCGTTTGAGAATATCCAAATCGGCGTCCACGCGAGCCAAATTCGTGCGGAGGTTTTCTTCATTGCCTAATTGCTGACGTAAGAAGGAAGTCAACGGGCGGCTATCAGAAAGACGCACTGAAACATCGCGGTACACATTAGAAAGAGCGGCATCGAGATCAGACTGTTGAGCGGTGGACGAATTACGAAGAACAGACACATAGCGGCTTTGCATGTGAAAGCGATCCGCATAACGCAAAAGCGCCTTGGCGAAACGATCGGATTGCACACGTCCCGCATTGTAATCATCGCGCAATTGCTGAATCTTCTGGAATGAACCGCCTTCCACTTCTTCAGAAAGTAAGCGCATCGCGGTTTCTTGAACTTTAATGGCTTCAAGCAACTGACGGCGGGCGGGATATGTTTTAGCATAGCGCGCTTTATTCGCTAAATATTCTTCTTTATCTTCGACGCCGATCATCGTAACTTGGTTGGTGCCGGCGACTTTCTCTGAATAGGCTTGAGGTCCACCCATTTCAGCTTTCTGAACATAGTACTCATCCATAAAGTGGCGAACCTGAGGCTGGCTCATCCCGCGAAGAGGCTCTTCCAAATTAGATTCCCAACCACCTTCCAAGAATACGGGAACCTTATTCGCACTTTGACCCTTAATTTTAGGAACAAGATCTTCGAGCAAGCTCATGATGTTGTGCTGCACTTCCACGTGAGCGTGCAAGTCAGAAATAACAATCAAACGAGGTTTTTCTTCACCGTGAGTGGCGAAAGAAGACGCCACATATCCAAACTGCTGAGGAGGCGTGAGCTTGGTCACGAACGCGGGAGCGACCGCCATGGGGCCCTCGGCGTGCGCAGTAATTGGCATAGACGTCACGGCGAGCGCGAGGCTCAGACTCGTGGACAACACTTGCGTCAATTTATTTCGGTTCATGGCTTAGCTCCTCTTTCCCTTTTTCTTCGTCGATTTTTATCGTCCGACTTTTACTCACGCCACTAGTTTACGCAAAACATGCAAAAAGTGGAATAGATCATGAGGCTAATTTTCTTGTCCTAAAGGGCCCACATATTGCATGGGCCATCTTTTCATACCACCGTCACTCATATAACGCAAAGCATGATATCGGTGCGGCTAAAATCTTCGCCTTTGGCCAGTAGTGGCTCTTCCGAAACCTTCGATAAGGCATAGGAGAAACAATCGCCGAAATTGAGACCGGCCGCATGACGTCCTTTTCCGTAAGCCCGCCAAGCAACGCGCGCGACTTCGGCTTGCTCCTCATCTACGGATACCACGGACACCTTGGCCCGATGCATCAAGAGATCCAGTTCGCGACCCGCCGGTTCTCCGCGACGGGATTCAATCACGAGCGATGCTTCCAGAAGAGTGGCAGCCGAGATCAATCGGGTCTCGTCCGCTTCAATGAGTTCATTGAAACGATGGCGTTCAGGCTCATTAAATAGGATAGCGACGAGCGCAGAAGTGTCAATGACCATTTGGAATTCCATGGGAATCGTACCCCAGGATATCGTTCTCGGATCGGCTATCCAGGACGGGCAGGCTAGCGCAACGCTTTGCAATTTCATCGAGCTGTGCGGTTAAGCCGATGGGGTGATGGCGCCCCATGACCCGTTGAAGACGCTCGCGAAGTGCTTGAAGAATAGCTTCCGTCAAGCTTTCCCCCGTTTTCTGAGAAAGTTCACGAGCTAAATGCTCTACTTCCTGATTTCGGATGCTGATTGGCATACGTATATACTAACGTATATATTCTATACAGTCAATAGAAAAAAGAAGCGGCGGGAAACGGGGTCAGGTCCCCCGCCGCGGAATTGAGTGCGATGGTGCGAATGGTATTAAGCATTGACTAATAATTGAGTTTGATAATTGACTGCTTTTTTAGCGGCTGAGATAATGGGTTGACGGAAAATATAGCCACCAATAGCCATTGCTACGGCAACAATCGCATAAGACATATCCAAACTTTGAGTTCCTTCAACGACTGGCCCCATCCCTTGTCCTTTAGCAGCGGCTACAAAAACGATGGCTCCGAACGCGGCTGCAACACGAGAAATCACGCGATGGTTGCGAGTCGCTATCCCAGGCTTTTTCATTGGCATCTCAGCCACATTATCGGATCGCGGCATAAGAGCCGCCACAGCGGCATCGACTGAAGGGGCACTCGTTTGATGCGCAGGTGTTATCTCATCCAATGAAGAGGAATTTAGAAGAGGAAGAATATCTTCAAAACCACCTTTATACATGAGCGTAGATCCCATAATTAAGAACCCACCTGCTAAAGCGGAAACCGTTAAGGTGATGGGCGCGCCCAGGATATAGGCGACAGCCGCTGAACCCAGCATAAGACCACCCACAATAGATATACGACCTGTGGTTAATATAGGCAAAGACTTTTCTTGCGTAGCCGGAGCAGGCATAAGACCACTTTCCCAACTATTCGGGAGTGAGCTTATTCTTTCTACTTTGGCTTTCTCATTGAGTTCATTTAAGCCTGTTTGGTAGCGCTGGAAAACTTCAGACGTAATAATAGGCGCTTTTGCTTTTGTACGAGAAGCCGTCGCCTGATCAGGCACAACAACGATGGGCTGATGAAATTTAGGAACTTTATCTAGAGACACTTTGGTTCCAGCGGTTTGAACATTGATGAAATGAAGAGGAATATTCAGTTTTCCCTTCGCTGCTCCGACGGGCATTCCAACGCTGTCAGCGACTCGACGTTGTTGACGCGTGCTCAGCGGCGGACGGATAAATTCATTAATCGCTTTCATAATTCCTTCTGGAGACTTGACCTGGGCCATATCATCCAACATGATTTGGACAGGGTCTTCATGACCATCCACGGAGGGATGGAGAAGCGAGTAGGAACGTGCGTAGGAGGGCGCAAGCGCCCATACTTTACTGAGGAGCCCATTGATTTGAGCTTGGAGCTCTGAATATTGACGTTGTATTTCTTTAAAATCCACTTTTTCTTTGCTCTGCTGCGAAAGTGAACCAATCAAATTCTGCTGTTTTGCTTGCAACTCGATAATGCGCGCCACATCAAATGGCGCCGCTTGGTTGTCTTTATTCATTAAATTCTTAATAGCTGTAGACGCTTGCGTAGCAAGACTTACGGTAATAATCGGCATACGCTGGGATTCAGCGAGGCCTTTACTGGTCAACTTATGCCCCACACCATCAGATCCCACCAAGAAGATAGATGCTCCGTTATCATTGGCTTGCTGAATCGCCTTTTGAAGCGCTCCCATACGCTGCTTGCTTTGCCGCGCTTCAGAAACGGGATTGAAGAAAATGGTCACTTTCCCGTCTGAAGCAGTCCTCAACGAATGGTCTATCATCGTAACCGCTTTCTCAAAATGGGTATCCGACCGGGGATCAAAAGTCACGACGGCCTCATTATCTTGAATGGCGCGTCTAACGGTGAATCCACCGACGGAAGAGTACTTCTCTGGCGCTGTTGCGGCCACGCTCAAAATTCGTTTTAGTTCTTGCTCAATGTGTTGTTTTTGCGCGCTACCTAACGTGTTTGCTTTTCCTAAGAGCGTGGACATGTCGCTACTGCCAAGAACGGCGGTCACAGCCGCTCCATTCCGTCGGGCATAATTTTCCAAAGCCGTTAACATAAGGGTATTACCGGTTTCTGCAAAACGATGCGCCGCCAAGGAGATTTGCTGTGTTCCATTAAGATTCAACTGAGAATTCGGTAATGCACGAGATAACGAATATCCAACAGAACCGATCTGCCCCATGCCCATTGCGCGCGCTTGATTGCGATCAAACAGAAGGGTGCGCGCCGTTTGACCCGCAGAGAACATGGTCCCTTGAAGTATTTGCGTCGGCGTTCTCGCAGAAGCAAGAGTGATACCATTCGTGCCGCTGTGATAGGTAGAATTTTCCCAGCTTAGGGTATTGGCACCCGTAGCATCGAAATTAAATGTAACTCCCTCGACACTTCGCACCAAAGTGCTATTGCGCACATAATCCGCAAGTTCAGTAATATGACCATACTGCCTTAAAAATTGGGATTGAATAGCGTTATCAGTGAGTTGTCCCACCACAGACACAGTGACCTGCGTTTGGCCATTCACAAAACTTTGTAAGGCTGAAGGAATCTGAACAGTCACATTCAACGAGGTCATCTGCTTGATGAGAGCGCGCAAAATATCCGGATTATTTGTGGACGCCAAATCTGAAATGACAGGATTCGATGTCCGCAATCTCGGGTCTTGAACTAGAGCTTCTTGCGCCATCTTGCTCACATTTTGGACAGAGCCATCGGACACCGCCCCTTCACCGTCTTGAGCCATTGTGAGAGCGACGCGTTGGACAGCTGCCAAAACGCGAGTATCCTGAGTAGAAACAGAAAGCGATTTTGAAGGGAGCATTTGATTAATTAAACCTGCGGCCGCCCGAACGACTTGCCGTGAAATGTTCAGATTTCGGGTATCAATTTCAGCAAATGTCAACCCTCCTCTCTGGGCCATAGCGTCCTTGACGAGTTCCGGCAAGACTGTCAATGTTTCCTTAATATCTAGCGCGCGCAATGCAGCACGGTCTCTCGCGGGCTGGCTCAAACTTTCATTTTTCGACAATTCAGTCCACATCGCCTCTGCTTGCTGCAAACTGCTGCGCAACTGTTCAGTCCCGATCTCAACGGGAGAACGGTAATCCTTAAGTAGTGTATTACGAGAGGTGTCATAACCGCCTTGTTTGAACTTGAGCTCTGCTTGTTTATACGCGTCAGGATCTTTCGAGCCACGAGGCGCATTAGCGATTTCTTGTCCAATAGCCTCACTGACTAGCTTTGTTCGAGATTCAGAACCGATACGGAAATCAGAGGCTTTGTCTCGCGTTTCTAAAAGTTTAAAGTCGGCATTAGCCGTATCCAAGCGCTCCATCACCTGCCGCAACTCCATGGACTCTTTTTCAACAGCTTCTCCATTAACAAGTTTTGCCATGATATTCGAAATCAAATCTGTTGCCTGCTGATGCAGCCCAGGAAGGTCTCCCACAAGAGCCATATCTCGACTGATACTCTGCAAAGCCGGATCTCCGGCATTATCATCGAGGAATTTTTTCATGTCGCGATATCGTTCAGCTGTCTCTCCTACCTCGGTCATATCCAAAGAAGCATTCCTGTCGGTTGTCGCTCGTTTTGTCGGATCACTTTTTAAGGTTCTTCCTACGCGAGAATCGGCTTGAGTACGAGTGCCCATGTCATAGGTATGCGCGTCTTCAATGTAATAATTATTTTCTCCAGACATGTCTAACGCGCGGCCCATCGTGATGGATCCGATCAAACGACGTCCGGGCCCTTTTTCAACTTCACCCGTCACGGGATCTCTACGTTCCCCACTTACCGCTCCCGCAATCGCTTCACGTTTAGCTGGATCGGAGAATTTATCGATGACATCCAGCTGACTTGCAATATCGCGGATTAATGAAGAATTGCTGCTCGCCGCCAAATCCATTAACGAGTTTCCGGCCTTAACGGCTTCAATATCTTTGGCATAGAAGCGGGAAACAACACGATCAACGAGTTTTGCTTCTTTCGAAATTTCATCCCACTTTGTCATTTCAGATTCAATCTGGATCTTTATAGCGGCTTCCTTACTTTGCGCCTCAATAGACGGATCTCCTTCGACTTGAACACGCACGCGTGAGGCGATCTCATTTCTAAAATAATCTTCCACCCGGCCTCGAACATCACTGGTGATGTAGACGAACCCACGAGTTCCCGCCTGTTCAATCAAATGGGACATGAACTGATCCTGCGTCATAAGTCTGTAAGTACCTGTTTTCGGAGCAGACTCGGAATCTTGGGCTCTGTCAAAAACGAATGTAAGGATGCTCTTTGCATTTGTCACAGGATCCGTAATCGTTAGATGATGGCTGTATGTTGAAAGCGGATTATCAGGATGAAGAATATCGCTGAATTGGATATCTTCAAGAGGCACTGTCACGCCTTTTCCAAAGGCGTTTTCCATGAGAAATTCCACGCCTTTGCCTGTCCCCGTTCCAGCCCCTACGACCTGCTCCTCTTCTAAATTTTTAGCAGAACCCTGATTGTTGATAACGGCATCTAAAATATTTTTTAACGTAAATCCTTCACCCAGGGTTGCCTGTTCTCCATGGGTCATGATTTTGACGTCCTTCGCGCGCAAGTCAGCTGCATCCACACGCCCCAGAGAAGACTCTGTCATCCGTTTTGCCATAACGGCATACTCTGCCATGACTGAATAAACGGGGTTTTGATCTTTTGTTTGATAATGAAGTTCCGCCGCATCGGCTTGATGTACGCCTCCATCTAAGGAATAGACATTCCCAGTATCAACAGCACGGATGGCACGCAAGGCATTCCCTAAATCCCCATCAATGTAGGCACGAAGAACAGATTGCTGGCCAACGATTTGATTACGGAGCGCATCGGTATAGATAATGCGACCCTTACCATCCTCGGTATATCCTAAGAAATCGCCGGTCATCCCCCCTGCTTTCTCAAACTGGCTTTCAGTGTAGAATCTCAAACTGTCCCCTTTGGACAACGTAGCGAGATCACTGAGTCTTAACTTCAAATCAATCACATGTTCGCGGAAAAGCGGATCGACGGGAGCCTCTCGGCCCACAGAAAATTCACTGGTACTCGTCGATGGCTTATCTGCCTCGTCGATAAACGTCGTATTGAGACGAGCCGCGGCCGCCGCCATCTCATCGCGCCCGGCCTCTTTGAGCACACGCAGGGAGTGACCAAAGGAGTCAACATCAACAATTTGGACCGAATGGGACGCCTGAAGTTGTTTAGTGAACCCTTGATAATTATCACCTGCACTTCCATCTTCCGGTTTTCCCGCTTTAAATGCCTTGATACCGTCTGTCACATCCAAACCGCCGGCACGAAGGATATTGCGGTAATTTTTTGACACTTCGCGGCCATCTGATGTTTTACCTTCCCCAAGGAACTTAGGAGCCTCTTGAGAACTGGCAACAATAATACGTCCACGGACATCCACCCCCATCACGGAACGCATCGTCATCGCCGACACATAGGGATAGGTTTTTCCGGCACCCGCCGCCAGAAGAGCAATATTGCTGTGTAAAATCTCCAATGTCATTCGAGTCTGGCTGGACAGCAATCCTGATCCAGATTCACCAATTTGAGGATCCATCGCAATCAGGTGAACATAGGCCAGTGCTTCGGATTCGGTCAAAGGTCGAGAAGAATCTAACTTAAATAATTTCCGCACGAACTCTGTTCGTTTTGCTGTGTCATTCAAAAGATCGGCACTTGAGGCCCCACCATTGGCTTCTTTCATTTCACCCATGAGAGTTTTATAAGATTCCCCATAGGTCTCTACCACATGCGCTTTGAAAGCGTCAGCTGCTTCATTCGATCTTTTTCGAATATCAATAATCTGATCGGCGTTAACACCACCCTCTTTAACCGCTTTGACCATTTCAATTTCTGGCTTAAGGATGTCCCCCATGCGTTGATCGAGCACAGTGTCTTTACTTTTTCCGAGCTCGGCCTGTGCTTTTTCTAAACTTTGAACGCCACGCGCTTTAGAAACGGAATCCGCATTGGCGGAAGCGGATTTCGAGTCAAAATTAGCCGACGTTCCTCTTTTAGTAGCTTCGACTCGGCCACGCAAAATTTCTTCTACTTTGGCAATCGATGCTTTGTCTGTAAGAGCATATGAACGGTCTTGAATCTGTACAGTCGGTTTTTCACCTGCTTTCGCTGCTTTAATCGCCTGTTCAACAACTCTATTTTCTATTTTCATGGCTTCAACAGCGGCTGTATTGCGAGAGTAAAGTTGTCCAAATACAGTAGATTCGGAAGGAGCCACTTTTTGCACTCCGTTCATTTCACTCACCCGGTCTACAAAAGCGTTGGAGAAAGTACTTAAAAGAGTACGACCCATATCGGTAAAAGAACGCGCTTCTGCTGGAGAATCGATAACATCAGACGAACCACTCTCCGGCAAAAGAACAGTCGGAATGGCTTCTTCTAGAGTCTTTAAAATTTCCTCTTTGATTCCAGCACTTTGGTCTTTAGACGTATCTGCATCTGCTCCTTTATTCTCATGGACCAAGATTTCCGAGGGTGAGGAATGACTTCCTTGATCCGCCAAAGATGAAAAAGAAGGGGTCACTTCTTGAACAATGCTCTCAATGACATCAATCGCTTTTTCGGCTCCTGCAGAAAGTGAAGAGCCCACTGTTTCTAAAACAGTGCTTCCTATGGATCCTTCTTTAATAGAGAGAACAGACTCAGACGGAGAAAGGGCAAGAGCATCTCGCGCAGCAGATAAATCAGCGAAAGGTCTAGCAACTTGAGTCTCTTTAATCACACGGCCAGCGACCTCATTTAAAACTTCAGCAACAGGTGCCGAGTTATGGCTTGCCACATCCTGCCACCCTTGTACTTCAGCAGCCGTATTGATTTCGAGATGCGCATTCGAAAGCTTAGTAATAGGTTCAATTCGCGCGGCTTCAATATGAGCGGCGGAGGCTACAGCATCTACTTGGGCAACTTCTGGCTTTCCTGACTGTAGAACATCTTGCACTTCGGGAAGCTTGAGTACAGCATCGGCGCGGTTTGCAGCGGCTAAGCGAGCTAAGTCAGGACTACTCGCAGAACTTTCACAAGGAGAGCATTGATCCAGCGTTCGAATGTCTTCTCGAGCTTCTACAACAGTATTATGTGGATTAACGACAGCTTCCTCAATCATCTGATCAGCATGCGCTGTCGACGCACGTTGCTGCGCCGTTTCAAAAACAGTATTTGCATGCTGACCTTCTACCAGAGTGGGCGCTCTTTCAGATCCGACACCCAGCGACGAAAGTACATTTCCTATAATGCGGCCAGGCAATGATTCAAGAATCGTAGCGAAATGGCCCGAAGATTGGAGAGGAGACATTGTCGCCGTTCCATCGGGATGCATTTCCACAGCCGTTGGAGTTCCTTCAGCAACCGTATTGCCCTGATGCACAGGAATACCTAGTCGAATCGCATTGGCTTCATTCACCAAGTCCCCATTTAAACTCGCCTTATTGGCCACCACCGCATCGGCAATCAGACGACTGGTCTGGGCATCTGGACTCGAAAGAAGAGAAACGATTTCACTGGGATGAAACGCATTCTGACGGACGAATTCAAATGCCATCGCTTTTTGTAGAGAACTGTCGACCTCAACCACACGGCCGTTCATCAGGACATCTGAGAGAGAGCCTATAACAACGTCTCGAGCCGTACGCATTCCATTATTTTCAATCACCATTTGTGCTTGCACATCGGCTAGCGCATCGGCAGAAATCTTATCGCCAACTAATTTAATGCCATCCTTCAATTCAACAGTATCTCCCGTACGGAGGGAAGCAAGCTGTTCAAAAGATAAGTTACCGGCCTGGATGTTTTGGCCAACCAATACGTTGTTGGCGGCCCTTTGCAGAACATCAGGAATGACATTCATTTTTATCCCATTCTCTAGTTCAATAGGATTACCCGCAGCCAACCGACCTAAAAGTTGTAAATCAGACGCGCTTCCACGTTGCGCGATTGGGTCCAACAAATTATTCAGCGCATTTGGATCGTTCGCGATGGCTTCGCGCACCGACAAAGCGATATTCGAAATGTCAGCGCTGGTAGGCTCGCGAGCCCCTAAAAAGGATTGGAAAGCGGAGGGGCTTTCTACCGAAATTTGATCGGAACGCACACCTAAAGCGGTTTGAATAGCGATATTCCCTACTGTTTGCCCCGTGTAGGTATTCAGATCTAGAATTTGATTAAGCGCCGGCCCCACCATAGCCTTATTCTGAAATCCGAAACCAACACCAAATCCCATCACCGATCCGACATCCCCCAATAGGAGTTGTCCCGTCAGCATGGCAGCTCCTGTTACAAGCATTCCTTTTGCCTCATGGGAAAAGGTATCCAATAAGCTAAGAGGAGCTGCGGCTCCTTTTTCCTTGGGCATCCAATCCCAACGTGCGGAGCTGTAATTAGCAACGGATACGCCGCCTATCGTGCCGAGCAAATTTGATCCCGCGATAATCCTGTCAGCGCTAGTACTCGTGGGATCCCTAAGAACATTTAAATAACCGGATACTTCTTGGCCAAAATGGTATTGCAGATCCGCTCCGAGGATGAAATTGGTCATATTTACACTTGTTGAAAGGGCCGCAGTCCCCTCAATAGGAGCATAGAGCGCTCCAGCTCCCGCCTCAATGCCTCCTGCTAAAAGTTTAGCCCCACCCATAAAACCTGTGAAAGCGAGCATACCTGGAACCATAGTCATTACTTTATAGCTGGCGTTCTTAATAAAAGCCTCTTTTTGAAGTGTTGGATCATCGCCAGCCATAATGGCCATTTGGTTGAGCTGATTGGGGAAAGAAAGTGAATTGAATACATCATTCATCGTGGGATTTGTATTTCCTTGATTTATTAAAAACTCTCGTTGGGTATCTAAAACGATCTGCTTATAGTAAGGAAGGGCATCGCCATTCGCCGCGCGCCATGACAGACTTTGGGGATCGTAATAAGCTCCTTTTAGCCCTGCCTGTTCCATAAAGTAAGATTGGCTAAAGCCCATGCCGCACAAAAACAGCTTGATGGGGTTAATTTGCAAATTCATAATTTGCAAATGATTGAGGGAGCTTTCTCGACGCCAGCCGCTTTTCAGGCAAAGATGGCGCCTTTGCAAAAGCAGAAATCAGATATTGACAATCAGATGTCAAAACTAACTGACACAGCCCATAGTCTTAACCAACAATACCACCTATTTGTGATCGCCACCCACTAGCCATCTGGGTATTTCCCCAATCTGTAAGGCCAATTGACCCCGTTTGGTCACCAATCCACGAGACAGCCTTTCCAACGGCATATTGAGCATTTCCTACTAGACCTAAATACCCCGTAGTGAGACCTTCTGCGGCAGTAAAAATCGTACTCGCAAAACCTAAACCCTGTTTTATACCAGGCGCTCTTTCTAATGTACTGATCACCCAAGCCGAAGTGGATTCCGGTTTTTTATCAAATACAGAATTACCTTGAGAGATCATGCCGCCCATATCTGATTCAGGGGCGATCGCAGGCATTATAGGGCTCATACCCTGCAAACGATTATTGTTGGCTTGAAGAGACTCGTTAGCCTGATTAATTCCTGTAATTGCCTTATTCATCAAATCATTGTCGGTGTTTATCGCGGCGAATAAGGGGTTCAACGTTGTATTCACTTGATGACCGAAGAAATCTTTATAATCACTACCAATCGGCACCCATGTTTGAGAATCCGAATCCCACTTCTGATAGGGCATTCCGTAATAATCAAGAGGGGCTATAACGTTATTGGGGGGCTTTGAATCATCACTTACGTTCACTACCTTAGGAAGTCCACCATCGGTATAAAATGTGCTGTATGCCGCGTAATCCCTAAAAACTTGCTCACTGCCCGCGGTCGGGCTTAGATTAAACTCTGACATAGGCAATAACGCATTGGCCGCGGGAATAAGCGCCTGATTGGCAATGTAATAAGGATTCGTGTAACTGGAAGAAAGAGTGGCTAGTGTAGCGGAGTCGGGACAGGTTCCCTCAGCACCACAAAAGGCAAGCGCTAAACTATATTGACTGTAGGTTTGAGGCGAATAGTAATACGGATTCAGCGGGTACGCCATCATCTGAACTCTAAATCCTAAATCCGGGCAGTCCCCATTTCCGCATTGAAATTTCGCGATGGCCGTGCGCAAGGCGTTTTGCATATCATCCGTCATAGGCATGCCACTGGCGACATCGGATTGAATTTTGTCAATTTGAGATTTGATCGCACTCGCGCCATCGACACGCCCTTGCAATATTTTCTGCAATGCATCCACTTGAT